>Ga0181612_160352_pt1 | contig 16121 bp, 9 predicted proteins | sample HoacroProtozoa21_FD_119630 | JGI IMG/M metagenome (GOLD analysis project Ga0181612, IMG submission 119630) | Hoatzin crop microbial communities from Cojedes, Venezuel. Combined Assembly of Gp0051906, Gp0051904, Gp0051908
CTTCTTTTATAAAGATTTCTGGATTTCTTCAACAGCATTTCAGACCATTACTCCAAAATGCCTCAGCTAAAAACAGATCTAACATAATCACTAATCTTGCACCATAAAATGGCTTTTACTCAGTGGGGAAGGAGGTAGTAGATACACAGAAGCCCTTTGTAGGCTCTCTTCATGGAAAAGGTAAGAAAAAACAAAAATAAAGCATAAACAGAACAACGTCTGCACAACCAATTACGGTTATTATTTTTAAACCTAGCAACTCTTTATTTTTCTATGCTCCATTAATTTACTGTCAAGACAACAGAGTCCTTAAAAAAAACAACATTCAGTGTGGAAATGAGAGATCCTATTTGTCAATGCTCCTTGTGGAATTGTACTAAACATGAAAGCAACGAGTATAGCACTGTTGATGCACATTCTCTCTTTCTGACCCTGTTTTGTTTTGAAACACAGTTGTTCAACTCAGATTTTGCATGGCAGTCACCTGTTGCTTTTCAATTCAATTCAATATCCAGTTACAACCACTAATCATCTGAACCACAAAGTAAGACAGTTTCACTAACAGCAGAATTACTGATTATCTTGATCACTTTTGAAAAAAAGAAAAAAAAGACCATCACAATTTTATCTACCCATGTCAGTACTTCCATATATTCTGCTGTCGTACAGGTAGTCCACAGTTTGACTGCAAACTTGCCACTTTTTCATTTTATCCTGTGGACATTTTATTTACCTTTTGCAAGGCTAACCTCTGAGTTCTGCTAAACCAAGTTTACCTTGATTTGAACATAGATCAAAGACTTGGAATTTGGAACGCATCCTTATTTACTTGGTTAGACCTTCTTTCCATTACTAACACTTGGGTTTAAGATGAGTGTTCAAGTGCTGCTAACACCAAAGGTATTTCAAGTTAATGTAAGTGGCTGTTTAAAAACAAGCTTGGGATTAACAGCCATTTTTTGTTCTCATTCCATATCCAACCTTGACTTTCTTCTCTTCTTCAAAACGGCCTTCTAATTACTACGCTGCACACCCCTTTCCACTGTGTCCTTCAGAAAGTGCCCTATGGAACTGAAGACTCAAAATGTTTAACAAGTTTGTTGTGACGAACTTTCCATTTTCTTAACCTAAAGGACATTCCGATCACTGTTTTACTACTTACTTTCCCCTCCTTTTACAAAGCACCATTTATTTACATGGAACTGAGTAAAACACAGAACCAAATAAAGCAACTGCCAAAATATAACTTCGCCATCAACACGTTAGTGGTTGTTGCCATCACACTGCCCATTGAGTTTATTAAAGTAATCAGTTGTTTCCCCCATCCATGAGCTTCAGTGCTTTCTCCCCCTGTGCTAACTAACTGCAAAAGAAAGACCAGACAAGTCCTAGCAAATTCTTCCTGCTTTAAGGGAAAACATTGCACCTACAAGAAACAATATGACAATCTTTCAGTGCAGTGCTGTGTCACACTGTAATCACCTCTGTGGACTCATGAAGCAGACTCAGAACTAAAATCACTTGTCACTGTCAAGACAGATGCCAGGTGATCCCAAGTTCAAATGAGCCAGACAGTAAGTCCCAGCTTTAAAGAGTTAAGATCTTCTTGGAATTAAAAAAATGTAATTTAAAAGATAGCAATACATTAGACATTGCTAATTGGAGAATATTCAGGTGTCCTTTGCTGTACTTAACTAAGAACTGAGAAGGCAAATATGACCCCAATTAAGTACAGTATTCTCACACCAAATTTCCATATATTACCCAACAGAACATCTGCTGTATCACTGATCGCTTAATACTACTAAAAAAACACCTGAATACTTCACATATTTTCCAGAAAAGTATTTTCAAATCCACAGTAATTTAAAAGACTGAAAGCTCACCATTTGCAGACACTGTCAGCAAACGAAATTTGAACCAGTTAGACAATACCAACAAATTATGGTTTGAGTTCTCCATTTTAAACAACATTTTCTGATTTACATAGACTTCCGCTGATCATTAGGGAAACAGAAAATGTGGTGCAGTTCACACCTCTCACTGCATTTGGGCACAGGTTATTTTTCCCAATGCCAGGAAGAACTTCTTCACCAGCCTGAAGGGCTTATTAATTCTGAAGTAGTCAGACCAGCATAGTTAGCTCAAGAGGCTGCATCCATTAATCTTGTTTATTATATTGGTGAACAAAAGTTTTGGCTTAAAGTAAGTAGAACAAGGTAGGTAAACCCACTCATATCATGCTAAACATCAACAACTTTGGGTTAAATTCATCTCCCTGTATCTGTCTAAAGCTGCTGTAACTCTGCTGACTTGCATTTAAACTTCTCTCTAAAACTGTTCATTTGAAGTCAGTGGAGAATTATGCCTTTCCTCTTTCTATATGCCACTGATTCACCATACAACTCAAAGACTTATTGCAGCAAACCAAGTTAGAAGAAACACACAATAAAAAGCCTGGAGTTACCTTGGTGTTTTTAACTGCTAGTCACAAGAAGAAAACTGCCTTACTTGCAGCAGTTTGGGTCAGAACTGAAGAAAAGTTTCCCTGGATAGGGCAGATGTATGTCTATTGCAGGTGTCACAACACATAGCCATAACTTACCTACCCTTTTCCTAGAGGACAACTAATTTACAAAGGCTGTGGCATGTATCCCTGGTTACGGACTATTTAGTGTACCTAACACACTATTCATAGTTGGGGTGTATTACTCATACCAGTTTTGAATGATGACTTACAGAAAGGGATTTTCAAGAAGAAACTAAGTTAAAGAATAGATGCACAGGTGGTTCTACATCAGCTCAGCATCGCTTTTACACAACTATAATTCATTTTGCTTACTCCTGCCCTTTGAACACAGTTAAGTGCTTCCCACTCAAAGTGAGAAAATGAAATCTGGGTCAACAAAGCACCTATAAGCTACCTTAAGCTTTGCGTCTTTCCTGAAAAACCTGGCTCTTGCAGTTACAAGAGAATATACATCTGGAAAACTGATATCTGACTCCTCGCTTAGGATCACATTGTCACGGCTGGATCACAATTTTCATTACCTGTAATCTTTATGTTTTCCCCCTTTTCATTGATTGGCTCCACATCTTTCCTCACAACTAGACCTCTAAATAGCATGTATGAAATAAAAAGTGTTCTTTTCCAGCAATACCATCCTATTCCTAACATGCTTATTAAAGGGCTCCTTTTTGATTCCCAGACACAAGACATCAAGATTGTTTATTTTTACACTACTAGCTTTCCAATTTGTACTTGAATAATATGGTCAGTATTTCATGCACCTAAAGCTTTGTACCCAGCACAGTAAGTAAGCTTTTTAGCATGGGCTAAAATAGCATGCAGTAAGGCCACTTCTGTGCTACAGCTGGTCAAAAAAACCAGTCTTAACTGGCAATGTACTTCATGGAATGCCCCCCTCAATATATATATATATATATATTTGCATATAACCCGAAACCCTAGACCTCTGATGATGATAAACTCATGAATGAAACAATTCTTAACAGAAACCTCAGCATTGTTAGAAACTCAGAAAACCTTTTTCTAGCTGTGACTCGATGATCAAGGTAAGCATATATCCTGAGTTCAGAAGACTAAGCTGCACTTATTGAAACAATTTTCAAACCTATTGTTTCCTTCACCTTCCAGCAAAGACAACGTGGGGTGTTTTGATTTTCTTATATTCTAACTTATAAAAGATAAAGCCACTTGTCAAGAAAGGCTTAAAAAACGCTTAATGCTTCCACTTCTATCAGAACAGCTAAATAACAACTTCCTGAATGAACTCTGCACCATTGCTCATTCCAAAAGTATTAGAACATGCCATCATACCTAGTGACCAGCAGCAATACCACTACCATTTGGTAAATGGCCCTCCTAGGATAGCTTGTCTGGAGTTTTACTATGTTAGGAAAAGTAACCTAGAAACTCCTAGTGCAATATACTTATTTCTTCCTACCACAGACCACCAGAGCCTTTGTGATACACTGCTTTTCACTATAAGGTTTTAAACAACACACAGCATTGTTACCTTAAGTCAAATGGTGTGACGAGAAGCAGGTGACAAATTAAATGGAAGCATAACCTTGCATGCAGCAGAAAAGCAGCTTCAAGTGCCCTCTTGCCACAGCAGTCTGAGAAAGAATATTCTTCTCTGAGAATAGTACTGTGAGGTTCTGACTTGCTCACATGTTTTCTTGTGTTTTTTTCCCCGCTTTTTAGTTCTCCTGTTTTGTGTCATTTAACCATCCTTTACAGGAGGTATAAGGCTATAACAGAATGGAAGAGTTTTAAATACGTAGTTTAAGAGACAGAATTCATCCATGTGCAAGAAAATAACCGCCATTCTAAGAAAATAAGAAAGAACCATTAAGTGCACAAAGTAAGAATGGGAAAAGATATCCTGAAAAGAAGAACAAGCTTTTAATTTTGCACATTTCCACCAGATGCCTACCTTTGAGGAGTCAGTTCTAACTTCTAGCAGCTCAGTATTTCCACTGACGTCGGACCCTCAAGGCAGCTGTTCTACACACAATTCAACAAGGAGTATGCCAAGGACATTGAATAAATACTTCAAAAAGAACTATCTAGGAACTAGATCCTGTTTTTATTTTGAACTGTGAAAAAGCTGTGTACTCTTGCAGGTTCTTCGCAAATTAAGTATCAACATGGCAGTACAGCCTTCATATAAACACTGTCATCCTGAATCTGCAACCACCTGTATGTTCACTAAAATGAAATAGCACACCAACATCAGCAAAAGGATAGCAGCATGCACAGGGCAAAACAAGAACTTCAAAACACAATAAAATGAGCAAAGCACAACACTTCTCTATTTAATTCATATACAGGCATGGATGTACTATAACAGCAAACTGCCCAGTAACTTTTTTCAATTCAACCCATGGCTACTTGCGGTTTGAAGCGTGCTACACATACGCTGCAGACAGCTCAAGCTGGCTGTACCCCTGAGTTTAATTTGCAATTTTCTCTTCACTGTTATACCTCTTGCCAATATACTGCATCCATATCTACTCTGCAAAATTATCAGAGGGCTGGAACACCTCTCCTGTGAGGAAAGGCTGAGAGAATTGGGGTTGTTCAGCCTGGAGAAGAGAAGGCTCCAGAGCGACATTATTGTGGCCTTTCAGTACTCAAAGGGGGCTTGTAAGAAAAATGGGGAGAGAGTTTTTAGCAGAGCCTGTTGTGACAGGAGAAGGGGTAATGGTTTTAAACTAAAAGAGGGTAGATTTAGACTGGATATAAGGAAGAAATTTCTTACAGTGAGGGTGGCGAAACACTGGAACAGGTTGCTGTATGAAGACGTTTTGCAGTATGAAGGCAGGCAACCCACAATAGATGAAGCTGTCATCTGGTTTAAAAACTCCTCTGGCTTAAGAAATACAGTTACCTCCAAAAGCACTGTATAACAGGCTTGGTTTAGCAGAGCATTTCAGTATGTGCTCAAACAGCAAGCACATCCTAGACTGCTTCCCTCAATTCGAGCTACCCTGCTCAGCACCGTAAGTCATGAAGTGCATATCCCATAGGCTGTATCTTTTCCCAACTCCTGTGCTGCAACGTATGATAACTCTTTGAGACAGAAAGCATTTTAAAAAAACCCCGAAGCAAATAAAGCTTGTCTTCATGGCACATATGAAATTGGAAGCAACACTTCTCCCTCCGTACATTTTTTTCATTTTATAAGCAAGCTATGCTTATTTCTACATAACTCATCCTGTATTACTTACTACTGTTTCTAGATACCCCCATTTATCTTTCCAGGTTATGCAGGTAACTGTAAGCATATCACCTAATTCTGTCTTCAATTCAGTACTGAAACAGACTATGCAATTATTTTTAAGAAGCAAGAATACAGATGTCACAGGGGACTTGGCAGTCTTCCAGTAACCACAAAAGAACACAGAGAATAATTTATGAGGTCACCAAAAGCCAGAAATGGTTTAGTAGCCTCTTTTCAACTTCCTTACATTGTATTTTTAAACTTATTAAGTCATAACAAGAAATAAGCCAGTCATTTTTCCTAAGCCTACAAAACTGAAAAACACCCCAAAACAGAGGCATAACACGTATTTTGCTTTAAGCAACACACAAAAGGCGAGTTCCAGCCAGCTTGGGGTATACGCATGCGTGTGCATACGTATGTCTATGGGTGAGACCACAGGAGGGCTGCCTACCTGGGGGCCAGGGGAGACCCAGACAGCAGGGGTGGGATATGTAGGGGTGCGTGTGTGTCTGTCTGTCTGTCTGCAGGATGGGGGGCAGTCTGCACCAGTATCTGCAGTGGAGCTGCAGCCTCAGGGGCTCATACATTCAGATGCCAGCAACTGGTGAGGCTGGGATCCAGAGGCCACCTACTGTGCACACTGACCATCTATGCCCCACTGCTGGAGAGAACCATACTGCACATATCGTATGTATCCATACGTTGTACATTTATTCCCTCTAGTAGACCTCCATCCTGCTCAGTCACTAAGCAGAGCAGGATGGGGCCTCTGGCACTGTTTTGTGTTCTTGTGGGTGCTCTGTGTATCTGTGTTATACACACATAAGCAGAGATACGTGGTGTACACATGTGCTGCATGAGCATATACCTACAGGAATATAGGTACAGTCTTGCCACCGTCAGACCCGGTGTCACAAAGCTGCGGCAGCCTTACCTCTCTCTGGCTGCAGAATCCAGCCCAATTCCTGCAACAAAATCCACTAATGGTTAAGTTTTTACCTGAGAACAATCAGCCTTGGCTATTTCCGAAGTAGTCTGGAGTACATCACGAAGACTGTCTCCATTTTCTTGGATGAGTAGATAAGCCAGCAGGAGAAAAACATGGGCAGGGACTTGATTTGTAACAGGTAGCAGTGATTTCACTGAAGATAACCAGTTAGAAACAGCAGACTTCTCTTTCATGAGCTCTATGATCTTCCATGTTGTATACAGTGAGCTGTAACAGCTGGTTATGGGGAAAAGGAGTTTGCAGGACACCTGAGAACAAGTGAAACAAACAAAATTCTCAATCAAACAAATAAGGTACCATGAAAGAACAAAGAAAAAACATAACTAACCCAGTTCTGTAATCCAAAACAAATTATTTTTTTTAGGGTCCCAATGCAATAAATGTAAAGAATAAATTGCAGTACATTTCTTTACAATTCTTTATATGAATCCTTGCGCTAAGGATGTTGGAACAGGTTACTAATTCCCTATTCAGGAGTTCCCCCTTTATTTGGCATCTATGATTCCTGTTCCTGCTGGTTACTGCAGTGCTACCTCATCACTAAAATGGACAAAATAAAACTGGAGTACACTAAAAGCTTTTGTTCCTGACAGTAACAGGTGCATCACACAAGCCTAAGTATCATGTACATTATTTTAAGGAAATTGTCTTACCTTTTGATAGTACTTAATGAAACACCACAGTTTAACTTCAGTCAACTTTACATTTTTTGTTTAATTGTTTCACTTCTCAGAACAAAGTATTCTATAGATACAGTCACGGAAGGTAATATTTAGAAGCAGGAAAGTTGTAAAATACAAATAAGCAACCGTCCTAACTCAGGTTTTATATATGTAGAAGTATATCTATTTTAAAGCTCCTGCTAATTAATGCATAAAGTCAAAGTTTTTCATCAAAACAAAAAACTTAATCCAAGACAAATACTCTCTTTCCTACTAATTCTTTGTTTCCTTAGAACATGCAATGTTTTCAGAAATGTCTTTCCATTATCAAGATAATAGTTGGCAGGCAGTAATTGGATGAAGAACATTTATATAAAAATCAGGTCACGAAAGGAAAAACTTCTAAAATTGGTAGAGCCTGAAATATGATATTGGTATTTCCCATTCTACATTACCTCCCCAAAGGTTTTGCTACAATTGTACTCACTCCCTTCCCTCTTTAATTCAGCTGCATGAAAAAAAGCTATCACCACATTTTTACTTTAATGCTGGACCCCACTGAGGCAGGTCAGGTAAATAAAATCTCTCAATGGCAAAGCAGAATTGCAGGTCAGCCACATCCTAACATTTTTCAAAATTCTGGGACTACAAGTAGCACAATTCCCCATTACCAGCACTGCCAAAAAAAAGCAATTAAAAAAAAAATATAGCTTTTTTTGTGCGGTTAAATGCAAAAAGAAGCATACCGGCTATGGAAAGGCAGCCACATATGCGCTGAGGACTACAAGAACCTAGCTAGGGCATGCAGAGATGCAGACTGGAAGGTTAAGCCTCGACTGGAAGTGAAATTGGCCAGAGACATCAAGAAGAAATGGTTCATCAGACATGTGAGCAGTTAAGTAGGAGCACAGGGAAGACACAGGCCTATTACTAAACAGGGCATGGAAACGAGTTACAAATAATGCTGACAAGTCAGAGGTTCTCCATATCTCCTTTCCTCCACCTTTACCAGCATTAGCTGGACCCCAGATCATGGAATCATGCAGCTGAGATATTGCATGAGTCAGCCAACCCATAGAGACCCTCTGCAAGGGCTCCACCCACATAAATCGATGGGCCCAGAGGGAATCCACCCCAGGGTGTTAACAGAAGTGACTGACATGGTTGCAAGGCCACTATCTATTATCTTTGAAAAGACAGGGCAATTGGGGGCATCCCTGATGACTGGAAGAGGGCAAATCTCATACCCATATATGAGAATAGCCCAAAAGAGGACTCAAGAAACTACAGGCCCATCAGCCTTACTTCAGTCTCTGGGAGAGTGGTGGAATGACTCCTAGAAACTACTACAAACCAAGTGAAGCAGGTGACTGGGGAAGTCCAGCACAGGTTTACCACAGGCAAATCATGCTAGGCTAACCTGATCACCTTCTACAGCAAAATAACATCTTCTGTTGACATGGAGAGACCAGTGGATGTTGTTTAGCTGGACTTCAGCAGAGCATCTGACACAATTTCTCACAGCCTTCTCCTGGACAAACTGCCAAGCTACAGACTGGATGGGTGGTCTGCGAAATGGGCAGGAAATTGTCTCACAGGCTGCACTCAGAGGGTAGCGATCAACGGTTGTTATTCTGGCTGGCAGCCTGTCACAAATGGTATCCCCCAGGGATCGATACTGGGCCCCATGTTGTTCAGTATCTTCATAAATGGTCTGGACAATGGGACTGAAAGCCCCTTCACCAAGTTTGCTGATGACACCAAGCTGGGTGCTGAGGTGGACACGTCAGAAGGGAGACCCATCTTACAGAGACCTGGACAGGCTGGAAGAGTGGGCTAACATGAACTGTATGAAGATTACAAAGACAAGTGCAAAGTCCTGCACGTGGGACAACAAAACCAAAGAGCCCAGCACAGGCTACGATCTGTGTGGCTGGCGAGCCACCTTGCTGAGAAGGGCCTGGGGGTCCTGGTGGCCAACAAGCTGAATATGAGTCAGCAATGTGCTGCTGCAGCAACCATGGCAAATTGGATCCTGAGCTGCATCTGCAGGGGCATTACTAATAGAGGTAGAGACATGATTATCCCACTCTGCTCAGTGCTTGTCAGGCTGCACCTGGAGTACTGTGTCCAGTTCTAGGCCCCCACCATTCAAAAAAAGATGGAGACAGACTGGACAGGGACCACAGGAGGGTCATGATGTTAATCAAAGGGCTGGACAACCTGCCCTGTAAGTTACGTCTTTTCACCCTGGAGAAGGGTCATGGGGGCTATTCCCACAATTTTCCAGGACATGAAGGGCAGCTACTAGGAACACAGAAGCTCTCCCTTCACAAGGAGCCACATGGAGAGGACAAGGGGCAATGAGTACAAGTTGCACAGGTAGAGGTTTCATCTTGGTATAAGAAACAAATTTTTTACACTGAAAACAATCATTCACTGGAACAACCTCTCCAGGGACATGGTGGAGTTCCCACCACTGTGGGTTTTCTAGATGTAATGAGACAGGGTGCTAGACAATCTCATCTAGGCTCCCTTTCCCATAAAAGGCTGGACCACATGATCTTTCAAGATTCCTTCCAACTTCGTCCGTTCTGGGATTCTATCAAAAATATACCACAACTTAATTAAGTTTTCTCTTAAATACTCTTATTCAAAGCTTGCTCACTGTGGACCTAACACTTGCTTTCTTTTTCCTATCTCTTTTCTTGCCCATTTCCAGTGTGAGGAAAGTTTAAGTAAGGAGAATTCATTAAAGATTGTATTCTCTTCTGCACTGATCTGATGCTACAACACAAATGGACGGAACCCATGGGAACACTGAACAGAAATTCTACACTTTTTAATCTTTCAGTTGAGAACCAAAGGTTATTGGCATACTTTTTACAAACAAGAATCAGGCCAAATGTGTGTCCATCTCCCCATTCTCATTGCTAAACATATATTATCAAAGATCTGCCATGCTCCTTGCTATGAATTCCACAAGGATGTCTATCATTAAGATAGAAGTGAAGACACTTCCCACCAAAAAGAGCAGTCTTTACAGTTCAACACAGCTAACAGATAAAAAATAAAGCCATCACAAATCATTTAAGCCCTTAACAGAAAAGCTTTCACACGCTCTTTGAAGCAAGGAGAATACCGGAATTAGTACAACAAAGTTCTGTTACAGGAAGCCAGTGTTATACAATGTACTGTAATCTGTGTCCTACAGTAACCCAGTAATCTTGTAAGGCATTAAAATAGCTTCTAAAATGCCACAGAAAACAAAACAGATGGGCCAGTGACACAGAGCACAGAGGACTGAAGTACTTGGAACACCTCTCACTGAAACAAGCCTCCAGTGACATAGGTACAGGCTGCCACCTAGGAAGTGAGCAGCCTTCCATACTTAAGCCATCACACAGACTATTCTTTCAGAGCAGAGTAAGGAGTGCAGGCTTAAGTGAACTTTAGAACAGTTACCTTTTATTAGGAGTACAAATGGCCTTGCCTTTTCAGATTTGTGGAAACGGAAGTTGAAGTTGGAGAGGGATTCCAGGACAAGGAGACATGGCAGAACTCAGAATTGGCATCTTTTTGTGTCTCCAACTTGACACATCACCTCCCTCCCTACACTACATAACGGGGCTGTAAAGCAGAAAGGGAGCTTAGCTTCCACAGTACTTAGCACATCTTGATCAAAGAGACTTGCTGTCACCTGTTCTCAGAACAAATGGGACAAATTGGTGGAGGGTAGCCAAGTGGGACATAAGTAAATAAATAAAACCAAAAGAACAACAGCACAGATAAAAAGATTCAGGATAATGAGCTGAAATTTGGTAAGTGACACTTATGTGCTCCATAACTCTCTGCAGTCAAAGGAGAAAGAATGGTAGCTACCAGTCACACGATGGTAGAGCAAAAGGACATAGATGAGTAGAATAAGCAAGTGTAAAAGAGACAAAGTATACATAACCTTGTTTTCTACTAAGTCTTGTTACTTGATCAATATTGCAGGTGAATACCTTAATCTATATGATCTCTAAAAGTACAAAAATCCCATCTCTTAAGTAAAACAATATCTTGCATACAAACACATTTCCACTTTACCAGTAGTCTAGTTTTAACGACTGCACATATTTTTGAGTGCTTCCAAAAATGTATTACACAAAGACGCTCACACATGTTTCCCAAGCAGCTACGCATAATGCAGCAATACTGTTTAACACATCCCCTACCTGCTCCAAAAGAAGGGAAAAAACCTTATAGCTTTACCAATTCCTTTTTATCCTTCACACCTTCCTCCTGTAATATTCCCAGAAGATTTACAGCCAGCTGCTGCCTGGTAGTTCCAGAATCATCCTCTGACAGGCAGTCTCCAACTGTTGCAGAAGATAAAATCTGTAGCACAGGCATCACCAAAGTAAGGGCTGTGGCTGAGGTGTTCCGGGTTTCTGAACAGGAAAGGAGCTTGTAGGCTATTTAGGACAAGGTGGGGAAAAACAAAGATCATGTAGGGAAAAAAGAACTAACACAGTTTGCACTTTTAGGCATAACATAAACATTTCTAGGAAACACTCTGGTCAAGCAAAGTAACAGTCCCCAGAATTACAGTATGTACATACTAGACAAAGTGCAAAACATTTTTTCGTAGAATTCCAATTCTATTTAAAGACTCATATTTCTCTGTTGCTTGTAGCCAAGTACCTTATAGTAGCAAGAAATATCATAATGGAATGTAGCATGGTCCCTTGCTTTTACTGGAATAACTCCACTAATCAAAACTGCTAAGTCAAACGCTCAGCCAAACATCACCATGACTGTCGGGCCTGCTCTCTCAAGATCTGTCACAAAAACCCATTCACGATGCACGAATCTCAGCAGAGAATATCCTGTTGTTGACTCGAAAATGAAACCGATAAGCTCCAAAATAGCAGGGAGCCTAGAATACAGTCACATCCATGGAAAAAGTCAGAGTAGCAGAAAAATTTATCTTTATTGCCATTAGACAAAAAGTTACTTTTTAAATTCAGGAAAAGTCCTGCTTGTAAAAAAAAAAAAAAAACCCCAAAACATTTCACTACCCCATCCAACTTCAGGGGAACACAATGCTTATTTTCATAAATATGAAGAAACAAAGACACAGTCTTAAGAGTGTGGACTCCTCCTTCACAAGAAGAGCTTTACCTAGACTCAACACAGACTTTTGCTGACTTTCCGGTGTTTGCAGCAGTAGAAGTGCTAGCCCAATTACGCACTGTTCCACTGGAAATACCTACAACGGAGAAAGAGGTTCAAGTCTACTTTGTTTTTCAGTGGCATTAAACAGTACAAAAGGACAACAACCAAACCTCTGTAAGGAGTTCCTTCAGCAATAATAGTGAGTGCACACACAGCGACACAGTACGTACAGTGAATAGTGCAAAAATAGTATTTTAACTGAATAACATCTTAATTTGTTACTTTATTCACAGCATTTTAGCTCAGTTTAAACCAACTCCCATATTAAAACGTTAACTGATATATGCAGAACCTGTTAAGTTTTTGCCTTCTGAAGGTCTTCAACAAAGAAAAAAAAATTAGCAGCTTTTGAAACAACATTGCTCAATTACAGATGAATGGCTTATATCAATGTCTCTAAATACTCTCCTGAAACATGACATTCTTTAAATGTAATACACCTATTTTATTTTTTTTCCCTATGAACTCTTACCTCTTTTAAGAGCTCAAAGTTGTCCTCTATTAAGGAGATCACAGATGAGCATTCTCCTGTTACCTTTAAGCACACTTCACAGAAGCTCAACAGTTGCAGACAAAACTGAGATAATTCAATTTTCCAAAACACAGGATAGCGCAGTAGACTGAGGAATAGCTCTTGCAGATAACACAAGGCTTCTGTAACTTGTAGTAAGTCTTTAAGCTGTAGAGAGGTTGTCAAAAAACGAAACAAAATCAAAACACATTCTTGTTTATTTCCCCTTCCCTATCTAGGTACAATTGCCTAAGTTTAGAGTTAGTTCTATTACCTCTGCAATGTTCCATTGTAAATATTACTAAGACTTTGAATAAATATTTATAAACTAAACCCAGGAATCTCTTCTCCAGCTTCCCTGAAAAAAACAACAGGTGATCTGCTATTTAATGTTTTGAAGTAAAATTAGAAACATGTGAAAGAATAAAAATATTTCTGCATAGCTGATGAGAAAAATCCCTTTTTCCTCAAAAGCAATAGCAAATTGATTCAGCTCTCAGGCTTCTCTCAGCAACATAAAACAAATTGTGTGGGATTTCATATAGCAGGTAAATATTTTTGTAACAGAAACATCCTGCTCTAGGATATTTCCTCTGTAATGCAATGAAGATTTCAACATGTATCTCCAAAGTGAAAGGCAGTGGTGTTATGTGCTTCCAGAGCACCATGTAATCTACCTACTGCAAAAACGAAAAGCTGAAGTATGATACCAAAAAGCAGTATCTCCACACTTGGAAGCCAAAGAGGTTTCAAGAAGCACGTTGCCTCAAAATCCTAAGGTTAGGCAAGAGCAATTCTGCTCTTGAAAACTCCAGCTCCAGACAAATCCATCTGTTCTGATCCAAACTCTGGAGCCAGAATTAAGGACAACATTCCGATTTTTAGTCCCTTGGAAAAAATTCTATGAATAATCTGCTCTAATCAGAAGCCACATGTACACTGAATTTTTCAGCAGAAAAGTCTGCAGGTGACAAGCTGTACCTCTGACAGCTTGGTTGGTACTGTCAGACAAAATTACTAGGAAGCACTTCAACATTTATACAATACAGAGGACTGAAAAAGGCTAAGCTTAAAGGAGGGATAAGAACCACCTGAGGTTCAGAGCAAGGAGGAGGAGGAATGACAGGTTATAAACCCGTCCATCAGACAGGCTTCTTGAAGAATTTCCCTTTCCACTGTGAAAGCTGTATCTTGGGCAAGACAAAAACACTCAAGTATTAACATGAGTTTTAAAAAATGCAATGGATTTCTAGGTTAAAAAAAAAGTGCCAAAAAGCATGGGGGGAAAAAAGGTTCATAACTAATTTTGTAAGCTTCTTCAGTACCATTTTTATGGCTAAATGTTACGAAGTCAGAAGCTTGGTCTTACATTCATGATACAACATTACACTGAATTTTAGGTAGAATCGAGGCAAAACCAGAAATGTCCCCATGACTAGAATAAGTCAGCACGTAGCTGTCATCACATAGAGTTGACATGAACCAAGATAAATATCTCAGCTGAATATCTAGGAGTACTTAAATCATGCTTCTCATATAGTTTGTTTCATTTTAATGTTATCTACTTCAAGTTAAAAATGGCATGTTTTTGACAAATATCTTACCATTTAACAACATTCTCTCTCTCATGATTATCTCTACAAGTTTACTGTATGTTTACTGAGACAACTAGTAGCGAATAATTATGGTAAATGCATTTCAATTTATACTTTACCAGGTGTATCAGATCTGAACAATTAAAAAGTTTTACCCTCTATCAGAAAGAGCCAGTTTGTTAGATTTCTGTATTACCAACAAATTGGGTCTACAGGAAACGGAAGAGAATGCTATATTTGCACACTTGAGAGGAAATAATAATCGTACTATCATCGCTTTGATTGCATTTATTTGTAAAAGGTGGGGTCAAGCAACAACTGTACCTGAAGGTGTGGAATCAAATCACATAGAAGTTGAAGAATCTGGCATTCCAGCATGGAGGGTGCTTCTTTGTGCTTTGGACCATGAGGCTGAAGTAAAATCTTCAGTAAACCCATTCGCAGTTCAGCATATTCCCGTAACTGAGATGGTTCGCAATACAGGTATCTTAGAAATGGGGCCATTATGCCAATACATGAACTCTGTGCCCTGCAGTTCAAGAAATAAGTTTGCCAAGACTGCTGTCTACTGAAAACTTGAAAAACAACAAGGAAAACACAAGCAACGTGACATTCCCTGCAACAATTTACAGGATGCAATTAACAGAAAGGTGTTATGAAAGGCATTACTAAATCTCACAAAAAACCTTTGACTTGCTAACATGAAGTGCTGTCCTGAGACCTTATATAGTAATCGTATAATGAAGTGCAATTGTGAAAAGACTCAATATTTAAGCATGAATACTATTCAATATGTACTTGTAGATTATGACACTTGAGATTTCATTCTTTTTTTTTCTCACCAATTCAAGAAAGTGACTTTCCTTGCTGAACGTCACGAGAGAATACTGTGTCGTTCTGAAGTAGCATTTGGACAAGACTATTCAGAAAGACCTTTTTAAACCACATAAAACCTAATTTCAATTAAAAAGAGCCATCCATTCTTTGCCAGTTTTTGACTAGTGGTCTTAATTTGATGACACGGGAACTGCTTTAACCATGCTGGCTTCCCAGTAGAAAATTTATCACAGAACAATTCTTTTGGCTTGACCATGTTAGGAACACCAGCTGTTCCTGACATTATTGAAACAATCAAATAAAGCAAATTATCAACACATTAACAAATATACAGTGAATCAAAATTAAAAGTCAGTTTTAAACAAGACTCAGCCCTGCTGCAGAGCTTTTCAAAGAACTCAGTAATGGAATGACAGAATCATATAATGGTTTGGGTTGGAAGGGACCTTATAGATCACCCAATTCCAAGCCTCCTGCCACGGGCAGACACACCTTCCACTAGACCAGGTTGCTCAAAGCCCCATACAA
>Ga0181612_169575_pt1 | contig 16121 bp, 8 predicted proteins | sample HoacroProtozoa21_FD_119630 | JGI IMG/M metagenome (GOLD analysis project Ga0181612, IMG submission 119630) | Hoatzin crop microbial communities from Cojedes, Venezuel. Combined Assembly of Gp0051906, Gp0051904, Gp0051908
CATTTGCAATACTCCTAAATTCAAGAAACCATCCCCTAGCAAGTCATAAGTTAGATATAGAAAGAATATAGCCACTCTGAAATTATTACCTCTAAGACAAATAACAGATTGCACAATGTTTTATTGTGTGCCAAGAATGTTTTCAGTTAACAATTTCACTTGAAAAAATGGATCACATACTTGTAAAATCATACCCAGCATTGACTTCATAAGGCATGTGGCTTTAGAGTGCTTTTTACAATTATTAATTCTATTAGTCAACTAGCAGGCGGGCTAATGCAATTGTCTTAGAAGATGCACGGAAGACACAGAAGACATTTTGAGAGCTGATCTGTATATCTGCAAAACAAAACAAAAAAAGGTTTTCCTTCCTAAGTTATGCGTCCAAAATATGATTTCTAGTTACAAACATTCTTATGCCTATTGTACATTCACATGCATCAGCTGGTGGGCACTATACAAATAGTGTTCTCTACTTCCATCCAGCACAAGGAATTCTGTAGCTGCCACCTTCGCACAGGCGCACATGCTGTTGCACACGCACACACACAAACACACAAACACAAAGAAAGAGACAAAAATTACCTCAGAGGTGATTTTCACCAAAAAACAAGATTAAAACAAGTTTAAAGTGAGTGTTGAAAATGAGCTGGATAAAAATTCTGTAAAAAGTGATAAAAGTGCCTTAAAAATTCACATATATTACCAGGTATTGCGCATTGTAATGGGGCTGGCCTAATGGGATGGATAAAGGAATACAAATAACTGGTTCATATCCAGGCTCTGCCGTCAACAACTGAAAGGTATCATCTCCTGGCTGCCTTGTATCCCACTTGAAACGAATTTAGTGGTGCTACTTTAAGTGGGCAACTATCCCCATCTCAAAAATGCCATCACAATAATAAGCACATTTTTTGGCTGTTAGCGAAGAGGCCAAGTGATGAATCACCATGGGGACTGAACTACCTTTTCATTGCTGGACATGGTGATCTTCCTGCAACAAAAAAATTATTAAGCTTGATGTGAATGAAGGGACTTCTCGAGCTAAGGGAACTTCGGCTAAGGCCCAGGCTGCAGAATTCATCTTTGGGCTCCGTAATCCAGGGTCCAATATCTTATTTTCATTATGCTGAAATTACCTTTAAACCTTGTGGGCTTTTTTTCACCTGGCATGATCACCCTCAACTATTTTAAAGTGGAAATAATACTAATAGCTATATATACTTTCCCTCAAACCAGCCAAAGCTACTCTATTCTATTCATGCATCTGCGAGTTGCAGACTTTGCTGTTCAACAATCACTCACATCAGTCTAGCCCTGGAAGCAAAAAGTTGAAACTTCTGCTAAAATCAGCTTATAATTCAGGTTAATGAATTACCATAGTGGCTACTGTATCTTTCTTAAAAAATAAAAATAAAAAGCAAATTCTGATAACCAGTAGTTTCTTGTGCGTGGTGAAGATAATGGCTGATTACCTGCTGACCATCAGCTCCCGCAACGGGTCACTGTCATTGCTCATTACTTTTATTGAACGTGATGACTTGTCATCAAACCCTATTGCAACAGTATGGTTGTTGCCTTGTGCTTGCACTGCAGGTTTAGGTCAGGTCTTAGTCACATGCTCTTTTTAACAGAATAATACATTTAGAAAGATGTCTGAATTTTGTGAGATGCCACTGACTAGTTTTTGTACAAGTAGATGCGCAAGCAGACAAACAGCAAACTGAGTCAAGGGTCTATGAAGACCGCAACGTTATCAGTCATAATGCTGCAGCAACAAAAAGTTAAATGAAAATACACATTTATATTCAACAGGCTCAAGTAGGACCTCTTTGTTACAGGATAGTAAAATTAATACTTTTACACTCATATATATTACACACCCACACACAGACATATAATGCACATACGGTGCTTAAACATCAATCATTTTGCTAGAATAATACAGCAAAAAATCATTAACTCTCAGTGTCTCAGCTTAATATATGTCTAATACTTACCTATCTCACAGGAGTGTTGTGAGGCTTAATTAATTAGTGACTGTAAAGCACTTTGTGATCCTCTAATGAAAGGTGCTACATAGCACAAAGTATTATTAAAATCATTAGGACCACAAAAAAGCCCTGTGGAATTCCAGCCTACACTGTCTGTTGGGGTTGGGAGTGATCTTATTATTAAAAGGAGACCGTCAGACTAATTTTCATAATTTTTTCAAGATCTTTTTTCCTCTCTTTGCTGTTGTGATAGCATGTTAGTAGCTAGAAATTTAATCTTATCATCTTAATAACATACACTCATGTAGTTTGTTACTTCAGGGCTTGAGAAGAGAACAGGGCTTTTGGCACTCATCTGGCTTTCCCTTTTAAGAAAAAAAAAAAAATTGAGACACATATTTTGACACCTTCCCACACTCCACCCCACCAGGACAGCCGACCATGTGAGATCGCAGGATACTCACTACAGCCGCATGGGAAAATACTGCTGTGGTTTTAATTTCTCTCTTTTTTTTTTTCTTTTTCTTTCACAGCAAAAAACCCAAGGCACAAAACAAAACCCAGCTTATTACACATAAATAGGCTACAAAGACTGTCTGCTGTGCTTTAAATAAAAAAAACTCTTAAGTGTTCAAAGTGTTGGCTTCGATCAAGCACATAAAGTCCTAAACAATCTGGAGCCTTCTCCCCGCTCTCCACGCAGCAACCGAGCAGCTGTAAGGCACCCGAGCTCTGGAGCCAGAAAGCTCCTGCCTTGAGAGCACGAATTTCTGGGAACCCGTCTGGGCGGCGGGCTCCGTCCCCGGGGAGCCACCCGCACCCAGCCTCCGCCACAGCCCATCCCGCCGGGCTGGCCCAGACCCGCGCCAGCACAACCAGAAAGACAACAAGCTAACCAGGACAGCCCGCAGTTCAAAGACCTGCACATTTTCTAATTTAAGCATTTTCAAAAAATACAATAATAATCATTGCTGTCTGTAAATACACTGGAAAATCAAGGTGAAATTGCTGCCTTCACTGAAAATTAGATTGCATTACATGCAAACTACCCCCACCCACTCAGACACTGCAGTAAAGGACTGGCTAAAGCTCCCATCTTTCCATCGTCCCTCGTGGATCCCTGAACAGTGAATTGACAGAAAAGAGGCGTGTATAGCTTCACATCCCCACCATCTCCGGGTGGGACGCAGAGCTAGAGGCAGTCACACAGGATGCTTCTCTCCCAATTTTGCTTGTGGTCCTCAGAGCAAGCCCATCTGAAAACAACTGATACTTGCTCCTAACCTTTCTCTACTGAAAAGGGAAGAACAACCCGTCGTGTAACGAACTCAAGAATCAGGCTCTAAAGCATGGGAGCGTAGAATAAGCTTGTAGCTGTGGCTGCCCCCCTCCCTGGCAGTGTTGCTCTGAGCAACCTGGTCTGGGGGAAGGAATCCCTGCCCATGGCAGGGGGCTTGGAATTAGATGGTCTTTAAGGTCCCTTCCAATCCAAACCGTTCTATGAAAATGTATCTGCTTGATATTCTACACTCTGCATGCTCCACTGAAATTATGATAGCTTCATCAATCTAGAAAATGCAAGGAGAAAATCATGCCTTATACATCACACTAGCAGAGTAGTATTATAGCAAAACACTGTTGGTTTTCACCTCCTCTCTTCCTCTTCAGCATTTTCAGACTTTTCAGTTTTGTCCCTGATCACCAATTTGCCAAGAGCTTTTTGCAGTTTCTTTTCCACAAAGTTTACAACAGAGACACAAGTGGAAAAAAGCTGCAGTCTGTTCAAGCTTGCTCCTTCTGACTTACATTTACTTTCCCAACACTGATGGTTCTCAAATCTCTAAAGGTGCACTCTCGGACATCTTAAATCCTGTTTAGCTACAAAGTGTCACCACCTTCAAAAAACTCTCATCAAATAAATCTCATATTAAATCACATCAAATTAATTCAAAACAATCTTTTCTATTACCATATGCTTCAGAGCACAGCATATATTAGCAGTCATCTAGCCACTGAAACAAATCTAACCTTTTCTACGGGTATAGACCAGAGACTAGGTCATTTCCGTGAGTTTAGGAGTAGCATTTCAAAACAGATTGTTTAAAGCTACTTCCAGGCACTTATTTCATTTTAAGCTCACTACCAAGGTAATCATGCAGACACTTTCAGGAGAAATTGAAGTCAAAAGGTGATTTGTCTGAAGAGGCGACACGGGGTGGAATATTATTGTATCTTGCAACCAAAATGAAGAATTCTAAAACTGCTTTTATTGAAGGATGCCTGAGCACGACAGTTTGCTGCTCTGCATTTCTCAGTGGCTTGCTGCAGAGCTTGCTCCTACCAGACATCCACTGCCGACCATCCAGGATGGGGGAGCCCAAGGAGGCAAAGATTCGCTTTGCCCTGGCTTCCAACCAAGCACCTAAAAATACGCTGTAAACGAGACAGCCTGTTAAACCTCAACGAAGCTTGTGAAACAGGAAAATTAATATCACTGCCATTTTATGGATAAATAAAATTGGAGAGATGCAAAAATCATGGCGTTCAAGGTGACCGAACCTGGTTTCTCTTGATGGCCAGGTCCACATCCCTCTCCTGTACGCGCTTCAGCAGAGAGAGCATCACCCCAGCACTTGGCAAAAGGCCAAGATCCTGTAATTTAATAAGGTACAGAAAGAGCACTTCATGCAAAAGTCTAAATGCTCCAATTTATCATGACAGTTATGGGATAAGCTGACATTTTATTTGTATGTAAATTAGTCTCCAAAACAGCATAAAAAGGCCATACTTTCAGAGAATATTGTGCCTTTGCTTCTCTGTTCTGCATTTATCTAAACCCAGCTTTGTGTATTAAAAGTAGTTTAATTTTTATATGTTGATGCTGCTTTGCATGCTCCCCAATCTGTTGTTACTGCACCGCAGAGAGAATCTAGACCGATTTGCTTACTGCAATGAAATAACCGGCTTCTGCCAGGACTGACACCTCCTACGAGAGCCCTGCCATCCTCACTGAATCTTCTGGTTATTCTATTAATTTGCTGTCGTTACCCTTTATAGGATTGTAGAATATTCCCTATTAGATGAGACCAGAGGTCCATTTAGTCTGGTGTTCTGCCTTGGAGAGCGGCCAATACCAGATCCTTCAAAGAAGGTTCAACTGCCTTTGGACAGACACAGAATCACCTACCTCTGTGAAAAATAAATCGCTCCTAATCCTCAGCACTTAGACAGTGGCTTACTTTCTGAAGAGTAAGAGGGTTTATAGCCCTTAATTACCTCTCACATTCTACAATTTGTTGTTAAGTAAGTCTGTATATCCCCACTTCCTACAGAAGTGTCCAGTATCTATCTGAGCACTACTACGCTCCTGGTACCAGTGATATCTTGTAGCTCTCACTTTACAACCTAATTACAAGCTAAAAAAGAGCAAATAGTTTTAAGTATTTTGAATTTGCTTCTTGTCAATGGAGCAGAGTTTCCCCTCAGTCTTGTACCAGCAAGAACCAAAGCTCCTCTAGGCTGCGGGTGCATCTATCACATCCCCCTTATTCATCCTGTCTCTAGGGTAAACAAGCACTGTCTTTCCAAACCCTCTTCCAGTAGGTGTGGCGATATCATGTGTTTCAACTTCTATTCAGTCTGAGTAAACCCCAGGTTCTCTGTAATCCCAATGTCCTTTGAAGACAATGGGAGTTCAGGGTTTGCAAATGACTCAGAATTGAATCCGAGTTGAGCGTATTGGCAGAGGCAAGCACAGTGCTATCCTGAGATGAAGAGTGAGGAACGAAGGTGACCTCCTGGCTCCTAGGCAAGAGCAGTCAGGTGTGGATACAAGAAGTGACTCATTCGTTCTCTTGCACGAAGAATACAATGGGCTGATCCCATTTCCCTCGAAGCTAATGGCAAAAGCCCCACTGACTTTGAGAGCAGCAAGACCGAGATGTGTGGTTCCTTTCTGCCAGGTGAGGCCTACGATATGAGAGAACGGCAGCCAAGTTCCCTTGCCCAAAACTTCAGTCAAACGGAACCAAAAATTGTTTGGGAGAAGGGGAGCAGATGGGAGGGAGAAAGAGGATGGTTTTGGCTAGCATTCCAGAAAAGATCAAATAATTTTATTTCCAAGTAGAGGCAAAAACACCCCATTTGAAACAGGGTTGAAATTTTAGCTCAATCAAAACCAAAAAGTGGGAAGGAGGCAGAAGTCTATAGGTGGGACCTGAAACAGCAATATTAAATCATCACCGGAGAGGGCATTATTGTAGTACTTTTCCAGCCAGACTAGAACCAAGATGAACATGAGTTTGCAAAAATGTCTTTTTTTTTTTTTTTTTCAAGAAAAAAATTGGCAAAGGTTTCCAGACAGAAGTTACATAGGTAAGAGAGGGCAACCAAGGGCAACAGGAGTTGAGCCCACGTACATCAAAGCCGACTTTGGCTTTGGGTACCTATCCAAACTGAGCCTTCAAAGGTTCTGATGTTGCCCTATTGTTTAGCTTGAATCTTGTCTAAGCTTGCTCAGGAGAACCCACATTCAGAAGTATGGGAGAAGGGAAAAAGAACACACATTTTCCAAACTGTGATTTCAAAACAAAACAAAAAAATGTAAATCTACATGCTGCAGGGTAATACTGGTAAGCGTGGCTAGCTATTGTTGCTCCATGCTTTTCAATTTCCATACATTAGCATTCATTGCTGACATTATTAAATCTAAAGTTATTTAGATGCTTTGATCAGCAAATTGAATCTTAAGTCTATATATGATGTACCTATATTCACGTAAAGTTGACAAAACTATTATATTTCCCTATTCTAACTCTTCCCCCCCACATGCTGTGAATTTCCATATATCCCACAGCCATACATTCCAAACACAGACTATTTTATTTAGTAATATATTCAAGAATTTAGATAAAAAGAAAAGCAATGGAAAATGTTTGGCTATCTCTATATAAACAGTTTCTGTACATTTGGGTTGAATCATCCAGTAAACTCTCATCTTGATATGCCTGCGACAGATAAAACTTTCATCACCAATATGCCCTCTTGACTTGGAGGTCAGGATACAGGGGGATCTGTGTTACAAAATCTCTTACACCCTTTATGGCTATCACAAAAATTAATATCACATTAAATATAAACAGGTCAGAATTTTGGCACTAATTTTCCACTCGGCACAAATAACCCCACTCTCCATTGTGAATGGGGGAGAAACAACAGCAGAGGCAACCACAACAAAAGAGTGGATTGTGTGTTCCCTACACAAAACAGAAAGCTGTGCCTATTCAAGAAATCTTGGCCATTTGTCAGAAATTAGAGAACTGACGTTGCAGTCTGATATTAGCTCCAGCCAAAGTAGCGGTGAATTACCTTGCCTTTGGAAACCTCCCTATTAACTAGGAAAGACTCTCTGTTGCAGCACATATCGTCTCGTCCTTACGCAGGCTCAGAAACACTGAGCCACTTTCTTAAAATAAAACAAAGTAAAATTAAAAAAAAACCACACCAGACCAAAGCGAATGCAAATGGATTCACTGTGAGCCATTTCTCTATTTTGCCCTTTTTATCTCTTATTTATGTTTCTTTTTAAGCTGAGAAATGAAGTGAAATGCCGACGAGAAAGCTACTCTTACAATGCCTCCACCGTAAGGATTTGTTATGAAACTGCTCTAAAACAGAGAAGCTTTTTTCAGATAGCCATAAGAATCGAATGCACTTATTCACAGAGGAATATGATTTCTGTTTTACCCATTTCGATTCCAGTCAGAAATGGGGCAGGAGGGTGCAGAATAAGGACACTCCTTGAGACGCTGCTGATGTGGCTTTGCAGCAGCTTCGTGTAGCGAGCGCTGGCATTCCTTTAAAACTGGCAAGGGGTGCCAGCGTCAGCCTGTTGACTGCTGGATGAATATATACTGCAAATAATGCTGTTCTTGAATCAGTTTTTGCCCAACTCCCACATAAACTTTCCATGGGAAAATCTCATAATGCCTGCATAAGTGATTTTATGAATCTAGCTTTCAGCTTTTGATAGAAGATTTCTTACTCTGCTGGTTTTGATTCTTTGTTGCATGAAGGGGTAGTGCCAAAAGCCCTCACATTAGCCTCGACCATACAGACATCGGAAATTTAATTTAAACCTTGGCACTTTGCCAGGATCATAAAACACATAGAAAAAAAGATTTAAAAATTAATTTTTCTTTTTCTGAGAGCTAAATATGTAATTTCCACAAACGCAAGGACAACACAGGTTACAGAATCTGCACGCTGCAATGTATAGACAGGCACTAAAACCACCGACGGGAACTGAGTAGACATCTGCAGTCTGCAGGGAACAAACAGAAGCGGGCAGTTGTTCTTCCCACTGAAGATACAGTTTGAAATTAGTCGGACACTAACTGTATCTCTTTTCCATCAATAATACATCTAAATGTTCCTTAAAAAAAAAAATCTAGAACTTTTGTAAAAAAAGTTACATAGAGGTACAACCACCGATTACGCCAATACTTCCATTCTCAGAAATCCCCTGTACGGAAGCGAGCCTTACCGCATTGCTCCTGTCTTCCTCCTCAGAGCTGCCTTCTTGCCACCTCAATTCCCAATCCGGCACCTCACCAGTTTTAAGAAATATCCAGCAATGATGTAGGGCCGATTTGCTGCACTGGGAAACATCCCACAAAAATGGAAAGCTTTTGCCGTGTTTTCACTTATAATGAAAGCAACTTATTAAAGCAACTTCTGGGTTCACTGGCATCCTGGAGTCTAAAAAAAGTCCCAAAATTATTTGCAGAGGCTACAACAGCACCTTCTTTGAAGTAATGTTGCAACTTGTGCAAAGGAATTTGGGATGTACCTGAGATCTGAAGGTGCGGGCTACAAATTAACCCAGCCAATTAGCTGGAGAAGCTGAGAGTCCAACACAGATGGGGCAAGATAACCACAAATGAATAAAAGGACTGCCAAATATAAGCCAGTTGGCTGAGTATAGATCGTGTCATCCTGCTCAGCTAGCTGCTGCCCAATCAATAATGTGTTGCTGTTTGCTCTCCCCATGCCAATCAATCCAAGCTAGGGCTGCTTCTAATTTTCCAGTCTAGGAATAGCTTCAGAACATGCACAATTGTTATTTCAAACAACCCAAGAGATAAATGTTTCATCCACACATCAGCGTGCAGATTCTTCCCAAAATGGGACTAGTCAAGAGTAAATAATTATTCCTGTAACAGTTTGATCTGATAAACCACAAGACATAAGGCTGCAAACGCGATCTTTGTACCATTAGCAGCCAGGAGAGAATCCAGCTTCTAAAATTACTTGATTAACTGATGCAGGACCCCAAAACTGTGATAATTCTGTAGAGAATGTTTCACAATAGATATAGTTATTTTTTAGGGATTAGTATTAGCTATAAATGTCTTATCCCTTGAAATCTGGTACAATTGGATTTATGCTGCAAAGATGCCTTGCTTTACAAGAAGACAGATGAAATCAGAGCCAATTAAATGTAAGCATCTCTTCAACAATTCTTTTGTTAAGCAGTATGTATTGAAAGAATACATAAGAGGAATTAGAAACGATCTTCATAACTTGTCCGTGGCTTCTCATCTTGTGAGTAATGAGAACAGCCCAAGACCAAACAGATAAAAATCTTAATGTCATAAGACATTTGCATAACCATTTGTATGTAGATAACAACGCGAGCGTATATATACATGCATGACATAAAGAACAGAGACTGCAATAAACAGGAGTCATGTATTTGTGAAGGCGCTGATACTTGGGTCTTCTCCAGCATGAGAATCTACCGTTCAAACCAAACATAGGCTCCAGTCTTTCTTTTTTTAAAAAATTTTTAACACCATCGAATCCCACAGCATCTTGATAGGCCATGGCCCATTAATAGAAAAAGAATTACTCTTTATGAGTCCCAGATCTAAAGCATTGATTTGATTTCCCATCATGTCACACACTAAGTTGTTGCAGCTCTGGATCTCCTTTGAATCTGAACCAAAAACGCCCAACATCTACACTCCCAACACTCGCTTTTCATCCTCGCACAGCAGAACCTACACATTGTTCCCATTTTGCCTGCTCACAAGATGGCATGCTTGCCTCACTTCAACCCCACAAATGAGACTATATTACGCTCAAAGCATCAGGGATAATTAAAGCTTGGGCATGGAGGTGGTAGCGCGGTTAGCAAGCAGAGCAACACGCTCCCACACCACTGACGCACCGGCGACGCTGCAGGTCCACGCGTACTGCCCGGTTCTCGCTTCCCAAGCTCCAAGGCGGGAAGCAGTGGGGGCTTGGAAACTGCAAACCCCAGAAGAAAAAAATGCTGATTACGTTTCTACTCAAACCACGGCTGTAAATCACTGGAAGTGAGAAGAATCACACATAAGATTTGGTGGGGATGGGGGTAGAAGATGCATTATAGAGAGACTGGACTCCAGAAACTTCCTGAAAGTATTAAAATCAGCAACAAAAACTTCATCTAAAACTCTGAGAAACAGCCAGTCTGCAGTGCGTAGTGGAATAAAGATTACGTGCTGCAGACCCAGTGGTTCACTCATCAGAAGCAGAGAGAGTTGAAACTTGTTTGGACTTAAAGAAACATCCTTTTTTCTTGTTTTCTGTTCTTTAAAGACAGGTGTGGGGAACAGAAACAACAGGAACATTGTTGTATCTGTTGATTTTGCTCACATTCGCTGTAAAAGGTTTGAGAAAACAGAAAAGATACCATGTTTTGTTTTAGCTATAGCAAGAGTGTGCAAAAGCTAGGACTTTGTTCATGTGGCAAGCACACACGTTTAATTGTCCATGCAGACCCTTCAAATTAACCCGCGTCCTTTATAGCAGTAACCAGCTGCTAATCACTTTCTGCAAATCCCTACATTTTACCCCTGAATTCAGGCACCACAAGTCAATCTGGTCCTTCAACGGGGCAAAAAGGAACTATATCTTAGGCTGTGCTGGAGCTGGCATGTGAACACTGTAACTGAGATTCAAGAAGTGAGGAAATGGCAATGGTTTAGGTGTCAAGATGAGCAAAAGGAAGACCATTGTGCAAGCTCACACCGCCACAGCGATGCTGCGCAAGCTGGAAACAGCAAAGCCACAAGAAAGCACTAGGCAGGGATTTCTTTTGACTGTCAGCTGAACTGCTTCCTGTAATTACAAATATACAAGGGTTAAAGCGAGAAAATCATTAAAATGCACCGACAGAAAACTAATTTCCAAAGAACATTCAAAAGATTAATCAACAACAGTCTATCAGCATAAGACACTGTGGCAACACGGCATTTCTGAAGCAGATAACCTAACGTTTACTTGTTTTGCTACATGAGAAAAATCCAGCATCGGACCGTGGGTACATCTAAACTGTGGGATACACTTCTGCAGCTCCCAGCTCCAAACGCACATGCTGGCAACATCCTGACTACACGTCAGAAAATCTGGTTTGGCACCGTTCTCCTACGCGCTTTGGACTCCACCAGTAGAAACCCAAGCGAACAAAGGGCAACGTGCACACGCCATCCAGCAGATCAGGATTGCAGTGCCCAACCTGCAAGAGAGATACAGCAAGTGCTCAGTGCTGGCTTATGCTTCCCATAAGCACTCCACACTTCAGCAATATTAGAGACGCTTTCTGCTCTTGTTTATAAAGCCGTTTTTTCATTATTATTTCACCTTTTTCTTTTCTTATATAAAATAGCAGATCATTAAAAGAGAGGAGGGGCAGTCCTATGGTTAGACGAGTAACTAAGGACTGGAAAATGCCTCTTAATTTCCTTTGTGTCCTCAGAAAAGCAGCATCATGCGTTAACCGCTCCCGCTGCCAAACAGCCATATCATGGCTATGTTTATACTGTTTTCGTAACACTCATCAAGAAGTGAGGCTAGTCTTGAGGCCAAATGACAAGGCAGAGATTGAAACTCTACTACTTTATTCTCAAGTCACTTCTTTCCATTTGAACTAGTCCATCAGGGTCTAAAGTCTCACTTCAAACAGCTAACAAGACAAATGCTCAAGTGAGGTTATGCAGACAGTACTAAGCAAACTGGATGGTGAGAAAGTTTTGTGGTATCTTCAATCTAGAGTAGTGAGATACCATACAGAAAACTATTGAAAGTTATATTATGAGTAGGAATGAAAACTCATAAGAAAGAGAACATGCTCTGAAACAACAACCCTGGGACCCTATTAACTAAAGGATATAAGAAGAGGAAAAAAAAAAGAATAGTTTTCCACCACAATTATAAATCAATCTAAATCACACTTCAAAGGGGCTTATGATGTCCCAGACTACAATTTTAGCAGAAATAAGTAAGTAGTAATGTCACTGTTTATCTCACAGGTGACACTGCATTAAAAGAAATATTTGTAGCATTCAAGAAAGATTAATTTTAATTGAAATTAATGAAGATACGGAAGATGGGACTCTCTTCCATATGAACAAGTGAAGTGCAACTCATTTAGCTAGCAGCAGGTAAACATCAGGGAGGGAAGAGCTTAGGATCATGTTGGCATAAGAACAAATAGAGTAGCCATGATTAACTCTGGGCTGAAAATGAGAAGGAAGGGTTTTAACTGACAAAGCAGTGAGGCTATGAAACATCCTTCTACCAGATGCAGCCAAGGCAAAAAAACACTACCTCATTCTAGGCTGAAGATGGGTCACTTTATAAAAGGGATTACATACGGTGGTTGATGTTCAGAGAGCTGCCCACTTCTCACAATTCCCACAGAACTTCAGGACAACGTACACGAATCCACTTTTTCAGGGTATGCAAAGCCTTACCACCCTTCCTTAAAAACGTACATGCCAAGGGTGCTGTTTCCTCAAAAGCAGATAGGGAAAAGGCTACTCTTTGTCCCTATCCTTTTTTAAAAATGTATTTATTTTCATAGTGACTTTCTGCATTTCCCTGAAGTCAAAAGTCTTAGAAAGACAGTATCTTCCACTTCCAAAGAAAATACAAGATCTGTAATGTTTCTTATCTGGGCAGAAGGAATTAACTGTAACATTACCACTCTCCAAGTTTTCGTCAAAAAGAAGTCACTTCTACCTTTACTATCTGTCTTACTAGTCATTTACATGTGTGACTGTGCCATACCCCAAACAGGCATTGTACAGTTCTTTTTGTATTTTAAAGGCAGTTTAGTAATCAGAAAGGCAATGAGAAGGCAATTCTTGAGCCCTCCGCACAGGTTCACAAAAGATGTATCCAGGGTTGCCCACACTGCTTTTGCCAGGACAACATAACCAGAGCTACATTTAACAGTGAAGAAAAAAAAAGAAATAAAGTTACCTTCAGTAAATTGTACACAAAGTCTGAGTGGGACAGAGGTCTACAGATATGATGCACCTAGAGACAGTTCAGGCGTGATACTTCAAGTGATACTACACCTTGCTAGTCATCAAAAAAAAAGATAAAAAGATAGCTATTCGTTTTTCAGTAAAACAAAACACTTGTTAAAATTCTGAATATTGCCATTTTCAACTGAATTTAATCTATCTGGATGAAATCAATTAGATAAAAGATGATGCCTCCTGCTCTCTCTACTGAAGAAACTTTTTTTCTGATTCAACAGAGACAGAATGCTACCCATCTCCCTGCTCATTCTTGGAGGCACCCCATCTCCCTAGCTTGTTGCAACACCCCTGTTTTCACATAACTCACAATGCAAAAACAAAGATGGCAACAGATGGCTAAGAAGAGATGTGGTCAAACTGACCAATGCAACCCTTACAATTCCTAAAAAGCCTCTTATGGGGTTCATTTGGGCCTGACCAACCTTCACACATTATTTTGGTTTAGCTGTGTAAACACCAGGCTGTTTGCTCCAAGTTGCTTCTTTTTCCACAATAGTATGAAACACCACTAATGCTTTTTTTCTTTCTGCTACACTGAAATGCATTTAAACATGTATTTATTTATGGTACATACTGTTTGCTATAGCCAGGGCTCTTCGATAACCCACGATTTGGCAGGACTTCCCAGCATCTCATTTCTGTCTGACATATCACATGAAGCTTTTTTCCCTCCCCGGTAATATACTGGAGTTTTGGCTTCTGCTTGTGAAGAACGTGGAGACTCAGGGTTTCTCCCACTAAGCAGGCACAGTGCGGAAGAGAAGGTCACCCTGACAGAGCTCAAAGTAAAGCCTGGGGACATTTCTCAGTGGGAGCAGAGCTGCCACCAAGCCAAGGCAGACCCAGTAGCTGGGACCTGCAAGTGCAGTTGCACAATGGGCTAAAGCCACATTGGTCCCAAAGGAGCCCTACCCTGCCCTTCACACACCGTCTGCGTGCCCACACTCCGGCCAACAGCGTCCTGCTCATGCTCTGGGGCTGACAGCAGGCCGGTCGGACTGTCCCTTTCAGCAGCAGCTCAGACTTGGACTAAGAAAATCTCACTTCTCTGGAGAGCGTTCCCCAGCACATTCCCAGCCCAGCTCCCATCTCCTTGTCTCCCTTTGCAAATGCAGCCAACGCTGGAACTCTACTAGTGCTACCCCCATGCAAACCAGGACAAGGGCACGCACCCAAAAAACACTCCAGCAGGGTCCAAACCAAACCATGACCTGCTCCTTGCCCTGGAAGCACTACTGGGCAGCTCACCGTGCCAGAGGTCTCGCCTGCCCGACTGTGGGAAGGCTGCACGCAGTCCAGGCGCTGCCGCCCACCCGTGCGACCAGGCTCCGGCACGCCTGCACCCTCCTTGACAGTGCACAGGGAAAGCAAAACCATCAGAAACGGTGTGGGTGAATGAAAATAAGCCATACCATAAAGGAGGGAGTGGTTAAAAAGACTTTATAAATAAAAGGGAGAGAGAGAGAGAGAGAAACAGAGAAAAGAAAAAAAAGATTTCAGGAGAAAACAATCTCTCTCTGCCAGGAAGTGCTGTCTTCAGAAATGCAAAATCATTATTGCAAGCAAACTGATTCATTAAATAACATGCAGGGGAGGATTATAATGCCTTCCTTGTCATTAAAATGCTTTGAAACTATACTTCTGTAAGATATGCTAATGGTATTCAGCTTTTGTATTACACAGCAGAAGCTACACTCTGGGTGGAATTTGGTGTGCTGTGTTACATGGGAGTTCAGGCTAGAAAAACAGTTATTAGTTCACATTGACTATAAATTTATTTAAAACACACACAAAAACTAGCCATACGATACAGAAATCAGCTGTAAAGGTGATGAACTGGTCCACACCAAGCGATACATTCACCTTCCACCCAGGATCCTCCTTCTGCGAGTGGAAATCCTATCTTTCACATGCTTTTCTCTAAAAATAAAAGCACATTTGCACACTGAAAGTCTAATCAATTATTTTTTTCCCCATCTCCACATCTGAGTCCTACTAATAAAAACCAACACTATTAGAAATTACCTATCAGTTTATAGTTACCTTTTTACCCAGTAGTTCAAGGAGTTTTCTTTCACTGAAATTAAGTTCTGGCATATTTTGGCCTATTTACACAAGTTCTTATTAAAAATAGCAAAATGCAGGCTCCAAAATCCAGTGGAATTGGCACAATGAAATTTCGATGTGATTCATCAGCTTCACTGTCACAGTAACTAACTCAGTGCATTTTTTTTGCTTGGTTCTCCCTATAAGTTGTCAGGAGAAGTCACTCCATCAAACAGAAATGGAACACTATTTTTATTGCTTATCTCTTTTGCCCTGGGTTACATCAGTAAGTCATCTCCCTCCGTCAACTTGACAAGAGCCTTTTTGGCGTTGACCTTAAAGGGACACAGCTGTGACAACTTTGGGCTTTTTTTCTTTTAATAGTTCTCAGCTGAATTACTTGTTCTTGGTTGTTCAGGGTCTTCGTCTGGTACTGGTTTACTCCGTGAGCAGGCTGAGCACAAAGGTTTGGTCATTCAGCCTGATAATATCTTCCAGCCTTTATTGCAAGAGGCACTGGAGAAGTCAGAGGTGGATTTTATGGTGGCAAAACCCATGATCAATCACAAGAGGTCTTCTAGATTTGGTCTTACTTTCTTAATGCTCTGTAATTAACGAACATGAACATACATTCTGATTTCCACAGCCTTTGCTCAAGATATTAAGAGCTCCAGGCTGGACTCAGTCACCCCGGTATTTTCAC
>Ga0181612_124985_pt1 | contig 16120 bp, 8 predicted proteins | sample HoacroProtozoa21_FD_119630 | JGI IMG/M metagenome (GOLD analysis project Ga0181612, IMG submission 119630) | Hoatzin crop microbial communities from Cojedes, Venezuel. Combined Assembly of Gp0051906, Gp0051904, Gp0051908
ACTATCTTATCGGTACCTGTGTGACACCATCGTGTCCCTTTGGCTCTGTCAGTCTTCCTCTTTCTTCCTCCCATTCTTTCTCCCAGCAAGAATGTCTGTTTTCACTTCAGTGGTGTTACTTAGCAATTTGCTTCCTATAACTAACACATCTGTACATACCTGATCCACAGGCAAGTGAAGATGAGGGAATGTTTTCCATTCATATCAGTGGATTTCAGATGTGACCCTCAACAGATGATTATCAGATGCTGAAATTCACATCTGAATAAAACGGGCTCTGTGTGTGTATGTATATAGAAATGCTTTCTTTAGCCTAAGGGATAGCAGTCAATGCAGAAAGTGAGATGAACACCAAATTTTTGCAGAATTGAGATTTCATTTTAACTCAGTAATTTTTCCCTTCTTCTACTCCTCTCTGTTTGAAAAAAATGTTAAACACATTGAGTCAGGGAGACATGCCTGTGCTGCATTAGAATAGCCATCAACGTCAGCCGAGACCATTTGGATCATGTCACTTGTCCTAAAGAGTGTAGCTGTTTTTAAAGAAAGAACATGTCATGTTCTGTACAGGGATCTTTAATGCATGAAACTTGTTTGAAGCAATAATAAATCAAGTCCTTGCTGCTAAAACCAGTGTCTGATTTTTCCTCATGACAATCTCTATCCTTCTGTGTGTAAAAACTGAGACAATAGCAAGAACAATTCTGCACCCAGAAGTATTGCAAATAATTTTAATCGCAACTAACTAAATACATAAATCTAGCAAAATAAAGAACTGATATATAAATGTCCTATGCATTTGCCACAATGTTTAATAATGTACTCTTTTTCTACAACCTTCATTATGGGAGGTTGCAAGCTGTGTATAGATATTTTCATTATTCATGCTCTATTGAGTAGGCAGTTCTGCAGACGTTTTTCTCACCTCTCCTAAAAAAGTGGAATAATTAAGACCAAGCAGAGTGTTTGAGACTTATTTGCCTATCATTTTCCACTCTTTTATGCAAGTATTAGTTCTATTAGTCAAACCAGTTACTGGTGATGTACAGAAATATCATGTTTTTGCATTTTTCCTCTTTATTAATTACTCCTTTTGACTGTGCATAGCCATAACTAATACGAGTAAAGGAAATGTAAATGCAAATCCATTTAAATTAATCTGGAGTAGTTAAGAATTGCAGGCTATTTTAGCAGTATGACTTGGTTTCAAAAGCCCTCTGAGAAGATGACAGAAATCTCAGTCCTGGCAAATGTTATTACTGTCTGCAATGTGTAGTAATGTAATCATAATTACAAATGGATGATGCCGAGATCCCCACTTGGGCTTTGACATGGGTTGAAGCTAAATCAGACAAAGGGTTCAAAGGTCTGATTCTTTGCCACCTTCTAAAATGCCTTGCTCTTTCCTCCACTGTAGATTCGCTGGCTTTGGATTTGGGCAATAAAGTATGAGTATGAAAATATATTTTCATACAAAATACACAAAAAAGTGTAATTTTTTTCCTTTCATGTACAGAAAGCAAAAGAACCCCTCAAAATGCCTGTGATAGGAGAGGACTGTTTCCAGAAGCAGAACCCGGCCAGGGCACCTCCCAAACCAGGTGACCTGTCCCAGAGGTGCTCAGGGAGCGCTGTGTTGGTGCCCACTCACTCCTCCACTGAGAATACCAACAAAGGTGCCAAGTTGTGCCAGCTGAAATGATGTTTGCTTTTTCAATATCTGTAGGCTCCAGCCCACTAGGGACTGCAGAGAGAGCAAAATGATTTTTGCATAGGCTAGGATTTGAACAGCAGACTGTAATGACTTTGAGTTACATCAAGAGCAAACTTGACTTCAGCCAGTGACCTTGAGCTGAAAAACGTTAGCCCATTATCAGCACCCCGAACCACGAAGTCACTTTGTATGGAACTGAGTGGTGTTGCTTATGTAGATTGGTTTATTTGTTTTTTTAATCTGGTGCAGCATAGTAGAGGTAACCATCAGTTTGTTATAAAACCAAATGCTCCATTGACCTTTCTTGTTCCAGTCTGAGTGCAGTAGAAACCTGAGGTAGCCATCGCTTGTTTGTTGTTCCATTCACTGGGCTGCTTGAGAACTTCCAATTTCCAACAGCTCAGCTCCGAGGAACAAATTTGAGCGCAGAGTCACAACATGTGAAGTGTTGTGATTTGTTGCCATGATGACAGTGTCAACTTACTACAGCTGACAAACAGTTTTTAAATAGAACATTTCAATTCATTATAGTATTCTCCATCTGTTTTTTTTCACTGTCTGCATACATGCAAAACATCTGAGAAATGCTACCACAATGGTTTAGTTTACTTATCTAGCCACCAACATTAATTAGTTGTTGAGAGTGGTAGTTTAGGGAGCAAGTAAAATGATGAAATTCTCCCCTCAGTAAAGCAAACTATTTTATTTTTTCAACAAAAGATGCTCAGTAGACCTACTTCCACATTTAGAGAGTATTTTTCAAATTGATTTTCTTCCAGCATAGGTTCTGTATTGTTGGGGGGTTTTTTTTACTGCTTCGTTACCTCTTGCTTTTGACATGTTTTGCTTCCTTCCTAAATCCATCTGCTACTGCTATTTCCAGTGTGGAACTGGTAACAGAATGGGAGCATCATTTCGTGATTAAATCTGGCTGCTGGAGTCAAATTTAGAGGGTTTTATTCATGGGTTTGCCACTGGCCCACTCTATGACCTTGAGCAGGTTGTGCATTGCTGTATCTCAGTTTACCTATAGGTAAACTAATATTGACTTCCCTTGAGGGGATATCATGAAGCTTAATTAAGCATCTGCAAAGATCTGTGATATAGAGGACTGAAAGCTGCCATAGACATACAAATGACGACGATGATGATTTGTGCCCAATTGCACCAGTTCCCACAGAACTGCCACCGTGGCTGCTGCGCAGATTAGTTGTCAGGTGAACTATGAATCTATCAATTCATCCATCATTCTCCCTCTTCTAGACTGAGCCCAGCTGGCTAGCTTTGCTTATTAGCAGCTTTTAATAAATCAAATCATATTTGCTGTTTTAATTGTATCTTAAAGGGTAGCATGGCTCTTTGCTTTTAAATTGCAAACAGTGTGACAAGGTAGGTATCAGAAGCTGTGCTGCTGCTCTTATACTCTGCTGCTCTCAAATTATTGACATAACACTGGGTTAAAAATACATGTTTAAGAAACCTCATAATTTTAAAACATGCAACTACTAAATTCTGGCAGCAGACTTTCTCTGGGTGCTGCTTGGAAAGTTTGGGCACACTTGTTCTTAAATCCTCTTGGAGCATTGTTCCAGTAATCACGTTTTGAAAATTATTATCTACTTATCCACAGGAATCCAAGGTGAAAGTAGTTGAGGATTGTTGTTTGTTGACAGAAACAGCCATGTGCATATGGGGGGGGGAACCCAAATTAATGTAAAATCAGATTAATGAATTATTCAAGATGTAGTTTATTGTGATTTTTATTTTTAAAGAACACTGACCAAAAAAGCAATGGGAGTAACAAAATGACATGTTTTATTTTTAATCTAGGGCCAAAACTGTATCTTACAAATCTCATTAAAATGGAGTATATCCACTAAAATATTGATGACATAATTTCTTTTAAATTTGGTTCTCAGTCATACGAAAAGCAAAGGGCCTACATGGAAATGGATACTCTTAGAGGAATCCTACTCATTGAAATCAATGGAAGTAGCCCAGCTTTTGCCCATTACTAATTTATAGTAAATCAAGCAATACTTCCTTTTCTAACACAACCTGAATGCCAAGTCATATAGGAATTCCTCACCAAGTGCAGAAAAGGGTTAGGCTTAAGAACAGCAGCAGTTTCACATTGATTTCTGGTAAGCTTTTGCCCTATGTCTTACTGTGTTTTAGATCATCAACTTTGGAATTTTGTGGAATTTACCTTTCCGTCATGTGCAAAGTTTGATTCAAGGGTGACTAGCAGGTAGAAGTGAAAAGGGGTCATTGGGCTCTTTAGCCATCCAGACAAACTTCATCCTCCAACTTTTCTGTTTCTAGAGGAATTGCGTAATGATGATAATTCATTCAAATGGTAAGCAGGAAAATGAACACAGCGTGTGCGGTCAATAATTTCTAACTCCTGAGAGAGGAGATCAAAGAGGTAGGCAGCAGGGAGGAGGAGTAGCCTAATATAAATGTAAAGGAAAAACTCCCAGTAACTGTGATAGTGCTATGAGGAGATAACAGAATTCAGAAAGATTTATTAAAAAAAGCAAACAAAGTAGTTAACTGGAGAATTCAGCTACTGGAACATAAACTGAGCACGCTAAACGGAGCAATAAGCTCAAGCAATATATTTTTGGACATGCTGGTCCTGTATTTGAGCCAGAGGCCCCCTTACATACCGTAAAAGGGTGTGAAAAGCACAGATGGATTTGAAACCTTTACCACCATACATTGGTTATAGGAGGAAGGATCTCAGATCCATCAGCAGGGGGTTGGGCTGGGAATACGTGCCACAGCTGGGCTGCCCAGCAGGAGATGACACAGAGTGCTGAGCACCTTCCTATCCGGGCACTCCCTTCGCAGCCCGTAATGGCCCTGTGGTCTACAGGGCCAGGCCACCAGTGGGGTCAAACCCAAGTACACACTGGGGACCTCACCGGCAGCTGCTAGCTCTGTGTCCTGATCAGTGTTGTGGAGGAAAGGCAGTATACGACTATCAGACCCTCCGCTATTCTGGTGGTGATGTGTGCAGCTGAGCAATGCAGGTTTCTTCAGAATTAGCTTGGACTAGCATTTTTCTCACTTAGTTGTTTTGGTTTTTTTTTAATTTAAAAAAAAAGGTACAGCAGCAATGAAAAAGGGATGTTGCAAATAAGAATAGCATCTTGTGCAAAACAGCACTGTATAGAGCATACAGCCACATTCAGTTGCTTTGAAATCAGTCAGGATTGGGTTTGCACACCTGTCAGAAGGGTTTACGAAACTGGAAAGGTGAAATTCGGTGAGAAAGTCTGCAAAAGAGTTTAAGATAAGTAGCGAGGTAGATTGGCACAGGAGACATAGGTTTGGCTAAAGACACTTCTGTAAGGAGCAGAGGAGGCAGACCGCTGAAGGCCGTTTGAGCTAACGATGTACACAAGTGCAGGAAAGCACACGTATAGTTATGGCAAGGGCCAGACATTCAAAGCATTTAGGCAGAATTTCTTTACAGTGGAATAAACTACAAAGGTCAGGAATCGGAGCAAGAGAATAGTGTAACGAAAATATTTGTGTCTATGTATTAATGTTCTTACTCTTCCACCCCAAAAACTACTAGTCCATTATAAAAAGATATATGTATATTTATAGTGTGTCTAGGGATGTGTTGTTTTTCTATCATCAGCCTGTAAATTGGAGGGGAGTATTTTGTGTTGAAGTAGCTCGTCTTTTCCACTTAGGGAAAATTTTCCTCTTGCTCCCTCCCTGACCGCTTTATTTTATTTCTTTTTTTCTAAACCTGAACAGTTGTCTGAAGTGACTTCACTCCAGGATCCCACAGTTGGATAAAAAGAACAAAATACAGAAAGATAAGTTCTTAAAATCACTCTGAGCTTTCTTTAATGGTAATCATTAGCCCTGTTCTGAACTCTATTGACAAAATGCTGGAGTAGTCTTGAAAGCCGAGCGAGTGCTCTTTTAAAGGAAGAACTGGTTAATTAGAAGATCTAATGCAAGTGACCTAATTCTGCAGCTCAGTGCTAACTTTTCTAATGCACAATAATGTAAAGATTGGAAATGATACATATTGATTCATGTAAGTCAACAAGTGGAAATCTTGATTGGAAAGTTGATTTCTCCACACCTATTTAAAATCATCATCCTCTTTTCCAGACTGATACTGGGTATTTTTTGCTGCAGTTTGATAACCAGCATGGAACTCATGTACGTGTATGTAAGTGTATAATATGTACGAGGAGCCACAGACACAGAAGATATTTCATGGTCAAAGAATGAGGCAACCATGCCATTACTCACAAGTGGCTCAGCTCTGAGTTACTAAGTCATCTTGTAGTAAGTGCAGATGTTATTGTTTTCTAAAAAAATAAATAGGCATTTACTTTTAATCACTTACACAACTGTTGTTGAGGATTGAAAGCTATTGCTAATGGTACGAGAATGTTTCCACCATAAATCGGAGCATGCGAAATGTCACTGCATCTTGGTATCCAAATATGCCTCTCTTAAAGGCAGCACAATTTTCTGTCCCCTGCCCTCTGCTTTAAGTAGCAAAGATGTGTGAAATGATTTTTCTGGCTGCAGATAGATATTTTGGACATAACTGAAGAGGACAGTATAAATTATTCCTCACTAGGCCTGATAAGATTAACACATAATCTACCAGCATTGTTCTATTTTCCTTTTACTGTAGACAGGATGATGGTAAATTGTGACTCCTTACACCACCTTGCTCTAGTATCTCACCTGAACTTCAGGAACAATTGAGCTTTTGTAAGTTTATAAAGGCATGCTGCAAAGGAAGAACTTTGCATCCAACTTTAGATGTCCAATTAGAGTGTACAACTAACCTTGTTGAGGACCTCGCCTCTATCCGTCGACTGCATTTGGATGTCTGATTCCTGTCTATAGGGCCTCTGAATCATGCCTAACCTGGACATCTACGATATTGGGTCCAGAGGGCTTTCCTATCCATAATATAACTGCTACACATTTATTTATCATTCCTCTTTTAATTTCTGCAGGAGTTTTGTGTAAGATGTACAGGATTTGTCCCAAAAGAAGGAAGTATTTCAGCTATAGTAAGCTCTGCTGATAGTGTATTTAGATATGGAAGTGCTGAGGTGGCAAAGGCTCCAAAGCAGTGGTCTGGATGCTGAGAGGTCTGCAGATCTGATAGCAGTAGGAATAACTCTAATTATTTTTATCCCCAAAATGCCCTGTTGCAGAACAATCTATCCAAAGTTCTAGGCCCAATGAAAGTCCCAAAAATTATTTATAAATAAATATATGAGGTTCTTTTATTCGGGCAGGCTCTTGGTATTTTATATTCAAATTTAACTGTGGTATGGAGTATGTACATGCTCTCCTCTGGTGCCTGAAGAATTTGTGCCCTTAACTTCATCTGATTTTCTGGAACAGCGTTTTGGGGCATCAGGTCAAAGCAACTTGTTAGTCTTTTGTGACAATTAAGAATGAAGATTTTGGGGTCTTCTCATGAAAAATGCTGGGAATTTGGCTGTGGACTAGACTAGTTCTTGTTTCAGGTTGACTTAACAGTTCCATAGTGCAAAGGCCAAGTTATGGAGATAGTGACTGAATAATGCAGAGAAATTGGTCACCCTAAGAAATAGGAAACTTTTTTTTTTTTTTTTGAAATCAGAGTCTTTGATGCTGATAAATTAAGTGAGCCTGTTTCAAAGAGATAATTTGTGGGGATCATGTGTATTAAAGGGAAGAGCCAGCTGATAAAAGAAGCATTGAAAAAAAAAATGAAATGGCAAAAACTACTTCATTCAGATTTTTAGTCATAATGAATTACTGTTACATGAATACAATATAACTAATATTCAGTATTGCTATTTCATGACTGCTTCATAGCTCAGACACTGATGTAACATAGCCTGATGCTTGTCTGTGGCATACACTGATGGTGCGACTTGGGTTAAGTCATTCTATTTACTTGATCTCTGGATTGCTGACTATAGTTTATTCTTGTTCTGTAACACAGCACTTAAGAGGATAGCTTTTTGACTGAAACTGGAATAAGCTGGGGAACAAGTGTTGCACTGGTTTATGGTGAGAGATGCGACCAAATTCATATATGTGGATGTTCCTCCACTAGGAGAGATTCAGACTACTTTTATTTTTAAGAATTCCAGTTTATTGAGTTATAATAATGAAAGCAATTGAAATAAAAATCCAGCACACTGATTTCTGTAAAGTGTAGTCTCTTGCACAATATGGCAGCATTTACCTCTTATCAGTTTAAATTCAGCTCCAGTTTGTAGCAATTGAATATGATTTCCGGCTGATGGAGGTTTAGGTGGATGCTTACATAAAGGGTTCAGTTGAATATAGATAACTCTTTCCCATGTACTAAATTTTTCCCACCTAGTTGGTAGTTTTACAGCAGAAACTGGTATGAGCACTCCTGTACCTTTTCACCTCTGTGAGGCTTAATTTCTAGATAAAAGTTAAGCCATGCTGATAACGTAAGGAAGCTGTGGCATGTCTGGCTTTTTGGGGGAGGGGGGTTTATCTGTAAGAATGAGCTCTGGGAAAATTGATAGATGTAAAATTATCTAGTCAAATCTAGATGAGAGACTGTAAGGAACTTCTGAAGGACTTAACTGGCTGCATAATGATACATGAAATTCATTGATGACAAATGCAAAGTAATGACCACTGGGATGGAAAAGTTTTACTAATTGTCTGCCTACAAATTTTACTGTTTGTCTAACTGGATTGTAAAATAACTATCTCAACTTCGGAAAGAAACCCAGCCATCACTACTGGTGGCTACTTGAAGACATCTGCTCACTGCATAGCTTCAGTCAAAAGACACATTTAGGTACATGAGGAAAGAATAAAGAATAATATGGAAAATACAGTAATGCTATTATGTAAATGGTGCTGGTTCATTGAGTGGATGACGCCATCCAAAACAGGGTATTACAGATTTACCAGGAGTTCAGAGTGAGGCAAGAAGAATGATCAGGCACCTGGGAAAACTCTCATATGAGGACAGATTGAAAAGACTGGGATTGCTACCTTCGAGAGGAGATGAATAACAAAGAACATGATAAGATTCTAACATTCATTATTTTGCATAGAGAAGGCAGTTTGGGAAGAGCTTTTCTCTCTATCTCATGATACAAGAACAAGGGAACATTATAGAAATGTGGCTGATTTTTCACCTGATGTGCAATTAGGTAGCGGACTTCTTTGCTCTGGGAAGTTGTGAAGGAATTTGATGTGTTTTAGGAAAAGGTCTGGCAATGTATATGAAGGATAATATTCTGTGTTGTTATCATCTATTTAAAAAAGACTACTAGACGAGACCTGAAATGATATGCTTTAGTTTCGGACTCTAATTGCTAGGAGACATTGCAAGGACGCTTTCTTGGGGGACGGGTTATCCCAGATCTGCCTAGTGCAGGGTTTTTTTGCATTTTCCGCTGACACATCAGGTTCTGCTTATAGTTCTAGATGAAACTAGATTTGAACCCATGTGGCAATTTTTGTGTTCCTGGTTGTTTCATTGTCAGCCTATTTCAACGGCTGTTGATGCCAGCTCAAATTTACAGCCATATTACATTGTGCAAGCAACTTGTGGCATGAACTGTCCTTTTGTTTGGAACTTCTTCAGCATTTACAAGACAGTGGGTCATGGTCTATGAGCACGGTTATAGGCACTGTGGTGATACAAACAACAAACAGTAATTGTCCATGTGAACATTTAGAAAACATCCCCAACTACAAAAATAAATTACTACTGGTAGTAGCATTTATTTATCATATACGGGAGTTGTTTATTATTGCAATTGTTATGCTTTCTTCTCTCTGTACAGGAAAGAGTTTATGGCAGGAGAGAAGATATTAGTGAGGAAAACATTTCCCCTTGGAAACCAGGGTCCAACTCCACCTTGAGGTTCTCTCTAAAATAACGTTTGTTATTTTTGCCTAATCCCCAACTGGGAGGACTTTACATTCTGAAAGCATCACAAGACCCACTTTACAATCTCTGCTCAGTATTTAAGGTTAGTCAAGGAAAATGAACTACCTTTGGCCTTCAGAGACTCTCAGGGCTATCTCCTTCCCATGATACCTGTGTAGCAGTTAATGGTGCTACTACCGTGTGCCCTGGAGAGGAGAATATAGTCCTTACAAAATTTGTCCCTTCACCATTCTTCTAGTGATTGCTCGATTATAAAAAGCATGATTAAAGAAAAGCAGCCTGTAGACTACAAGCGTACACACACAACCATATGTACATATAAGTTTCTGTGTATATACACACATATATGTGTACCTCAATATATAGACAAACGTCTGTATACATCTGAAAATTTTTCGAAGCAGATGACCGCCTCCTGCTGTTGACAGTTCTTCAAGGGAACTCGGTGCACCAGAGTGCAGTCCCAAAATAAAGCACTGAAAATCTCGGCAATCCTATGAGGTTAATAAAGTTCACTGTTGCTTGAATTAGATCAGTGTAATTCACTGCATCTCAAGTGGAAATTAAATTTGTGTTTAAAACTAAAAAGCAAGCTAGCCAGGTTCAGGAGCACATTTGGGATGCAAAATACTTTAGGCCTATTGCAAGTTGGTTATTGCTTTCGGTGCCCTGAGGTCCTCAGAAGAAAGTACTCCATGATATAAGAAGTTACTTCTGGTATTATACATACCATTTATTATCTGAACTGCTTTTTTTTTTTTCTTTCCTCTCAACTCTTCCAAGAAAAAAGGAGCAGAAAAATCGGAGAACGTTTGTTCAGTCTATTCAATCCTTATGGCAAACTAATGAGATAGTAACCATCAAGCCCCCTCCTTTGTGCAGATAGTTATGTGCCTTGACAAGCAAGTTAGCTGCACTGCTTTGATTCTTACTTGTGTACAAGAGAGAATCAAATGGGGTTGTTAACAGAGCCCGTAAGAAGCCATCAGACTTTCCATCTATCTGACATAAACCTGTGTTTTTTGTTGTTTTCTGCAAATAATGTAAGAGATTTCTGCCACATTCTGGAAATGGATGTATAACACAGCCAAAGGATTCCCCCCTGCCCTTTGAAAATGAGTATGTGGAGCTTTCGATAGATATTTAGCATGGAAGAGATGCTGTGGTTTCTCATCAGACTTCATTATTAAAAATGTAATAGCATTATGCGTTCCAAGTACTGGCAGATTTTTTTTTTGTTACGGTACTACTCCCTGGTAGATTGCACTGGGAAGTTGGGATGAAACTACTATATGCACACAAATCCATATTGTTGCTGTCTGCGTGCTTACTGTGAAACTGCTTTACAGCTATACAGTTTGAAAGCAGAATCTCATGAAAGTAAAATCAGCATAAAAGTCAGGTTTAGACTTCTATATTAATATTTATGAATTTGAAAAACCTCCACTATGATCTTATCTGGAGCTGTGGTAGCAGCTGACAACAAATGTGCCCTTGAGAAAACTGTGTACGGTAATGCAATGGAATTGTGGATATTCCTTCCTAGTACTACTTGCTTGCATTGACGTTGTTATTAATAACAACAACAGTGATAATTATTGCGAGAAGCTTGGGTGCCACAGAAGGTTTCTGTTGGCCTGCAACTATTGCTTAGCCAAATGGCTTTGAGTTGTAATAGCTACTGTGCAATGGATTTACCTTGGTACTCTGCTCACAATGCGGGGCGAGACTGTTCTCCCAGACTGTTGTGTTTCTGGGCTGCTGAAAATTCAAGGTAATTAAATTTGTTCTTCTGAAGCAGTCAGTTTACTGCACTACTGCTGTTTAAGCCGCACTAGTTTGTATTCATTTCTCGAACAAAGAGTCCCCACTCTCTCCGCCCCCCCACATTCTTTTTTAATAAACTACAAATTAAAGTTCCTCTTGCCCCTTTTCATTACCGGGATAAAAAAGTTCTGGTTTTGTGCAGGTACTAATACTCTCTTGAGGCTTTTGAGTTGGTGAGGTAGAGATGCCTTGGAGCATGCTGCGGTGTTTGGCAAAATCAGGCAACAGAAGTTAGTTTTTTCTTTTCTCAATTACCAATCTGTATTGTTACCTGAAAAATATCTTAATACAAAACTTGACATAGGAGGCTAATTGAGCACTAATGGGCAGAATGTGCCACAGAAGAATATGAGACACAGCAAGTGTAAACATAGCAGCATAAAAATAAGAAAAGATGATAAATCTCATTCTGATTCAACCTATACATATATTTAATAGACATATAAAAGACATAGCATTGTGGTTTATGGGGTGAGTCCTCTGGTCTTTGGACAGAAACCCATTAAATTCAGGGCCTGAAAACCAGACAGTTTAAAACATGCCAAGATGGAACTGAGACAGAGTGCAGGGGGGTAGAGTGACAAGGCAGTAGTCAGAAAGGAGGAACACTTCTTAGAATACTTCTAACAGTTTTTGTTGTAATAATAATTGGGACTTCTAGTGAACAGATTATGAAACCTTCTTTCCTGTGGGAATTTCATTCATTGAAGGTGTTCAACCGATTAAGTAAACTGCCCAGAGTGCCAATTAAAAGGGTAGACTTTACTTAAATTCTCTGTATTTACAGGACTCAGAAATCAAAGCCAGCCTGATCTGTATGGCGACCACTGTTACAAAGTCCAAGCATCTACAGCGTTTAAAGGGCTTGTATCTCATTGTTTAAATAGCCTTTGGATAAGTAACAATATAATAGTGTTGGTGATTGCCTTCAGATTAGCCTATCAGGATGGCCTTTTAGGCTGTAGTCCTGAGTGTTTCTTTCTGCTTTGTACCCATATTATTAATAAATAAAGCACACAGGCCTTTGAACTTCCAACCAGCACAAATGCCCGTGTGCTTGTATGCATGAGGTCACGTGTGTGTGTCTGCGTGTGGCATTTTGGTTTGGGGTTGTGTTCCTTTTCAATTGAAGTGGCTGCTGAATTGACTCTTTGGTCATGGTTTTTTAAGTTCTGTAATTCAGATTTAATTAAAATCACTGGTCAGACAGAGAGGAAGCCATAAATGCAGAGAAAAAAAAGAACACAGAGGAATGAATAGAGTGAAGTAAGGTGGATTAATATGTAAACAAGATAATACGAAAAGAAACCAAGAGGAGGAAGAGCAAGAACTGAGAAAAGGACAATGAGAGAAACTGGGAGGTGATTATTTGCAGGGATTATTTTATTTGCAGAGTTACTAATCCCAGTGCCCTGAGTTGTTACTTGTTTGGCAGCATAGTGATGTTTTTGTTGAAAAGGAGGAGTATGGCATAGGTTTTCCAGGATCGATGCAAGCATTTGTTTTCTTATCCAAATATAAATAAATATGAAGCTCATGCTGATCAAGGAATTTTTTGTGTTGCTTCTGCTGGGAGTTGTCTTTGGTTCCTTGTTGTGGTTCCCACCTGAACGAGGTCTTCACGGATGTCTTCACATCGCTGAGAGAGGGAAATAGCAGCACCCCCCTGCTGTTGTCTACTCAAGTTCAGGCCTTCAGTAGCAGGCCTGTTGCCCTCCATTCATACCTGCTGGGGAAGATGAATCAGAGGCTGTGGTGGGAAAGGCAGTTGACAGGTATGTGGGGTTAGTCTGTACGACAGCATTTGACATATCAAAAATGAAGGGAATAGACCTTGTTTCTGATCGAACTCTAAATAAGCTCGGAGTCTGGGAGTAGGTCTGCAAGATCGGCAGAGTGTCGTTGTTTGAGTTTATTCTTACCAGAATATATTTCATCTGACCTGGACTGGCCATTGAAAGTGGAAAGTCTGCACTTGATAATTATGGCTTTATCTTTACTGGCTCTTTCAATAATTCAGCTTTAAAACTGCGTACATGTTCTCAATTATAAAGTAGAAAATATTAATCTAATACGTTTGTGTATTAGGAGAGGCACCTTCAAACAGTGACCTATTTTTTTAATCTGTAAAGTATGGGGTACACCTCTAGTATAGTAAGCATAAAATACCGCTACAACAGTACTCACTCCACTTGTCTTGTTCACTTATGGGACTATATAGGACAGGCACCACAATACATTACTGAGAAAATATGGTTTGTAATATTATATGACTCGTATAATCAGGAAATATTGAACATTATGGAGCATTTAGTGTTTGTGTTTGAATTGCTATAGACTTGAATACCTCTGATGCTCAGAAATAAATCTGATGAAGAAAAGAAGAAAAATGCTGGAATTGATGTTGGTGGCTGGTACTAAGAGCAAATAGAATATCTTTGGATTATAAGAAACAGTTAAATAAATGTTCGTGCTTCTGTCACCCACTTATGAACAGGCTTCTGTCTCTTTGACAAAAGTACTTTTTCTTAAACGATCAATTAATTGCCCAGTAAAACATATTAGAGATTAGGGTTTTCTTGTAACTATACAGAGTTATAAGCATCTTTGACCAAAATTTTGGTGCAAAGAGCCGTTAGCAGTAATTTTTTCTTCGTCGCAGCATTTTTACAGTGGAAGAATTTTACTTGGGAATCAAGATTATTTTTGAACACAAGAGGGGACGTATACCTGCCAACATTTCTCCTCTCTGAAAAAAGATGTGTAGGAGATGCATAAACATACCACTTCTGCCTTGCACTGGAGGGCTTTCTGGAGGGATGACAGGCTGGAAACATGGCAGTTAATTTTCCTCAAAAAAAAGGAGGTTTTGAAACTGATTAGCTTGTATGCGGTATTGGGGTTTTTTTTTCCTTTTTTTTCCTTTTCTTTCTTTTCTTCCCCCAGTATGAGATGGTTCTATGGAATAATAAGCCTGGCCAGTTTGGGATCTGAACACAATCTCTCTCACTCTCATGTTGTTTGGCACTTGAACAGGAGTGACAGGCTTTGGTTCCTTTATCAAATAACTCGGTGTATCTATTTTTGTAAGCCGTGTCATTGGCTGAAAAATGCAGGTCCCTCTACAATTATGGGGCATGACCGGGAGGAACAGAGGCAGCCGGGCTTCTCTTGGACTCCTACCAGTTAATTGAAATTCTACTCCAGCCAGTTGAGATGGGAAGTGATATGAAGATGTGGAAAAACCTGAGTTGAATTGATTTTTCCCTCTCCCTCCTCCCCCCCCCTCCCCCCCTTTTTTTTTGTTTAAACAGAAAAGACTAGACAATTGTTTGTATTTATTACGGGACTTTAATACAAGTGCTGAGGCATAGACCACAAAAGAGCGGGGGCTCACATGTATCACTGATTTTGTTATCTTTTACATTTTCTAAATGAAAAGAGTGAAAATTTTTTGCATTCTTTCACCATATTGACATGTATCTGCAGCCCAGCTTGCTAAATTTAACCAGGGAATATATGCATAAGCTATATAAGCATTAGTATTGTGGCATTTTAGAAGATGTTTTTGGTATACCTGTCCACCTGTGTTTTCTTGCCACAACTTTGGCTTACCGCTAAGAATTTTTGAAGAGGTGAACGCTAATCCTACTTGACTTTTTTTTATTCTTTCTTCGTGGTGAAAATATGCTCAGGATTTTTCCACTGTTGTGGTTTTTCTTCTCTGGCCCTAGGGGAAGATACATTGGTAAGAGTAAGGCCAAAAAAATGCTTCAGGCTTTCCTAGAGCAGCAAAACATTTTTTCCATTCCCCCCACCAAGTGGGAACTTGCCATCAGAGGTGTCCATCCTCTTACTCAGACCCACTCATTTGGATTACCACCAGTTCAGAAGAAACTTGTTTCTTCTGACTTTGCAAGAACATACATGTGCATTTGTTCCAAATTCAGGATTTTGAAATTCATGCTAGACTCAAGCAGATTTAAAAGGAGTGAGAAAAGTCTTAAATAAATCTATTGTGTACACATACATCATAGATATTATCTCTATATTTTGACAAATACCCTTGTAAACACGTGTCGTAATTTTCCTAAATATGTAAGCTGCCAAAATATGCCTACCCTTGTGCACCAGCTAAGGGTGTGGTAGCGCTGAAAAACATATGGGATAAAGTTGTTCTCATTTTTCTCAAGGGGGAATATGGCATGAAGCACTTGGGAAAAGCTGCTGTGAAATTTTCTTCCACACTGGGTTTGGTTGTTGGTGGGTTTTTGTGTTTTGTTTTGCTTTTTAATGACTGCTGCTGCTGCTATAAATTTGATCCTATAAAGTGATGGGCAGCCTTTGCTTCTGTAAATATTAATGAAAGTTTAAGGTGATTAATACCCCTTTGGATTGGGCCTTTGTACAAAACCACTCAATTGTTATAAACACATGTGCCATTATAGACTTAATCCAGAATGAAAGATTTTCCAGCACAGTTAGGTAAATCTCCAAGTTATCAGTTCACCTGGCTGATTAAGATCATTGAAATACCCTTGTGCACTAGGTTGGAAATAGTTTGACTTTGCTAATATTGAAAAAGAAGCATGAAATTGTATAAGCAATAAATAAATATGCCTTAGGCTTTG
>Ga0181612_167937_pt1 | contig 16120 bp, 8 predicted proteins | sample HoacroProtozoa21_FD_119630 | JGI IMG/M metagenome (GOLD analysis project Ga0181612, IMG submission 119630) | Hoatzin crop microbial communities from Cojedes, Venezuel. Combined Assembly of Gp0051906, Gp0051904, Gp0051908
CCGGGGCGCGGTGCCCATGGCTCCCCCCCGCCGCTCCCGCGGGGGTGGGGGGGGCGGCCCGCGGGAGGCCAGTTCGCGTCCGCTCGGGTGCGCGGTGTGAAATACTGAACGACGCGGCCCCGGGCAGCCGCTCGTCGCCTCAGGAGGAGCGAGCGGGCGGCCTGCGGAGGGCGGGCCCCGGCTTCCCGCGGGCCCGCGCCTCAGGCTGCGGGTCTGTGGGGCGGCCGTCCCTCTGCCCCCCGGGGCTCAGCGTCGGCGGGGGCCAGGCCGCCTTTTCTGGGGCGTGCGAGGCCGTCTGCGGGCCGCCTTTGCCGAGGTCTGCCCTGAGGAGTCTGGGGAGCAGCGAGGGAGTTGCCTCCGGGTCCGATTCTCAGAGTTCTAGGGTCAGACTTCCACTGGTCAGAGAAAGGGGAATGAATTTCTTTTAGACGCTGGACCTAGGGTGGGAGTTCGAAGTCCGAGAACCAAGGGAAGAGCATGAGCGAGAGCTGATGCGTGCCACAGGTATGCTTTCCACAGGAGGAAAAAAAAAAAAAAAAAAGGCAAAGAAAAAACGTTGTCAGGGCATTCAGACGTTTCTGACAACCTCATTTCTCTCCTTGGTACGGCTACGCAAAGCAAACACAAACAAGCTGCAAAGTTGTTGTCAGTGAGCTGAGCACGAGCTACAATAGGTTGTTTATGTGTATTTCTGGACAGAGAAGCACCAATTAATACCTCCCCTGAGGATACAGAAAGCATCTATAAATTTTATCTTTATTGTGAAAGTTGCTTGAGCTGCAACCTGGCTGGTATCTTTCCTGACAACTTTGTTGAAATAGCCTCCAGTAACTTGTCACCTTAGAATGTTTGGACTTCTGCTAGCTACATAGTGACAAAATTCTTCGGCAACATACACAATTGCTAAGAAATCGTCCTCTGTCATAACTCTTAATGCATTTTAACAAGCCCTTCATCCCGCATCAAACAAGCTCCTCCACCGCTCCTGGAACATCTCTGCTTTAATACAGATCTTTTTCCTAAGGTCATAAAAGATAAACAGTAATTCCTGCTAAAGTGTCATCAGGTATTTTGCAGTGTTTTCATGTTCTGGTAGTCATTCAACATTGTAGCTCTGTCATCAGAATTACAAAAGTATTCCAATAAAAAGAATTTTGTTTACCACAGAAGGGACAGGGGGAGAACATTGGTTTGAGGCAGGGTGCAACGCCTCAGCACATAAATTATTTCTAGAGAAATACAGTTAGACCACAGGCTACCACAGTGGCATCAACAATACAACAGTAAGAGCGCATGCACATCTTATGTGATGTGCCTATCGAAAGACCTACAAACCAGGTCTTTCAGAACGTGATGGAAAGAGAACAGGCAGAAAACAATGAAGTAATAAAATCCAAGTTGTTAGCTACCATCTCAGGATATCAAACAAGATGGGAACATGGAGCACGCACCTGACAAAAATGGAAACTTACCAAGTGGCCAAAGACTGTGGCATTCCTGAAATACAAAAATCAGGTTTTGCTCTGTCCCACCTCTTTCTAGCAACCAGCAAGGCCTGCTCCAAGAATCCTTGCAGGTCTAACAGGTATCCGAGAGGAAATGCAGAGCAGAGTCATCACAAAATGCACTTTCTGTTATAGTCTGCAAATACTTGACTGTCCCACCACCTCCCATGTACACCATTGCATCTTTCATAGTCAGTGCTTGGTTTGGGAAGATGGCCCTGACTCACGTTGCACCTTCTATCCCCAAAGATAACCATCCCAGCAAAGATCGCGATTTTTCCCTTTGCATATTTCATCCAAATACAAAAGATGATAGTACAAACCTTGCAAAACCTCATTGCAGGCCAACAGCACAATTACCCAGGACAAGGATCACTACATTTTTGTCGAGGACACCATTGTTCATGAGGAGTAAAGAGAATAAACTATCTGCAGGAGGTTAAATAGATGAGAAAGGATCCAAAGGCCTTTGCAGCCAGGAACAGGCACGTAATACAAACTATACCACAACTGAAAAACCTGAGAGTGATTTTGCAGGAAGTATTATGGATCCTGCTTACAGGTGTGTTTTGAAGTCTCTTTAATATACATATATGAAAACAGGGAATCCTACCAGGCAAGAAACTGTGATAGTATTATGCAATGAATTCTTGTGAAGAATTCATTATACCCATTTAACAGAATTAGAATTGCAGCTCAAGGAAAAGAATATAATTTGAATGCTTCAAGCTTTTTGTTACAACTGTTCTTCTCATCAGAAAAGAAAGCCTTCAATAGCCGCTGGAGTGCTCTAAGCCGCACAGATGCCATCGGAGAATCTGCCGTGCATCAGAAAGTTGTGACATAACTGGGAGCCTGATCCTAATGATTCAACACCTTATCTGTGGCAGATAGCGTCATCCAAAAAAGCTTTCCATACCAGCTGTTTTCTTAACCTAAGGTCAGAAGAGTCTCAGGACCCACTAACTGCTCAAGAAGGTTGGGGCAGGTTACTAAGGAAAATAAACCATAAAGCCTACTTTGTTATACAGCAGTCTGTGTCCTGACTGGAAAATTTTGAAGACCGCCTATCTAAAATTTATATGCTCTGAAGCAGGAATTTGATATGAGAAGTCATCTTTCTATAATCAAGTTATAAGCCCTCAAAAATACCAATTTGCACATGCTCAGTGGAGGTCAGTGGAGCATCTTGTTGGAAACGGTAAAACCACAGGAGCTAATGAAGTTTGCAGACAGGGCAAACTTAACACCACCATTTCCTAACTTCAGTGTGCTCGACTTTGTAACACTGATAATCTGGTAGGAGATTGCGCGTCTGTGTTTTATACTTATGCAGTGCAATACCAACTTAAAACTTACAGTAATTCCTTAGAATCATAATACCTGGAACTATTGAGGTAGAATTTCAGGTAATCCATTTCTCTCTCCAAAACACCACAGGCATTCTGCACCGTCACAACTGCTTTTAGATAATATTTTAATTCGTGGTGAGCAAAGTCTTGACAACTGATTTGTTGATCAGTTTTGTCTTGCCTTCTGTTCATGAAGAGTTCTGAACAACTGAAGAATTTTGCGGTGTATTGAAAGCTTCTGTTTGTGTCATGTTCTGCACACACCTTATATCAATATTAACTGGTATTTGTGCAATGTTGGCTAGTCACATGCTACTGTTTTTGCTGTTGTGGGAAAGGACCTATGTAGACTAACCCACACAGCATGATTTTCAAAGATTAGACTCAAGTGTACAATTAAAAATTCACTTTCAGTGAATATTCATAAAGATTTGTTTTTATGAGTGCTTTTTCTCGTAAAACTACACCATTTGAATATTTGCAGGAAATTAACATAAAAGATCCATTTGCATAGCCTAGTCAATATTTATTTCAAATTTAACTGTCTAGCAAAATTATTTTTTCCAATATTTTGCAAGTAATAATAAAACTACAATGCAAGTACATTTTAATAGCTGGAAGGGAGTTGATCATGACAACCCAGTAATAATTAACAACTTATATTTTAAAGGGGAGGAAATTCTGTATAAGCCAGTGAAATAAATATTGGAGTAAAATTTTCTGAAAGCACAGGAGGAGGCGGCAAGTATTTTATTGAGCTGTTAAGAGCCTTTTAACAGCTTTAGAAGTACAGTACATCACATCGCTTATTTTAGCACCAAAAACTTTCTTTGTTACTAGAAAGGCAGAAACAGAAGGCTTTTTAGGCAACAAGTTTTTACAGGCTTCCTTCATTTGAAAATACTGAGCTAGACTGTACATCTCCACATGGTAAATCCAGTGAAAGGAAACCTCTGCAAGGACTTCTTTATGCATATTTTCTTTTGCATGGCCATGGTAGGCTGTAAGAATAGCCTGTCTAAGCAGGAAGGGCCATCCTATACAGCTGGAGCACTTGGGCTCTCATAACCCACCTTTTCTTTCCCCACAGCGTGTTATTTCCTCCACACGTCCACCCACCCCAATCCATCATATGCTTTGCTGCCAGTTCACAGCACAGGACATGTCCAAGTAACAGCTTCTCTTTTCGTTTATCAGCCCATTCTCCACAAAATACTCTCTCTGGCCTCTGCCCCTTTCAGTACATTATCTGTACCTAATTAATCAATTTTCTGTTTTCATCAGCTGATTATCAACACATTCTCCAGACTCTCAGTCAAATCCCTGCCTCTATTCTTCATTTTCCTTTAGACCTTCTTTAATCCTCTATTTCATGGCTGCATAATCCATAGCTGCTTTACCAGGCAGCCCCTTCCATCCCCTTCTGCTTTACCATCATTAAGCACAAGCACCCTGTTCCCACACTGAGCATTCAAGCTGATCTCACCTTCCTTGCCCAAGCGTTCTTTCAGCAAAGCATGATTCCACATCTTCCAACTTTCCATGCCACCCTAAAAGAGGATCTTCCAGCTGTGCAGCTGCCTCCTCTCCTCTGTTTGGGTTCAGTTATAGCCAGTGTCTTCAGCACAGTCCTCAAATAACAACACGAGAGGTGAACTTTGATTTAGCATATACATGTTGATAAACTGGAAAGTTACATTGGGATTTGTCCATATTTCCTATAATTAGGCAATTTTTCTGAAGACAGATGAACTTGGTATTCAGTTGAGGACTGCATCATACAAGATGAGCAGAATCATTTCCTCTTATAAAAGCTCAACTTCCACTTGTTCTTCCTAAAAATTCATATTTGACAGTTCTCATAATACTTCACCCCTCTATCATCCCTTTTGCCAAAAATCCTGCATTTATACCCTTCTTCAGCTTCTAAATTCACTTTTATTTCACAGCCCTTCCTGTTGCCTCTTGCAAATCACTACAATAAATTCACTCATATTTATCATTGTGGCATGCTCCTTCCCCAGACATCTTCCTCTGATTTGCTCCTGTAAGGATCTTATCACTTTCTGTTCAGACCAACTCTTCAACCAGCATCAAGTCCCTCAAACCTTGATCTTCTGCCCTCAGAATCCTTATTTCCCAGCAATTTCTTCTGCTTTTCAACATATCCCTCTCCTTCACAACACACAGTCCTCACTAATTCTCCCACCTTTAGTTTTCCTCTCTCTCTTCCTATCCAGCTTCCCTTCCCTCTGAAAGTTTCCACCCTGAACTCGCCTCAGTCCAAAGTTCTTCAAAGTTTGTGGTAAATTGTTTTTGTTCTCAAGGGCTTTCTGTCTTTCTGAATGTCCTAAAGGAGAGGCCTGGAGGAAAAACTCCAGAGCCATTAAATTGTTATGGCTGTGCTTTGTCTAGCTGTTGGGGTAGTAGACCCAGTTATGGTGAGGTAGGACCTTCATCATCTCCAGAGCAGAGTCAGACTGCCTTTCTTTCCTGTACAGGATACATTCAAGGTCTCCCCATGCCCGGAGGAACAATTAAACCCTTCCTGCTGCACCAATGAGATCCTTGATGAGCAGCAAGAGCAAGACATAGGGGAGGAGCTGCTGCTGTCTCCCCATCTGCTCTCCTCCATGAGGAACTAAGAACCACCCAGGTTGGGCATAGGCCTGTTTTCTTCCCTTCCTTTCACCCCTTTACAGCTCACCTGTGCCAGCACAGTGCAATATTGCCTTCTGAAGTAACAGTTCTCTCCAAATCCTTTCCAGCAACTGTGCCTCATTTACTCCTCCCACCCTGGAAGTACACGGCTGCCTTGCGAGCATGATGCAGTTGATGTCAGATCCTCTCTCCACCTCAGACTGATGTGGAGCAAGAACTTTACCGTCAGTACTATTTAGCTGCAAAGTTCCCCTGTGCCATCATGTCCCATCTTTCAAACGCATGCAGTGCCTGTAGAAGCCACACGCTTTTCTTTAAAGTAGCAATTCCTCTGCTCCTGGCACCACTTTTCTCTAAGAATCATTTCAAAAGTGTGTTGCATTTCAAGAGGCAGCGGTCTCCCTAGAGCCACTGAGTTAAGCTCGTTACACTTCCACCTGTGAGTGAAACACATTAACATTATTCATCATCCTAACTTTGAGATGTTCATTATTTCCAGTTATCTTCAACAAGTATTATATCTGCTGTAACTGGATACACATTTTTGCATAAAGTCATTTTGTGCACCTTATTCTATACTGCAAATTCTGAGGAGCATTAGCATACACTGTAGGATTTTGTACTTTTCTAGAATTGTAGGAAAAGTATAGACTAGTTTAAATAAAATAAATGGACATCCTTCTCGTAATAAAATTCAGATGCTAGATTAAGTGAGGCTATCTGGAGAGGAAACAAAACAGTCAGAAAATCCATATTCTAATCAGAGCTCAGAAATGAGTAACTGTGTGTGTCTGTGTCTTAGTTTCCTTATTTACAAATGGAGAAGACTGATAGTCACGTTAGCAAAGCACTATGAGATGTGCAGGAAGGAACAAAATACCAACTAATTACCAAGTACAGCAAAATTTCTGAATTTTAACTGTCAAAAGTCAAAATTAACCCTTTTTTTGAAGTTCAAGAAAGTGCTTAACTTAGCAGTAAATCTAGTTTCAGTTACTTACAAAAAGATTTACTATTAAAGGCCAAACAAAATAGAAATTTCATGATAGCTGAACGCTCCAACAGACCAGTCCAGTGAAATGCTATAGCATAGTCAATAATTAATATCCCATGGCAAAGGAAAATTGATAGTAGGGCCCTGAATCTTTATAAATCTTTCCTATATGGTCAGCTAAAATAGAAATAGGATTAATAACATGAAAATACAATCTAATAGTCACAGCAAGGAATCATGGATTTGCATCTCTACTGGTGAAGATGTTCTAAAGGAGAAGGACTAGAAAGTCCTTCAAAGTGCTGGGCGACAGCACGTGGTAAGAGAAGTGACTGCAGAGGAAACAATCCCATTGTTTTTCTCCACAAAACTCCCAGTGGAGTAGCTCTTTGAGGAAAGGTTGATTTAACCTCATTCTAGTTTAAGAAATGCAATCTAGAGAGCATGATAAGCAAGTCCGGTGGGAGATAAGGATACAGTATAGGCAGTATGTCAGGACAATCGGAAGGAAAGGATGCTGGCAGACAATGCAGCAGGACCAATCTAACAGCTGACTGCTGCCCAAATGGGCAGTCCCACTCCGCCCAGAGGATTTAGCAGATTGAATCCACTCACCAAGGAGTCAAGTGAGTGCCAAAATCAGGTACAAGGGTATTGGCAAGAACAGGCTCACCCATTCCATATGCAGCAAGCTTTTAGATGGTCTCAGTATGCCTTGAGGAAACATATCCCAGGTTGTGTATTTATTTGAGCCTTAAAGTCCTCTTCCAAGGCCAGGACTGGTGGCAGTTTTTGAACCAGTTCTGCAGACCGAGACATGACTTTCTAGGACATTATGCTGCCTGGTGTCTTTTCCCTTCCCAGGGGCTTTAGAGGGGAACAGGGCCCAAAGAATTTTAAATGTCTACAGGGCACTCAAAAACTACTAGCTAAGTCAAAGAGCGATATCTAAATTAGTCATACCACTGATGGCAAAGGAGGCAGAGCTCAGCCACGATACATTCCTCTTGGCTGTACTCAGCCTACCTGTAATGACACACATCTCCTTGACAAGGCACAGCACATGATGCCCACGATCTTAACAGATGCATCAGAAAACAGAGGGAGAGGCACAGAGTAGGTGCATAAGAGTAATAGGACATTACTAAATAGACAAAATCATAGGAAAATGTGTTCTGTTTGTTTTGTGAGAGACAGAACTACTTTACGGAATTATCACTGCATTTTCATGACCATCCTAATGAATATGCACAAATGTCAGTACAATTTTCATCAGGAGTCTGCAAAAAATGCAGACAATTTGGTACAGCCACAGTCCAATTGACTCTTCTTTGAAATCTCTGAGGAAAGGTAAATCTAATATCCCAGTTTCCCTAAGGGAAGAGAAATAAACTGTATGTGCATCAATATGCTTATACTGATATAGCTGAAGACTGGGGAATGCACTGCTTTAGCTTTATCAATATTGCCAAAACAATACAGCCTATGCATATAGAGAAGGTTTAAACAGCAGGCAATGATCCCCTTGCACTTTGCACATAATCTATATTAAATATGATGTATGTATATATTTTTAATCAAGCTCATTCGCTTAATACATATTTTATAGATCTCATAATTAAGAGATTTTTCTTGCAGAGTTGGTCTCAGAGCAATGAAAAACCATCGAGCTCAAGTGAGAGGTGCTAAATAGCTAGGGGTTCCTATAGCCTCAGCTACATATCCACAGCCTTAGCCAGGGACTCGACAGAGAAGTCTCATCCCATTAGGATACGCTGCAAAGGAGAGTGACAGCTGCGTTCATAGGAAAAGCCTCAAGACCAACGAGGACACATGACTTGGCTTGGGCCCAAGCAACAGTGTCAAGGTTTAAATCCTCTTATTCAAGGACACCTTGACAAAAAAATTACACAAGCGTCGATGTTCATGCCTTTTCAGCATTTGAATATTTGGAATCAAGAGAAGTAACTACCATCATCTTCCACACACTTGATGCTGATTTATTACATAAATTTTACCAAGTAACACTAAAGATACAAGCATTACATCAACATAACTTGAGTATAAATGAGAAAGTGGCCTCATATTACAGTCCAGTTTTCAGGGATAAGATGACTATTAATGAATCATCTTATTTGCATATTTAAAAGATGCTGTTTACTTCTTAGTCACTCAGATTCCAGAACTCCTTCAAATACACACACCTTTTGTTGAAACAAATTTACAGAATGCAATTATTTTTCAATTAATCCTCACAAATTATTTAAGAAGTAGTTGTCTACCAAAAAAAACCCCTGAAACATTCACTTTAAACTTTTTTAAAACTTACTAAAAATTAACTCGGTCATATAACTATGACTGATGTATACTTCATGGTTTGTATTCTAAGCATTTCACTGTACATCCAGCCTTTTGACACTTCTGTTGTCTACTCCTGAAGTTTTCAACAATTGAAGTTTTCAGTTTTAAAATTATTTTTTCTTTTGAAATTTATCCAGTTATCTGCATAGCAATCTAAATGTTCCCACAGGTGGAAAAACTAACAAGGGTTTGAAAGTTTCATGTGTAAGGCACTGTATTGAGAAGAAAGTAAAACCTTCTTACGTCAGTAGACCACCCTAGAGATAAATCTGTGATAAATGACAAATCACTGGTGATATTCCTTCCTAGTTGCAGTTAAATAGAGATAATAGATTCTTCAAAGAATAGAATCTGATATTCTGTTAGCTTTTTCGGATTCATTTCAGCTTATAAGCTTGTTCACAAAAATCCATCCCAGCTGTAGCTCTGATCTCGCCAGCCATCATGCGAGGACTGAACTCCAGTCTTCTGTTGAGGCTTATGAACTTTTCAGGAGAGCTAGTAGTGGCACCAGGGTTCAGATGAAGAGGTGACAGGTTGGGGGGTCCTTTTACCTTTGACAGTTCATTATTTGTGGGCAGAGAGTGGATCACCTACATTGCATCATGTCTATTCTGCTGGGAATTTTCTCTTGAAATAAAAAGGAGAAACCTGAGTGATTTCAGAACAGACAGAAGCTTCCATGATTATTCTTGCAGCCAAAATATCTGTCTATTTGAGGAAAAAGCTTTAAAAGTTTCTAGTGCCATCAAAATTGGTTGCTGGCTTTGAACCCTCTTATACCATTTGAGTTCTACCTACAATATCCAACCCTGTTATACCTAAAATCAAGATATAAAACAACTTTAACTTATTTTTTCCTTTTTTTTTTTGTTAGTGAATACAAAGGTCAAGAATGCTTTGTAACTACAAGAGCCACTGATATTTAGTCATATTGGTGCAAGTACTGGTAACTACTAGAGTTTCTCTGAGGCCCAGCAAAACTAGGACCTCACTGTCATTGTGAGCAGAGCATTAGGTTGCACTTTTAAGTGTATTTGCTTGCTATGGCGCAGACAAAGGCCAGCCTAGTTGTAGTTATGTCAAGTGCACTTTGAAATCACGTTTCTTCATCAGGAAATGTGTCCTTAACCTGCTGCATGGATTGAAAGAGATATCCTGTCAATCCATTATAATTTAGCACATTAAAAGAAAGTTCATAGTTACAGTTCATCCTTCTCAGTTTATTTTACCGAGTAAAGCATCGTTTGCCTGGATATCCAAAAACCAAAATTTGAAATGGAAACAGTTTTGTCCTTCACAATTTAGTATTGCTCAAGTGCATCCAATCCTTTGGCCTTGTACGAATAACCTGACAAATCTGCAAGAAAACTACTCAGAAGGGCTGGGGGACATAAAATTGATGTATCTGTAGCAGCTCTAAAGAAATTTTAATTTGGAAGTCATGATCCCAGAAGATATGGTTTTACTTGGAGCAGTTCTACAACAGAAGTGGAATATGGAAAACCCTGAAGCCGACTCGAGCCTTCAAGGTGTTTGGAGGTAGCCCAGGGTAGGGAACTCCAGTGCGACTCAGAACAAGACAGCTCAGGTTACCCAGCCTAAGTCTTGTTTCTCTGTTTTGTTTTCTGATTTCAGCTGCTGAACTGAAATGTTCAGTGTCAAAGTAAAACTATGTGCGCAATCTGGGAGAAGCCTTTAAGAGAAGCTGTGGATGTCCCATCACTGGAAGTGTTCAAGGTCAGGTTGAATGAGGATTTGAGCAACCTGACCTAGTGAAAGATGTCCCTGCCCATGGCAGGGAGGTTGGAAGTAGATGGTCTTTGAAGGTCCCTTCCAATCCGAAAGCATGCTATGATTCTATGAAAATGGATGCATTTTCCAGTCCTGAAACAAATCAGCTTACATACAACAGTGGATACGCCAGTTTACCGAAACTGATGGTCTGGACTAGTGAGCATTTCTTGACTGCTGACTATTGCTTTCTCTAGGCATAACTATGTATAACTGTCCTAGGAAGACTGAAAAAAGTAAAGTCTAATTGAATGAGTCTTGGGAAAAGCTGACTTTATTTATCTGCCTTCCTTATGATATGAAAAGAACACTAAACCTATTGAGAAATGGTTTGTTGTTCACATTCTCATCCTATCCAAGTACATGGTCTTGGTCCTGTTATCTTTCCTCCTTACTACTCTATTGATTTTTTCCAATTGTTATGTCCTTTCTCAAGCCGGATTGTGAGCTCTCCAGGTCAGGGACCGTGGCTTCCTATGGATAGTCTCAGTAATGCTCACAGTAGGGCACTGAGTCTGACTATTTCTTTTGGCCACCGCTGCAATATGAAGAGCAGCACTGAATACAGAATGCTGTATTGAACAGATGCGACATTCAGAAAATGTGAAAGCCCTCATGCAGCTGTGTGTATTATTGAACAAAGTTGACACTCAGCAATTCTGACTCAAATAAAACACCCATGGTGGTTTTCCCTTTGGTCTAAATTTCATCATAATATTTTGTGTTACATACCAATATTATGAACTCTTCTACTATTCTGTTCTGTAGTAGAACCTGTTTGAAATACATTCTTAATCTAATTCCTATTTTCATCCACAGGTAATTATCAGATTTCACTTTAGTTCTTTTCATTGCTCAGATCATTGGATAAACTATTTGAAATAAAACATTAAGTCATGCAGTTAGATGGAAAGGAATGTTTATAAAAAGATGTTGAAGGTATATCAGGGCAATGGCTGTAATATTTGCTTTACCAACTAAGAGTAGGAGATATACGTAGAAAGTGCTTTTTTGGCTTGAATAAGCTGAAATAAAAGTTGGTGATAAATACTATTTTCTCCTCACAGTGAACAGACTCAAGCAGCTACTAATTGAAGACCCATATTTGAGGGTAAGCTCGGAAACTGTCATGGCATGCCAGGTTGATTTCAGTGTGTTTATTCCATCTGAGTTGAAGCCTAGCACAATAATTGGTTTAAACTGCATTGCATATGTGTGTCATTTCAAAGCATTCAAAATTATCTCAACATTTGATGTCATGTGGCCAAACAAAAAATTTCCTGAAAATAGCTACATTATTCAGAAATGTATACACTCCGTTGTGCTAATTGCAGTTGAATACTGTAGTGCCAAAGGTGGCTGCTGCCTTTATATGAGAAAGTGGAGCCCGTTCCCCACCCCTCCAGCTGACCTGTGTTGTCCCTTGTGATATATGTCTAGGCTGCGTGACTGCATCAGGTCAGGTGATGGGGTGATGCTACCAGTGGGGTCTACAAGAGGATAGGCAAAGGGATGAGGAAGAGAACAGAGGACAACAAGTCTTCACTCTGGTGCAACACTGACTTCTCTGTAGCTTTGGAGGCACGGGGGAAAAGCTGTGATTTCACACAGTGGATGGGTTTGTACAAGTTATTTGTGTGATGGCATAGGGGCAAGAGGTAAGGACTTGAGATAGGGAAAACCAGGAACAGTTAAAGCCCTTACTTATCTCCCCCAGTAAATCTACAGCTAAACCCACAGCAGTTTTACTTTTAGTCTAGTTTTACCATGCTAATATTGTTCTGTACTTGTTTAGCAAAACTTCCTGTATGTATGTATCTATCTAATATTGTATCTAGACACAAGAACAATTTCCCTGTGTAGCTTGAACGAAATCAGACTCTTGGATCTATACAAATACACAGACCATCATAAACAGATACATACAGTCCTAATCTTTAGGAGATTTTATGTTTCCGGTTACCATCCATGCTTCATTATGGGGAGGTCAATAGTGGGGTGGTTGTTCTGCAGAATGGGGTGTTTCACCGTCATAGCATGAGAGATGACACCTCCTAGCGCAACAATCTGAAAGGACTGTAGGGACCTGTGCCTGCTCCCAGATTTTCTCGTTTTCCTAGTGGAAAGTTACTGTGACAGCTCCACTGCAGTGAAGATTCGTAGAGAAAGCCAGAAGCAGTTTCTCCAAAGACTCACGAGAAATAACAAAGAATAAGAAAGACTTGACCTGGTAGCGTTGTTTTACTCACTGTCATGGACCTCTTGAGGAAGACAGAGCAGAGCGTGTAGGAACTGCTATAAGGCTTCTTCAGGAATCGTATCCACAGAAAAGGCCCTGTAGGAAGATAGAACCTGAATAAGCATTGGCAAGTTTAAGAAGCAAAGATGCTGCTTGAGGAGGATGAAGCTTACTGATTGTCTGATTCCAGAAGCAGGTGTTTCCCCCACAGGCACGCAAGGAATACAGTGTGCCTGGATTCCCCCTTGAAGTTTTGTGGACAATACTCAATTCTAGTGATCGACTCCCATAGAAATCAGCTGGCTGACACCAGGGTGGGACTTTGCAGCTCAGAACAGAGCATTTAACATATTTGTGTATGTTCTGTGATGTACGTTTTAAAGAATGAAAATTCCTCCGGATACTGTATTTTTCACACCATTTATTGTAGCACTGGCTTTGAATTTCACCTTATATTAAAATTAGAATGGTTTGCAGCACAACTCTCCTGTTGTAAAATATTGGTTAATTAAAGTTTAAATTTGACTGTGGTAGGAAGTAGGAACAAAGTACAACTTAAAATGACTGAGTTAATTAAGAAGAGCAAGATACTGTCTTTCTCAAACTACCATTTGCCTTTCCATCTTTACTGTACTGTCCTTACAGGTTTGTATTTGTCAAAGACTAAACAATAATGAGTAGTAGCTTTAGTTTGCACTACATCACAGAAGATCCAAAAGCACATTATAGAAATCTCTTCCATCACTGTTTTTTGCAGACCACTGAGGAAGAGCATGTCATCTCTGTTAAAGTAGTGTTAATGAGCAGTGTTGGACAGGAAGGAAATGAAATATTCTTTTATAGAAACCTCTAGGGAAATCTGTAAGTAAGATTACATGTGTTAGAATTTGGATTGGAATTTGGATTTACAAAATTTTAAGGCCAAGAAGGCCCTATACAGTCTGATCTTCTGCACAACACAGGCAATGGAATTTCACCCAGTAATTTCTGCATAAAGGTCATAATTAGTCACTGAGCTAAAATATCTTTTTTAGAAAGACAGTCTTGGATTAAAGAGGTCAAATGATAGAGAGTGTACCACATCCCGAAGTCAGCTGATGCAATAGTTTTTTCCCTTCACTTCTCTTCAAAACAGAAGAAAAGAAAACAAAACAGCGCCTTATTTATAATTTTAATTGAACACCTCCACTGAAGCTGTGATTCAGGGCAGCACCTGTAGTAAGAAGGCACCTGCTAACACAAGCATGAACATGTTCTTAGCATGAGAAGTGGTGACTGGAGAAGCAAGAAAAATAAAGCAAAGTTTTGTTCATTGTTCTTGTCACCTTTGTAAGGTTCGTCACTTTTCCCTTCTGGCTGCTTTGATTCAGGAGGATGCCAGGGTTGTGCTGAAGAGTTGCAGCAGCGTTGAAACACCTTTTGAACTGAACCATACCATATCTGGTCTTTGGAGTGACTGTCCTTCACTGGTTTTCTGGCTGCAGGAGCACGTTGCTGTAAAGGAGCAGTTTTGGATGTAATATCTGGTGTGCTGAAAATGTATTTATCTAACTTTGCATTCTTCATGCCAAATGATGGAGTACTACTGGACTGCGAAAATCATCAGTGAGTGTCAGCTGGGGGGAGGAGACCCACATACTCCCTAAGAAGGATTTTTGGGAAGTTTTGATAGCCAAGCACCTGAAGACAGTCTGATCGCTTTTTCTCAAGGAGCCATCAAACACAATAGCTAAGAGAAATTGCTAAGCCTTCTCTTTTGTTACATGGATTTTGCTTTCTAAACACTGGCATCAGAATGAACACCTGCATCGCTTGAACAAATTGGATTTCCTTCACTACTCAAAATTTATGTTCAGAACACATGATCATAGCTGTAGTTTATAGAACTACATTGAAGGTCCACTTTCTACTGAAAAGGCATACTGCATGAAGGGGCTGCTCAATTAAGCCTGGTGCCGGTGGATCACAGAGCTCCAAGTACTCAGTCCTACATCATGATTTGCAGCTTTCCCTGGGCTTAAAATATCTCAGATAAACTATATCCCGTACCTGAAGAAGAAACTGGCCAGGTTCCTTTCTTTGGGGTTAATAGATACCAAACAGAGGCCAGAAACCAAGGACGAATTTCCACTGTGGTTAGTGCGACCCAGTCAGTCCTGTCTCATCTGTGCAGTCCCAGCGAGTCCTGTGCACTCCAGACGGTCTGGTGCACCTCCATGGTCTATGTGATCAAAACCTTACTGAGATGTACTTACTCCTAAGAAGCCTGCAAACAAAGTGAGACTACTGGAACATTCATTCCTGTTCTTCTGAATTATTGGTAGCTATATAGTATCTAGAGAGCATCTCTTATCTCTTTAGGTTTTAGAATACCATTGAGATAAATTTGCCTTCGTTTTCATTTTACTCACTGTGGCAGCACCCCGATTATAAAAGTAATGCTCTCATAAATAACAAAATTTGTTCTGTTTAAGAATATAAGACTTAATTCAGTTATTTTATGTGACAGAATAAGGTCATGTTGTTATTCATGTCACATGAAATCATGTTTTCATAAACTATAGAGATATTTAAAACATATTCTTTCGGAAAGATGTTCCAAGCAGTGAACAAACTATGTATGTTAAGTGTGAGATAGTGATATCCTTGAGAAACACAAAACTCATTTGAACCCATAAAAAACTAAGCACTGAGGTTAAACCATAAAATGTGGTGGACGGTTTCTCACTACAGTAAACCACTAGACTATTAGGTATGCAGGCAATATGTGTTTGTTTGCCTCCGTGGATACTGAAAGTATGCTGAATTCCTCAAGACTTTAAATATTATGTTATAAAATGTTAAACCAATACCTTTAGGACAAAAACAGACTCCAACACATGCCACCTAAATTACTAAGGTTGAAAAATAAAAAATCAGGACTCAAGCGTCTGAAGAATTTTTTTAATGAACTATATTTCCACTTCAGTTATAAAAAAACCTCCACTTTAAACCCCTGCACTTGTTTACACCTGAGAATAATGATGTACCTTATTCATTTGCTTTTGGAATGGGTTATTTTTGTTTCACCCAAAGCAACTTTTTTTTTTTTTTTGTTTTACAACCTTTTTGAAGTTAACATTTACTATGTTTTTTTAAGGGGATTCCTGTGTAAAAAAACTAAGAAAAATATATTCCTCACACTCGCACGACAATTTTTTGTTGTTTATTTTTC
>Ga0181612_176464_pt1 | contig 16120 bp, 14 predicted proteins | sample HoacroProtozoa21_FD_119630 | JGI IMG/M metagenome (GOLD analysis project Ga0181612, IMG submission 119630) | Hoatzin crop microbial communities from Cojedes, Venezuel. Combined Assembly of Gp0051906, Gp0051904, Gp0051908
TCAACTCACCCATCCACTGCATTTCTGAAAAAATTACAGCATTTCCAACTTTTGTGCATCCATTACTCATTTCTGCCCGCCTTGGGGATTTACTTTTCCTCGGCAACAGGTCCCATCCTTCTAGCACTCAGGACCATGACCACCCCACAGTACATAACACATGTCTTTACCTTAATTCCTAACATCTTTATGTGAATGATCTGTTCAGAGCCAGGTGTAGCTCAGGCTACTTCTCCATGCTGTCTTCTCTTCAATAAATCCTAAGTTCAGCATGACAGTCTCATGGCCCCAGGAGGACACTGCAGGCGCATCAGCCTGCCCCATTAACACCAACGTCCTAGTGGATGTCAACTAAAATACATCTTTCCCATCACGCTTTGGGGAATAGCAGCATCATGTTGTTCTGGTACGGACTGTCCTACCTGTGCTCATGTGGATGGAAGGTCCTCAGTGACAAGGGAAAATTTGTCAGGAAGCACCAGTGACAAAGTAATTCTTCCAAAAAAAGAGACTTGACCAGGCTCTTAGCCCAGCCAACAGCAAGCCAAAGCCTAAGGGCATGCACATTTGTAGGTCTAAGTTCATCACTGGAGCTGGTGCCAGGGAGTTTTTTGCCAAGACCCCTTTTGCAGTCCAGTGGCAGGAGAGGTCCATCCGAGGCTCCAGCCCCATGCGGTGCCAAGCCTTCCCACACTACACCACACATCACATCAGTGCTGCTTTCCCACCCCATCACCTCTCCCTGCTAACCAGCCCGCCAGTCTGCCCCATTTCTACCTGCATTACTTCTTTCATCAATCAGGGCATGTTACCTCCGAGAAAACTGCTCTGAGCACAGCTCCAACTGGAGCCAAGTAGTTCAGATCCTTCCCATTTGCCGGGCTGCAGAGCACTGTCCCCAAGTGACTACTACACTGACAGTGACCAAAGCCACCCCAAGTACACCAGCTTTCCTGTCAGGATCACCATAGCAGGACAGGACAACACAACACAGATGAATTCTTCATCAGGTGGGGACAAGTACACTTTGCTGCCCAAACAGCAGCACCTCAATTCCCTTTGTGCTTGGTGTTGTTCTTTTGAGCCTGACTTGGGCTGGCAGACCTGGGATATGCCTGAAGAAACAAAACATGACCAAATGAAACAAAGCCACATAAAAACAAGACCTGTTGGAAGTATCCCCATCAATCTGCAGGCTCACCATTACTGCAGGCCCTGCCAGTGCCTCTAGCTGAGGACTGCAGCCCCATTTGCTCCTCCACTCTCGGGTCTCTCTAGGGTAACAATCATCAATCTGAGTTTTACCAGACAGTGCAATGACAATAAGTAAAGGTCTAAGAATACAAATGACTCATACTATTAAACTTGAAACCTCAGCCAGGCTTGAAAAATATTTAGAGCTGTAATCAGCGAGGAGACAAATTCCAAATTCAGCATTTTAACTCTGCAAGCCAGATTCCCCATCAGAAGGGCGTTTCTCTATTTTCTAATATCACTATTAGTATTTTTCATTAAACAATTTGACAGAAATAAAATACACTGCAGTAACACCAGTGATAACACACTTACTCCCACTTGAAAGACTGTCTTTATTCTTTCATAAGTCACTTCTAGCTTACAGCTCTATTGATCATCGGTAAGGATGAATGGAGCTTCCCAAGATCCTCTGGGACAAATCCTACATATATATATATATATATTTTTATACCCACCAAACAACTATTTCTAAAATTCAACAAAACAGGTCATCAGGGCAACACTTTATTGATTTCATGTCCACTTATTCTTCAAGCACAGTGCTGAATGCTCTATCAATAATTCAGCAGGCTGAAGGCCACCAGTGCCCCAAGAGAAACACTATCTCATTTCCCACATTGGAGCTGAGAGGTGCCTCGATTGCTGGAGAGCAAAGCAGTCATTCACCGAAAAAGCACGGGTGTCTTACAAAGCACGTGCATGAACTAAGGAAAAACATTTAGCCCTACCCTGCAATAGATGAGGATCAACTATCTGAGAAGATTCACTCAAGATCTGGCCTAGTAAGTATTTCTAATACATTTCCAGAGCTAGTCAACCATTTACTACCCCAAGCATGACTTGTTCATCATCCCGACATTAATTAGCCAGCTGCTGCTGAGTTAAAAGAGAAGCAGTTCTGCTCTGGTGCTCCCGTACCCAGGAAACCTCCCAAGAATGGTGCTGCCCATTGGAGTTTTAGGTAATTATTCACAGGCTCCAAAATAGCTCTATTTGGAAATCGTTCCTCCTCTCAGCCTCCCCTCTTCTCCCAGGAGGTACCTCCAGAGTGGGACTTACAGTTCAAAGAGTCGCAGGGTCTGGAAGAGTTGCCATGACAGAGTGGTGAGCCGGTTCCCAGAGAGGTCTCTGAAAATTAACAAAAAAAAAAAAAAAAAAAAAAAAAGAAGTCACGGTAAATAATTCCTACTGCACGTGGCCCTATCGCCTCTGCAGAGCTCATCGTCCTCCTCAATAGGGAGGCTGTTAAGTAGTTTAGGACCCAAGTTTAGATTTCATAATGAGAGATTTTAATGAGGACAAACCCAAATGGAAGTTTCTCATTTTGCTCTTTTTTTTTTTTTACCATGGGAGAAAATGTTTTATATCCTGCTGCAATGCTAAGAAAAAAAATCCAAACAGAGGAAGATGCGTCTGATTCTTGCTCGTGAATCTGGAGTTTGACCAACCATGAGCAGAAAGAACAAGCCTGATGTTATAACTTGGACAAAAAGTTAAGCACAAACCTCATGTTAAAAATAGTAACAGCCAGGTTCAAATGACAGCACGATGATTACCCAAGATGTTATCATATGACCTGCAATAGCTGTGCCCTCAAAGTGTCCTGGTGTGGCTGTGTTGTTTGCACCCAGGGGTACCGCTGCTACAGCAGCCAACAGCTTCCCATCCCTCTCTCCATCTGCCCAAACTTGCAAAAACATAAATCTCATATACCTGGGAGAGCTTTGCAACCCAGCAGACAGCGCCTCTTCAGCTGAAAGCCAGAGATGATGAAAGAGCGTAAAAGCAACCGAAGTACTAAAAACAAGAGGAAGAAAAGTGTTTGGGGCAGAGTGAATAGAAAGAGAAGAGCCCCAGGTTTCTAATGGCTTGAGAAGATGATGATGAAAATCTTTCTGTAGTGGGCAGCCTTCCTGGGGACATGTGGCCAGCCTGAGAGCCTCCAAATGAGGGACCAGCCTATGGGATGAGCAGAGGGACAGGTGGTCACAAGCTCTGGAAGAAACCGAAATCCTCCCATACCTATGCAGGCCTCCAGAAAACACAGGAGGTGCTGCCTTGCATCCTTTGTTGAATCCACCCATATCCCCGCCAGCTCCCTCCCCACTGCGAGCCACCCGGGTGGGCTGTGGGTGGGCAGGGCAGCTCGGTGCGAGGCTGCTGGCACCCTCTTGCCACAGCCCTGCTAGCTGGAAAGAGTAATGAAGGGCCAGAAGTATGAACCATCAAGAGGTTCATTAAACCCTTGGCTGGCCAGAGAGGAGGTACGGGACAAAGTGGCACAGAGGTGACAACGGGCAGCCCAGCCATGCCAGGCTCATCACACAATTCCTGTCTAATTTGCCGGAACATGCTAAAACCAAGAGTGCAAATCCTAGAATGGATCCTGCCAGTGCAGGTCTGGTGCACAAGGATTTGGGATGAGAGATTCACGTGTCATCTTACACTGAGTTGCAGCGAGAGTGGAGATGTGTTGGGCAAATGCAGAGAGGGCACAACCCAGGGACCGACAAGGGAAAAGCAACTCTGGTCCTGTCCCACCTGCTACCATGCGGTGCTCTGAAGCCCAAAACTCTGCAATGAGGAGTGGGGAAGCTGCTGCAGCTCACACAGCAACCCATCATCCCAGAGGCTCTCCATGAGCCTGGCAGAAGAATAAGCCCAAACACCATGATGGCACAGCACTGCATGATTAAATTCTGTCTCTGCTTCACAGTAGACTACCCCGCTGCGGAAACCACAGGTACCTCGTTTCACATGACTAAGATCCCACCACTCCTACAGCTGTATACAAACTGCTTCCAGCCTCTGACAAAGTTTGGAAAGGTGGCAAAAATAGCAGGTGAAGCTAAGCAGGGGGGAGGAGTATTGCAAAACTCCCTCTTTTATCCACCCCAGAGCACTGAGCACCTGGAAACTTTGCAATGACAGATGAAAAGTAGGAGGGGAAGGAGCAGCTCACTGCTACTGAAAAGTGAGACAGTAAACTCCCTCCCCCAACCCAGGGAGAAGAAGGAAGCGTAAAGGGGGATGCATGAGAGACAGCAAGATGTGGGAGAGAGGCAGAGATGCAGAGGAGGGAGTGAATCTTGCTGGAATGTCCTTTCTCAAAGGTCATGTTTTGCTACATTAGGCAGAAATGTCAAGAGAAAATTGGATTCTGAAAGAGAAGAGAAAAAACAACAGGCTTTCCACGCAAATAAGAGAATCAAAAATAGCATGATCGTGTTATTACAATTTAGGACACAGAGATGGAGAAAGGAAACATCCTCACTAATGCAAGGAGCTTTGCCAGGCAGATGTGCTCCTCTTCTCATCTCCTGCAGTCCCTGGAAACCAACTCCTACCACCTCCTCCCTCCCCCAGACAACAAACCACAGCAAGTATTAGGCAAAGAGGAAATGGGTCTTCACTTGCACACATCTTGTAGGAGAGACTGCTTTCGAAGGGCAAAGCCGGTGTCCGATCCGATCTGACCATCAACTTCTGCAGAGCCGGTCAGAGGGACGCGCACCAACAGCTCCATTTCAGATCGGACAAGACACACACAGGGAGGAACATGTTTGCCACTGGAAACAGACACCTCAGACACTTTAAAATGTCAGAAAGGTTCCTGATCTCAGCACAGAGACAGAAAGGGGCTGCACACATAAACACACATTAAAAATACACCATTTTGGTCACAAAAAGTCCAGAAGTGAGAGATGCCAGGATTAGGTTTCCACATGCAAAGGGTACATCTTTCCAGCTTCTGCTATAAAAGACAGAGAGCACAGCACTGATTTCTCCCCAGCACAGATCCATCCCACACACTGGATGGGGTAGGTTTCCCAGGGAAATGTGTAATTAGAGACTGTATCGCAGTACATGCACATGAGGAGAGTAAATTATGGCTCCACGGGTAAACGCAGCTCCGACAGTTTGTAACTCCTGTTCAGTGCTTACAAAGATCTCCCGGTGCTTGAAGTTTGACTGTGCGCACTGAATTTCCCAGTATTTTGCAGAGCATAACTGGGGAGGATTGGGGAAAATCAAGGCCCTCCCCAGCCGGGACTAATCCTCTCCCAGCTCCAGCTGCCCATTCTGCCTTCCCACTGCTGCATCCCAGGCCTAAAGTCTGTTGTCAGATGCAGATCCCCATTGTTTGCAGTGACCTGATACCCCACCCTCCTGCACCCATGACTGGGCAGCACCAGGTCTCTCCTCCCCGACCCATTTGCCTTCCCTCCCACTCAGCTGCTTCTCCTCAGCAGGCTGAATCACACTCCCCATCACTCTCCAGCCACTCCCAATTACCTCTCAGCCCCAGTGTCCTTATCCATGCCCAAATTTCATGTGAGCTTTGTCTTTATGTTCTCCCAGTCCAACCCCAGTGTCCCAACAAGAGCTGCTGCTCCTTATCTCCTCCCAAACACCCTTTGCAAAACTTCTCCCCTCCAACTGGATCAAGAGGCACTCTGCCTACATAAGGAGATATCCCAGAACAAAATCCATTTTTCCAAGCAAAATCTGCCCTTTGATAAAGTTACTTTCCCCCAACAAAAGGAGGGTGCATGTGCTCTGTAACAGGAGCATCCCCCTGTATTTTCTAGCTTAAGCAAAATAGCCCGTTTCCCCCTCCTCCCTTCCATTACCTCAAACAGTTGAGCAGGTTTTTATTTGAAACTAGAAAGAAATAATAATAATAAAAAATATTAATTTAGCCAGGAGCAGACACCCAACACAGAAAACTTCAACCCAAGCAATTAAAATTTGGCAGAGTTATAGGAAAGTGGAAGCAGTCCTGTAGCAGAGCATGCCAGACAACCTTTATAACATCCTATGCATCAGCCCCACCTGTAATAAAATACAGCACATCACACATTGAGGAAACACAGGCGGAGAAGCAAAACACCTTCCCTGCATATTTCTCAGTGGTGAACAGAAGCCTGTCTGTCTCAGGATAGACCTGCCATCAACGCTCCTGGAACATATTCAAACTACTTCTTTGCCATAGGGCATTTTCTCCATCACTCACAAGATGCCATTTTCCACAGAGACGTGCTTTAGAAATAGCTGACAGGTTCTTTTTTGTCTCCAGAGCAGGTTTCAAAGGAGCTGTGTAGGGAGAGGGTGTTGGATGGAGCTCACCTGGACCAGGTCCAGGGCAACAGACACCCAACCCACCCATGACTCAGACTCAGCCCCACACCGCTCTCCTCCTGCCGCAGCAGCCATGCTCCTGAGCCTCGTGCTTTGCAGGTGACTCATCACACCATATCCCCACCAGCAACCCCACGCATACCTCAAAGGTGGGACATTATCACCCAGTGACAGCAAAGTCCCAATTCTTGCTTTCTCCCACCATCCTCCTCCTGTGTCTCAGGAGGGGACACGCTGTGTCCTGCAAGGTCTCCCACAGGAACTGGGGAGACCTTGCTGGTGACCAGCAGGGTAGGTGACCATTGCCATTTTGTCCCAGCACAAGTGACAGATGGGGGCACAGAGCTACATCTGCTGAACAAGATCGTGCACTGAAAAAGGGGAGGATGGGCGTGGGCCAGGAGAGGAATCTGGGTCCATGCAGCCCAGAACAAGTGGACTTCAGTGCAAAAGGAGATAACATGTTTTCTTCTCCCACAATTACCCAGCAGCCAAAAGTGTTTCCGCTATTAAAGCCATTTTTATTCAGCTAAATTAAGCCAGATGCCTCATTAATGACACCAATGAGCAGGAGCCCCTGTAATTAAACCGTAAGCTATATTATGCAGTTCAGCCCAACGCAATGGCAGAAACGCTGCTGCTGGGGAGGGACCCTCTGTGCCTGTCCCTCCTCCACGCATTTCCGTCCTCCACTTGCCCTTGTTTCCATCCTGACACATTTATTTCTGCATGGGAGAAGTTTTTCACACATTTTAATAATATGGTGCCACTCTGAAAATCCTGTTCGGGGTGGGGGGGGGAATTAACTGCACAGAGCAGCTGGGGCTGAGGGAGCACGAGCGACTGCCTGGCAGAAATGAGAGGCGAAATGCACATCCTCAGCTGCGGTCCCCAGCGCTGGATATGCTGGTGGCACCACATGGGACTCCCTTGATATCCCCTGTTCTCTGGGCACAACGGGTGCTTCCCATCATCTCACAGCTGACTGCAGCCTTGGCCGGGTGCTGGTGACAGCAGGAGAGGAAAATGTCAGCAGCCTCACATGCTGCTGTAGGTGTAAGGGTAGCTCCATCCAGGCTTTGCTTCTGCAGCAAGTAAGCTGCTAAAGCTTTGGGTTTGAACCAGAGAAATGCTGGAAAGTCACTCCGGGACTTGCTTGTCCCTGCCAGATAACTTCAGTGACCTCTAAAAGCAACATTACACTCCCCATCGCCTGCCTTGCCCTCTCTTTCCCCCTCCCTCCTTTTCCTGTTTAGTAAGCAGCTTTGCTCATTAAGGGAAAGAATGTACTGTCCTCCCTTAATGAATGTGCTAAAATTACCCCAGCAAGTCCCAGAAGCTGTGGCAGTATGGGCCTCCCCACAAATCAGGCTCTGCAAATATTAGGCTCAATTGAAATGTCCGATAGCTCAGCACAAAGCCCCAGCAGGACATGCTTGAGATAGAGCCTGCAAAAGCACCAGGCAATGCCAAGCGCCTGCAAGCCTCACGTGCCCAGAAAGCAGAGTTAGCAGAACGGGACACAATGTTACATTGGTCAGCCTGAGATTTCATTGCTGCCAGCAGTTCTTTCGTTTGTGCTCCCTGTCTGGGCTCAGCACCAGGACATGTGTATCAGTGCTATGGAGGAGTAAGAGGTCCTCCAGTCATAGTCTGGCACTACCTACAGTGCAGTTCTGCTCCTCAAGCAATTCCTTAGCAACATCCAGGTCTTTACTGACCGCAAACACAGCAGAATCAAAAAGCTTCCAAGGTTCAACCTTCCTTTGTGGGTTTGAACAACGTAACTAACTCCTTTCTCACATCCATGGGTACTGTCCTGTGCCTTGTAAAACATGTGTCACACAGCATGTCCCGTCACTTTATCGTCTCATTCCCCCCAGATTATTTGTTGTTCTAGGTCTAGAGCCAGAATTTGCAATAATATCTCAAACTAAAGCATCCTGCATCAGAGTTGAGCAAGAGACCATCGTCAGTGACACACAAGAAGAGACCCTGCCACTCCACGTGCACCACTGCTAGCCCTGAAGGTGCGATGCTGGAGGAGGAACCACCAACCCCTCTGTATTTCTCAGTTGCACAATCTTGATTCGTAAAATCCCAGCTGACACTGAAACAGGGCTGAAGGAGGTAGAAGGGGTGGGTCTCCTGCGCTGTTCTTTAAACAACAAAATTACAAAACAGAAGTTGCAGAGCAAGTGGGAAAGGCATGAGGCACCACGCCTCTGTCACAGGGCTCCCATGGCCAGTGCCAGCGGCACATCTGCCCCCCACCTCTCCTCCCACTGCCTTTGCCAACGCAGCAAGCCATCTCCTGCTGCTGCCTTCATCTCAGCCCATCCCAAAACACTTTAAAGGCCATTTTAAAGGCCATCTCCAACCCCATGATGCTTCCACCCCCTTCAAGTCATCTCTGCTGAAGCATGTCCCAGCTGCACGAGGCTTTGTTTGGAGACAAATCACCTCTCGGAGATTATCATTGCTCACAGTTTTGGTTCAGCACACGGTACAGATGCGAAGCCATCGCCAGGTGCGAGTAATGTCTGCTATGCTTCAAGGTGGATCAGATACAGGGATCTGGCCCTCTGGACTACACTCCTCTCGCTTGTTGCGTGCAGTTTCCACTGCTCTTCTCCAAAGACATCTGGGCTCTCAGAGAACTCGAGGAAAGGTTAAAAGCTGGGTCAGCCCTGCAGTTGCTTTCCCTTTGCCTGCCAGCTTCCCTGCAGGGCAGAGTCCAGCAGCATCCACAGAACACACCAGTCTTCTGCTCAAAGAAAAGCAATTCAACCTGCAATGGGCAAGATGCCTTCCCCACAGCTGCCCTCCTGCAGCTGAGACTTCCTCAGGGCTGCTCTGGCTTCACTCCACCTCTTCTCTCCCTAACTGTAGTAATTTTAGATCCATCTTTATCCTAGAAGATAACTGTATACTGGGTTTTTCTCCTGCTTCAGCATGCAGAAGTAATATTGGAGATTTGTGCCGATTGAGAACAAGGGTTGCCAGCTGACAGCTCCAGCAAGGGGTTGGGTTTATCCTGCCTGTTTGCCTCAAATTGCATGTTTCTTTGAGCTAGGAACAGAGAATGACTGGGGAATGCCTCCCACTCGTAGCATTCCAGTGGACCCAGAGAAAACCCGACCACTGCGAGAGAGGAGAGCTTTGTGCTGCGGCAAGGCATAGCAGGAGGAGACGGTGTGGGAAGACAAGCAGTGCCCAACAGGCATTTCCCAGCATTGCCGAGTACACTGTGACACCAGACCCCAAATCCATGCCCTTCCAGGCTCCCGGGTGTTTCCCACCACCTCCCCGTTGAATACACTGAAGCAGCAGGGACAGGCTCTCAGGAGGTACCACCCCAGCTGGGGGGGTCACCCCAAATGCACAGATGGGCACTGGAAGAGCTGAACAAGGTCCACACAAGAGCCTCAACTTCAGTGCATCAAGCACAGAGCTGATGGGACAGGATCCAGTCCTCCTGCTCCCTCCTGAACTAGGGTTGTGCTCTTAGCTGATAGAGGGCTCTTGCATCAAATTTGTATAAAAAAAAAAACACTCCACCTACTTGGATGCCCAGAAATCAATGAGCCCTGAATAATCTCAAACACTGCTCTTGCAGGGTTAGTAAAGAGAAAAGTAACAGCTGTGTCTGAGCCCTGATTTGCCTGCCACGGGGAGGGGTGCCAGAGGCTGCGAGGGGCTGGAATGGTACCGATAACTCTGCAGAGCCTCTGAAGAAAGGAAGGAGTACAAATATGAATATATATACACACACATACATATATCTCACAGCAATAGCAAAACAACAGGGCATAAGGCAGGCTAAGCTCTCGGCAGACACTGCTAAATGGTTTCCAATTAATTAACTGATTACATGATAGAACAGAAGGGGATTCAAGTGAGTGCTGTTGACCTTTAAGAATAATTAATATCATCAGGATTGCAAAACTCGTCCAAGAAAAATAATTAGGAAGGTTCTAATATTCCCTCCAAAGCCACATCGAAGGGGGAAAGTTCTGGTTAATTGAGGCATAGTTCCCAAGTATTTGCTAGAAAACCCATTTCTCCCTTACACTTGCTTCCCCCTCAGAGCTCCCACACACACATGCTTCTTCCCTACCCCAGCCAAGCCTCCGTCTCCACTCCAGATCCATTTTGCCCATCACCTTATCTACAATCTCTTTCTGTTCCATTTCAACCTGCTTTCCTAATGACTCCTTGCTCCAACCCTTTCTTGCAACCCTATCAGGCCAGACTGGTCCCTGACCCTTCCACAGCCGCATCCCATCCCCTGCTCGTCTTTAACCAGCCCCAAGCTCCACTCTCTGCCTTCCTGCACCTCAGGAAGAAGGCCTGTTCCTTCTATGTGACGTGGATCCATTTTTTATCTCCAGTCACCACTGGCAGCTTCATAGGCTGACAGAAGGCAAGCGCTACATGTAATCCTTTTTCTCCCATTACACTGCACCAAGCACACAAATACTCCCACCTCACTATATTTTTCCTTGCTTCTCCTTTTCCAGTTCGCTTGGTCTACACATCCTGTGTGGGAGAGGGGCTGGAAAGTCACCGAGCCAGGCAGGAACTGCAGTGGTGAACTTCGCAGGGAAGGTCGCTTTGACACACTGGAAGGGAGGTTGCATGAGCAGCCAACATATCTCACAAGGGAAGCGTAAAAACAAACACCCTACAGCTCTGGAATGAAACCCACCTTTGCAGCAAATAAATTTCCTCTGCTGCTTATTATCATTAAAACTTTTGTGGCTTGACACTTCACTAAATTATAGATAAAAGGAAAAATTGTCTTCCTGGGCTCAGAAAAGCAGGCTGCTGCCAGAGAGCTGTGTTTACACCAGCTAATGAAAAGGAAGCTTGCCATTAGCCTACAGCACTTGCCCCACCTCAGCGGGGAGCAGAGCTACCTGCACCCACAGCACAAGGGGCCTGGGAGTAGCGGCTGGACCCCATGAGGGACCAGAGCTGAGGAGCGCTCAGGGGAAGTGGGCTGGCGTGGGGATCAGAGGACCAAAGGGACCACGCTATCAGCCAGCGGAGATGGCAGCTGCCACTCCCCATGCTCCGTGGAGGCTCCTGGCCACAGCAGGAGGTGAGGCTGACTTGCTCCAGCTACACCTCATCAAACAGAAAGAAAAGTACTCAGCTTAGGAGACAGACAGCATCAAGCAGGGAGCTGCCTCGCACCAGGCTGCTGCTTCCCCCCAGGGGCCCATGGCAGGGGGATGGGGAGTAGGGAAGCAGCAGATGCCTGGAGCACACCTGAGCATGGGCACAGCCTTTTGTGCAGAAATGGTCCTGTCTGCAGCATCTGAGCACACAAGGAGGAGTAATGCTCAGAGCAGAGACCTGCCTGCAGCTACACCTGAGCTGTGGTATGATGTGTCTCGTCACAGCCCCAGGCACACTTGGCTGATGGGGACAGGGAACTGTTGGCAACTTAATACACTCAGAGTCCAGCAAAACCTGCTTGCTACACTCCACACTTGTCACCACCCCAAAAGCAGAAACATGTTTTGTCTTTGACAATTACCTCTATCAAAAGAACACAAGAATGTCTGGTCATGGTAGTTACATTTTTCCTGTTCTTCTCAATACGCAATGTACTTAAAAAGAGAAATGTCTTTCACCCAGCATTTATCTTCAAATATTGGTCACTGTGAGGAGTATTTTCAAATGAAAAGACTAATCACCATGAAGCACCGAGTGCTTCAGACTGCAGCAGGCATTCCTTCATTATTCTGAGACAGCAAATTACCCACAATTATCAACACGCACAACTGGATACAACAAACATTTAGCCAAAGCCCACAGGTTGTGGTTGCAGTGAGGCTGGATGGCAGATCTCCGAGAGAACTACTCATGTGAGAAACCCACAGACAGCAGCCGGGTAGCGGTGCTGCAGGACGACTCCATTCACGCTGCAGAACAAAGCCAGCACCAGTAGCCGCTGCAGTTGAGAAAGTTTATACCGCATCTGTCAAACAGGCACCTCGGCAGACTGGCTTCATAGCAGGAGAGACAGGAGATTAAAGGTGCTGCTGGCAGTGAAACCAGGCTGGTCACCCCTCAGTTGGGCTCACACCTGATGGCTGGATCCAGCTCGCACCTGCAACCAAGTGTGCACAGCCAGTGTTCCACTCACTGCCCTGGGGTGCTTGGCTTCCAAGAAAAGAGGGAAGGAGGCAGCAGGGTCAGGCATGGAGGCCGAGCTGCAGACAGAGACAGGAGGTCGGAGAACTGGAAACCTGATGGGTGGGGAGGCAGAGGGACCCAGTCACAGGCAGGAAGGCCAGGCCTGGGTTGGATGCTGGGAAGCTCAGCTGCAGGCAGGAAAACGGGCATCTGGGTTGGAAACCGGGAGGCTGGGGCTGCAGGCGGGGGGTCCGGGAGCCTGCCGGCACTGTCCGTGGTGCTGAAGCGCCGCCCCTCGGGGAGCACGGTGCTGGCCAGGACCCCACCACCCCCAGGGACACCGCTGGGCACCAGCGGAGCTGCCTGGGGAAAGGCCATGCATGGCCCCGTGGCATGCCGGAGGGGAGCAGATGTGAAACATCCTCACCTTCTATCGCTAGGAAGCATATAAACAACGTTACCCACAGCGCCTGTGGAAGACAAACCTCGGGCCCTTACCGCAGACTGGTAAATATCCCATGGTCTCCTGCATCCGACATAATTCACAGCTCAAGCCTTTACAAACACAAATGAGGGGTGGGGGCTGGTGGGAAACTCCACACCTCCGCCCAGTTTTCTAATAAAATTTTATAATTCCAATAAAACACATGACTGCCTAACATATGACATTTAAATTCTTTTCTGGTCACACACCATCATGAATTAATGTCCCATCATTCATGACCTGTCATACCTTACTGCTCAAATAACATATGATTTCAATGTTTCTATTTTTTTTTGCCCTGGTGCTTATTACCTGTACTTCAAAAGGGGAAAATCAGCCCTTCAATCATACTGTTAGTAAACCAGTATCATGGAAAGAAAAATTCCAGGTGAGAACTTGTGTGGTGACTTAACTTACACTTATCCTGCCATGATTGTTCACTCCCCCCCCCCCAGCAGCTTTCAAGGGGGTTTCTGTGTCCTCTGGTCCCTCTTGGGGAGGGTAGTCCTCCCTGTGCAGCACCTCTTACACCGGCACAGGCAGGCAGAATATGCCTTGCACCACATCTAATCAACAGAGCTACACAGTCTGGGGAGCAAGCAAAAGGGACAGCCGGAGACTGTTTCTGGAGTATGTTCATACTGCAGTGACCTCAGGAGCTAAGGAACAAGATCTGGTCCTTGTCCTGCCCTAGTCTGATGATGTCAGAGATATGATGATGTGTAGTTGTTTCTCAGTTAAATCTCAGTTTCAGGACCACATCTGAGAAGAAGGTTTGGCCTCTCTTTGAAGTGAAGCTCACAGCAAGACATCCATCAGGCCATTGTTGCACAGCAAGGACTATGTCACAGAGGATGAGACCCCCCAAAATATGAACACGTCTAAAGTTCACATTTTACCCCAATGCTAAAATAAAGCTAGTTAAAAGACACACACACCCCCCTCCATGTAGGAACAGCCTCATTCAAAACATCTCCAGCATTGTCTGCAGCCTTTTTTAAAGAGAGAACGGGAAAAAAAACAGGACCTTTGAAAAATCACCATTACCCATTTCACATATCTGCCAAAAGAAAACTGATCGAACTCCAGAAAGGAAAAGAAGCCTCACAGCCACACAATGCAGCTGGAAAGAACATCTCAACATTTCAAAACATGGAAGGAAAGACAAAGCCACAGCAAAATCCTGAGAGCCCAGGAACCAGAGTGATAGGCATAACACGAGAATCTGAGCAGGCAACAAATATTGGTGATAGCATTATTAAAATTCATCTTACATTGCAACAGCATCCCACAATTCAAGGCTAGGTTTCACTAGAAATCGCACAAGGTGCTACTCTGCAAATAGGTAAATAAAAGCAGAGAAAACAAATGTTATTATTCCAGGCTTTCAGATGGGGAACTAAGCCAGGACAAAAGTCTTGCTGCAAGGTGCACAGTGCTTGGAGTTGAAACCTTTCTTTCTCAGGTCCCACTAGAGTACATCAGTCACAAGCTCACCACTCCACCTCCTATTACAATACAATAAACCCTTTCCACAGCCAAGCAAAGCAGTCTGCAGTCCAGAATTGTTTGCCCAGCCCTCTGAATACAGGTCAAATTATTTCAACCCAGCCTGAAGGAAAACCATAGTCCTGCAGGGAACTGGTCTCTCCTCTGGCCTTGTACACAATGGCTAGTAAAACACAGGATCCACCTCAGAGGCTGCAGAAAAAAGAATAGCTGCATTTAACTGCTTATCAGTCACCTGCGGTAAGGACAAGGAATAAACATGCCATCAAACCACTGCTGCTGATTAGCACATCAGCAAGGATCTGCAGTACACTGGCATCCAGGGGACAAAGCAGATGGGGGGCAGAACAGGAAAGTTTATGGAAGCAGAGGAGATGTTACTCTTGTTTGTTTCAGTGACTGCACCATAAGCATGCCCAGCATTTTATAGAAGAACTAGAGATGCGTCGGGGAAAATGCTTCCTTGAGTAAACTGCAGCACAGAGTTTTGCTCCAGAAGGGGCTGAAGCATGAACATCCTTAGAGCACAAATGGGAGTCAAAGGGTACCCAAACTACCTGCCTCTTAAGGGATAGTAAAGTAACGTTCACTTCATGCAAATTAAAGGTTGTTTAAATCTCTCATACTTATTTTGCCTATATTCATGAAGAAATTCAGTTCCTATTTAGTCCTTTGCAAATGCAAAATAAAACACATTAAACTATCGAGGAGGTGGTTTAAGTAAATGCATTTTACTTCACCCTCCCAGTGAGCGAAGAGCTTACATGTACTCATATACTGTGTCTCAGATGATACACACAGACTTGTTAGGCTGCACTCACTCGAGAGTACAGACAGGAAATTAAGAGCAATTAACACATGACAGTTTGGCCTAGGAGGAGACTGCCAGGATGGGTATGACAGCAGTGCAGTGATAAAAGGACACAGTAGGAAGAAATCATCAGGAAGGAGGAGGAAGGGTAATAGGACATCCAGAATCCAGTGGAGGGTTGCAGGCAGTCACAGGGCCTGGAGCAGGTTACAGGAAGAGAGCAAAAGAGACTTTAACCCTGCTTCGTATGTAGGAACGGCTCGCTCAGAGCAAGGCAATCATTAACTACAAAGCAGGGGAAAATGACCCTCAAGCCACGACCGAGAGTGAACAGTGCTATACGTGCAGTAATTCAGCATTCTGATATTTAGTTTACGTCTTTGTTTAGTGTAAGATCTCAATCAAGCTCCCAAACACACAGAGCAAAGAAGGTGAAACTTGCCAGCCTTGCAAGATTGTTGCTTGCAGCCCTTTGAAAGCATGTGGGCCTCAGTTGCTGGAGGGCTTCAAACGCTGCCCCGAAACAGCGTTGAAGAGGGCAGAGAGTGACTCACCAACCTCAGCCACCTCAGTTTTCAGTGGATGCAGCCCAGTTTGTTTCCTGTCAAGACTGAAACCATAACACATCTCTGGGGATTTCCATGTCAAAGCCACAAACTATATCCAATAGCAGGGTACCAGTTCATATAACACTGCACAACTTCCATGAACCCAACCAGTGCAATTAAGCTAAACCCACCCTATAAATTAACTAAGCCGCGTACGGA
>Ga0181612_119377_pt1 | contig 16119 bp, 8 predicted proteins | sample HoacroProtozoa21_FD_119630 | JGI IMG/M metagenome (GOLD analysis project Ga0181612, IMG submission 119630) | Hoatzin crop microbial communities from Cojedes, Venezuel. Combined Assembly of Gp0051906, Gp0051904, Gp0051908
CATTGCTGGGTCCCTCAGCCAGCAGACAGACACCCTGTATAGTCCCTTGGGGTATCGGGCTTCTTTGCTGAACCTGCCTAAATGGATGTTCTTGCACAGGGACCTGGCTGTTCACAAGTAGGAACATCACCAGAGCTGGCAGAGCCCAGGCTCCCTTTGGCTTTGGTGCTGAGCACTTTTGCTGACCTACTGCAAACACATATCAGCATCGTATCATCCACGTGAGTGATCAGAGCAGCCACAGCTGTTCTCCTGACCCCCGTCCTTGGCATTTCCACTCCTGGCTGGGTACAAGTTCTTGGCCTCTGGCATTGCGTCTGGACATGCAGAACGACATCAAGCAGTTTCCTCTCTTGCTTCCTTCTCCTCCTGCTGGGGCTGCCTGCCTTGCTTCCACCTCACTGGAACTGATGCGTACTCGTATCCAGAGGAGGATAGAGACAAGCACTAACCCCAGCAATGGGTGGAGGCAAACAGCAAAGAAGCCTCCTCAGGACCCATACATTTTTCAAGCTCCCAGTCCTTTTTTCCTAATCTAGTTGCACCATGAAGAAATGTCTGTAACAACATTGATCAGAGCCCTTGACCAGCGGGAAGGTGGCTGCAGGCACATCGGCATCAACACAGTCTTTTCACTCATTTGAAGTTCTGCCTACTTGTTTGCTTGTTCCTCCTGCCTTTACAGTACGTCTCTGCACCAGTCATCAGTTTCTTCATCATCAGTGAGAAGAGCCAGCGAGGCAGGTAGCGTCCTGTTCTGTCAGTAGCCCACCACCCTGTGTGCAAAACGCACAGACCAGACAACAACGTTCATTGTCTGGGGACTATCCACAGCTGTATGGCCACTTGTACAGCCACTACTTTAATCAACACTTGTGGTTTGGGGAAGAAACAGGGAAGCAAAAGTATCTTGAAACCTTTGCACTGCTGAGACGCAAGTGGCTCTGCAGAAGTTACAAGAAACTTCTTCAGAAATAGCAACTAACTTTGGAAAGTATGGCTGCCTCTTTAGCGGGGCTGCCTACAAACATTCCCAGGAGGCCACAAGCACATCAGCTCAGCAGCAGTCAGGTCAGTAGCAGGCCAGATCCAACCCAACCGGGCTACCACGCATAGGACTGATTCTGAGGTTAAACCACATTTCGGTGTCTCTCTGCACACTAGGCATCCAAGCTCCTAGTACAGTAAGAAGACATCTACTCAATGCAGCCTGTGGAGGAAACATGCACCAGTCTACCTAGCCAGCCGATAGAGTCGGGATACAGTTGCCTAAACATAGGCACCTTGTGACATTTGGGATGACCTAGGGCACTGAGACATCTGCACAGGGCTGGTAAGATCTGCAGGATGATTTACAGGTTTTCTGGAAGTAAGTGGAGGCCAGGTGGGATACCTACAGCACCTAAGTTATGGTAGACGCTTACTTAGGCAACTGAATCTCACTCCTGGTGTCTATGTTAGTGTAAGCCAGGTTCTACCAGCTGCAGACTGTATATCCATTGACTAATGGGAGCTTAGCTGGCCAGCATCCATGGTAACACCTACTCATTCAGAAGTCTTGGTCTGGAACTGAATCCACCCAAATGTCTATAAAGTGGGTGTCCACATCTGAGCCAGCTGTTCAACACAAGGATTCATCTGATCAAATGCAGAATGAGGTAAAATATCCCCTAAACTCCATCAACCCCCCATGACTTGCTCTCCACTGCCTGTGAAGGGAGCTCGGGGTGACTTGTTCAGATGTGTACACAAGTCAGAGGTTCCCCACCATAGCTGACAGTACACGCCACCCCACTGATGGCAATGCATGATCCAGCTAACCGATGAGAAACGTGAAGATCACATACTCGTACCCGATCCAGACCAAACTTCTATTGTCATTCGACCTAGCAGTGCACAGATCTGGTAGTGTCACCACCTAGATATGTGCTTATATGTTGTGCCAGTCTGGGATGCTTTTGAATACATGCTTGCCGAATTGAGTCAGAGTTGAAACAATTTTTGCCAAAGTTCCACCAAATAGTGGAAACCAAAGATGAGAAGCTTCTACGCTGGAAAAAAATGACTGAAGAATCAAAAAAAAAATGCCCACATGACTTCTCTGTTCCACTGAGATAGAAGAAAAATTAAGTTTCTACCTCCATCCTAATCCTTCCCTGATTCAGGCTACTGTGTGGGACCAAGATTGCTTAGAACTAATTACTTCTTATTTATACTGCTGTAGTACTTAGGGAGCTCAGTTGGAGATTAGGGCTAGTGCCAGCTACTGTTCGCTGCCCCAAAGAGTTTACAGTGTGAGTAAAACAGTGCCAAGAAAACTAATTTGTTCCAGATGGGCCACAGAGGACCTGCCAGAAGTGAGCAAATGTTCATCATCGCTTCTGAGCTGATTCAAAATGACCATCTACTAATGAAATTTTCCTCATCTCCCACTACCAATCACTTGAACTAGCACATGATAACGCACGCAGGAAAGAACCTGCTTGTGAATAGTAATGGCAAAAGCAGGAACAACAAGGAAAGATGAATTGCTGGTAGTTACAGGAATTTCCATAGAAGATAATTTTTTTTTTTTTTTTTTAATTTGGCAAGAAGCAACTCTATCTGATCAACTAATCAGTCAAAAAAAAACATTGGTAAGAACTAAGAATTTTTAATAATATGGCTAAAGCTAAACTTTGGGTTGTGAAGTGAGATAAAAACAAATCAATGCAGTGTGGTTTAATGGGTGGGGCTCCACCATGTCATCTCATGTTTCAAAACCCCGCACTGAACAAGAATGCCTGCTATCTATCTACATGAGAACTGATGAAGTCACTTTTTCTGTTAAATACAGACATAGAAAGGTAAGGCTAACCAAATTATAAGTTGTGCTTAAAAATAAAGATTTTACTTAATTTAAAATGCATGGAAATATCTCAAAATCCTTTAAAATTTTCAGTAAAAGAATTTGCTTTTTGAAGTAGTATATCCCAGCAGAGACTTTGTGACACGAACCCAGACTGCTGCATTGTATTGAAATAAGAGCACAAAAAGGTGAATCGGCACTCATTACGCTACTTCTAAGAGAAGTCATCTAACCCGGACTTCAAGCCACAAGAAAGAGAAATACAAAATTGTATGACTTTTACCCTTTAAACAATTTATATTCATACTGTGAAGCAGCATGTGCATGCTGAAAATTCCTGTATATATCCCCTGTCTCTCAGATAGCAGCAGAAACTGATCTGAAACATTTTAGTTTGGAAACAAAAATAATTGTGATTTGCTGAGCATCAGGCTTAATACGAAACGAACATTCAGGAAAGCAGAGGCGGTTTGGGTTTTGTTTGCTTTTTCCCCAGAGTAATCACATTCAATTGAGCACCAATAATGTAGCTTCTGCATCAGCATGACAACAGACCAAATCTTCAGGGCTTGAGAAGTGTCTTCTCTTGCTGTAATACCTGATGTTCCCACTTGTTCTTGACCACACACTTCTGATACGCCAAATCATATGCTATTTCTCCATCCTTCCTCCCACCCAGTTTGGCAGCACAATAAATCATGTCACCACCTCCTTGCCAGTGTCAGTGTAAAGTCAGCCCAATTAGCTTAAACTGCTGACGAACGTGGGTTTTGCTAAACTGGCCAACTTTGCACGAAAACAAATGTTCACACCACCTCTGCCACTGGGTCTGCTGGGGAAGAAGGGAGCATCTTCCTGCAGAGGAGCAGAAACAAGCAGCTGGGAACCGGTAGCATCTCAAGCTACCTCCATTACACAAGCAAACTAATTGTGTGCCCGTGACCTCAGCTTACAGCTTATAAAAATAACGGGCATGTGTTTAATAGCTTTGACAGAGCAGCACTGAGTTACACCAGCAGGGAACCTGGTCCAGTGTCTCAGGTTTCATTTGTAACAAAAGGAAACTCTGTCTCTTTCATCTCACCCCACCATGAACTTCTTTGGTTTCTTAACCAGTGTCTGTCGGAATTTCCGCCAAACTCAGAGCATGAACACAATTCTGAGTATGTTCGTTCTTCCCTGAAACCTCGAATGCAAAAACCAGGACTTTCTTCTTGTCCCCACAACAGGTGCGGCTTCCTGAAATCTTTCTTCCATTGCTGAATTAGTTATTACAGGGGATGAAAGGGCCTGTGACAGCATTAGATGCACTGTTTGAAGAGATGTCTTCCATGATGAGGGCTATATGTCTCGAAGAAATATGACTAAGTATTTTCTCTTGGAGTCTGTGTAGGACAAGCATCAACACTACATACCGTGAAACATAACACTTCTTGTCTAAGAGTCGACATTTTCTTCGTTTCACCCTTTTGGATGGAAAGGAGGACAAATAGTAGAAAACAACTCTATTTTTAACTTATCAGGGACTGTGTTTACAGGAGAAATGTCACAATACTGAACAACGGGGCAGATGCGGGGACCGTAACGTATGAGAAGGCTGCCTGGGCGGGCACAAGCGATGTGATCTCCTGACTTCTTGCCCCGTAGGAGACTCAATCAGATGGTAAGAATACATCACGCTGACATCTCCCTTTTCCCTCATTAGCCTGGAGGGTCAGGCCCTTCAGCAGCTGGGCATCCACATACTGCCACTCTGATTAAAAAATCCACATTGTCAGAAAGAGAGTCAAAGAAAGCCATCTCTTGATTATTTCTGTTGACATATTTAAATTATTCAGCTAAGAATATAGTTAGCCCCTATTAAAATTCAAGCTGATGGTGTATTCCATGCTCATTAACTTTTTGAAATATTTTCTTCCCATGATGCGTAATTGAAAAATATGCATGGTGACTATCCCTGTGGTTAACCTTTAACTTCTTTCTCACTAAGGTTCACTTATATATTCAGTTTTGACAGGTACATTTTACTAGCGATCCGAAGAGCTGACCTAAGCAAAGGTCCTAAGCATTATCCCAAACACTCGTGCTCTTCTTCATGTTTATTTTATAAGTTACCAGAAATACTGCTTATTCCACTCTGCAGTACTGTCCATATGTTTTTCGCTCCTGTTTTTTTGTTGTGGTCTTTTTTTGGGGAAGGATGTGGGACAGAGTAGTTGTATCTGTATTTTCAGTGTCTTGCCTTAGAAGCAAAAAGCTCCTAGACTTGAATTGTCTAAAGAAAAAATTGAGAGAAAAATAAAAATCTCAATTGTTTTAAAGTGGCTTTTCTAATTCCCTTTTAAACATGTTTGCTATTTTTCTTTATGGTTTTATAAGAATATGCTAAGTGACAAGGAAATGAACCAGCTCATCAGATTGGTCATTGATGTTTAGCATTTTCTTTTTGCAGTGTGCTGCATTTCCTCAGGACCTGACTAAAACTGATTTGCTGAGCTCCTTGGCTCAGCCTGGGGAATATTTCTTATGGACTAAAGAGAAAAAGTTACTTAAAATCTATTACTGCAGGCTGCACTGGATGGCTCTAGCGACTGGCAGTATGGTATTAAACTTTTTATCTAGGTTACCCATTCACATTTAGTCGGATCTAGAGTGACCAAAAGTTACTGTTTCTGTTAGTTTACTAGTGGTTTACATGATAGGAAATTACAGTCTCAAACCACTTCAGAGAGATGATTCTATATCCACAAATCTAGCAGCACCTTTAGCAATAGCTGCTGTAATCCTGGTGCTTTCAAAAAATTAATCTGCCTTAAAATGCACAATTGAATAATGAAGCCCATTTCTCCAAATGCACGTCATCCAGAATTGTGATACATTTGACAGAAAGACTTACCGAATCGATGTAGAAGGTGTTGGATCCCACAAAGGTGATAGCATCTTGCAGGTCATAGTTGTGCACCCCATTTTGGTAATCCTGGTAGGGGGTCACGGTGAGAGCGAAGGGCCCCACACTGTGTTTGCTCCAGTTGGTCAGCTTCACCTGCAACGGGATGGGGTCTCCCACTTTGCAGTTCACCACGATATCACAGTCGCAAAGCTTGCCATCAACAAGGATATCTGCAAACCAAAAAAAAAAAATCCATGTTATGCTGGACTCCTGCTTTAGAAACTGTACTAATCTTGATAGGAAGCTCAACAAGAAAATGTAAACTCAGTGAAACCAGGAGTGCATGACAGTTAACCTTAGGAAAGACAACCCAACGCTGCAGTGTTGTGTAGGGTAAAGTTGCAAAGAAACTACTTGCAAAAACCAGTTCATGATAGTCTGATATCCATGCACAACTGTTGAAAGAGCTATGAAAAAAACTAATCGCGATCTATACGCAGGCACCAGAAGATTTTTTTTAACATCCTCCCTTGAAGACCAAAGCCATAGACAACTTCTCCTGCAAATGAACAGCATTAGGTGAAGGGAGATACAAACGGGGATACAAATGGGAATCATCAATACAAATGGTAGCTAGATAGATCCAGGGCTGGATGCCCATGTTCACATGGTCACAGCCTGAATAAATCATCCTGTATGCAGGTGACCTGTTGGAGCAGGACAGACACGGCCAGAATTTGCAATGTAATACATCTATTAAAGTCCAGATTATAAGGAAAAAGGGGATTTTGAAATTATACAGCAGTACTATGAGCTTGTTCACTGTTTGCGCTTTAATTGATTCTGGGATTTCTATTTTTAACTTTCTACTTTTCTTTCCCTTAGTGGGATAGCAGAAAATATAAAGCCTCTAAATTGGTTACTGCTGGGACAATGACAGCTGGAGTAATGTGTCCACTAACCTTGCCCATTTGCTTATACAGAACCAAAATGTTTCATTACCAGCACACTATGAAATTGCTAGTCCAATTCCCTGCTCTGAAAGCGTTCCCAGTTGTGCAGTATTACTGTGTTTTTCAGATGAGGGTTATCTCCGATGGACTATTAATACATGAACATAGTTCTATTTTACTATGGGTTCATGTTCTGAGATAAGAGAAAGCCTTGGGCACATGTAAGAAAGCATCCTCTGTGTGAATACCTATCCCCACAATCTCATATGCCCATGAGGCATTTCGATCACTCCAGCTCCTCCTCAGTTGCTTGCCTTATGACATACAGCATATTATTCTTCTGCCAACAGCACTGGATTTACATTAGTAATATCTCCTCCTCAAGAAAAGACACTATTTTTATGCTTCAGGAGCTTTCACAGAAAAAAAATTTTACACCAATTTTTTATTTTATTTTACTTATTTCTGTTTTGTTGCCTTTGACAAAAAACTACTAAATGATGCATGTTCTCGTGATGCCCTTTAGCCTGGCAAACTGAACAAGCCTCAGCACAGCATTCGGAAAAAAAAGAAAGCTAATACCAAAGAAGAAAGAAATTCAGAAACGATCATTTATTCCAGAGTTCAGATCAGCAAAGCTGAACCACCCAGATGAAAACCCCTCCTTGACCAAAGCTGACCAAATGCAGCGGCAAGTCCCAGGTACAAGAGGCTTGGCAGAGTGAGCACAAAGGAACCCAACAGTGCTCAAGCTGCAGCTATCCAAAATCCATGCTGGTGTCCCAGTTGGAACATCCCCATGCCAAAACCTCCCTTTCCAAAGGAGATGCACTGGTGAGGCCACACCTGGAGTGCTGGGTCCAATTCTGGGCTCCTCAGTACAAGAGAGACATGGACATAGTGGAGAGAGTCTAGTGCAGGGTCACAAAGAGGATTAAGGACCTGGAGCATCTCTCCTATGACGAAAGGCTGAGAGAGCTGGAACTGTTCAGCCTGGAGAAGAGAAGGCTCAGGGGGATATTATCAATGTATAGAAGTACCTGAAGGGAGGGTGCAAAGAGGGAGAAGTGAGGCTCTTCTCAGTGATGCCCAGTGCCAGGACCAGAGGCAATGGGCACAAACTGAAACACAGGAGGGTACCTCTAAACATCAGCGAACGCTTTTTCCACTGTGAGGGTGACTGAGCGCTGGCACAGTGGCCCAGAGAGGCGGTGGAGTCTCCACCCTTGGAGATACTCAAAAGCTGTCTGAACTTGGCCCTGGGCAACTGGCTCTAGGTGGCCCTGCTTGGTCAGGGGGGTTGGACCAGATGACCTCCAGAATTCCCTTCCAACCTCAAACATTCTGTGATCCTGTAAATTCAGCTGAAGTTAATACATGTTCCATTAAACTTGCTATTTCTGATCACAGATTTCTAAACAATTTTGGATCACAAGCACTGGCAATAAAGGGTGTTGTAACTTGTTTTTTGTAGTGAAGTAATGTTGTTTAGGTTATAGAAGAAATATCTTTTAATGGTTTCCTTTGGAGTAAATAAGCAGAGGAAAACTAGCTCAAGTGTCATACATACCAAAAGTTTGATGTAATGCATTCCAGGGTATGTTTGTTCTCTACCTAGCATCTTTGCTGGGAGGAGAGTTAAGTTCTTCACATCCACTTTGAAAAGATTCTTGCAGAATCAGTAAATGCGCTTCATACTTCTGGTCAGATTTATTTTAGAAAAAAATTAAGTGTGCAGTTTAGTTCCAATGCATATTTTCCATAAAACCAAGAATGTTTAATCATGGCTGTGAGTCATTGTAGCTTTATTTGTGATGTCACCACATGACTGAATTCATTGTTACTTCTGTAGCATTCCTGCATCTTAAAAACAGACAAAGAATTATGTAATATTTTAAAGTGATGAAAGGAATACATTTTTTGGAATGCAAAACTTTATTTTCTTTATGTTCAGTGCCTCAAAAAAAACACCAACACCTATGAAGAAGCAATCTGTTTAAATAATGAGTGGTATACAGGTGTACATATTTTAAGCACACCTTAATTAAATGTTCTATCATGAATAAAAGTGTGAGTACTTAATTCATTGTTGATTTCTTTGTTGGTGCCCAGCTGACATACAAGAAAGTAAGAGCACCAAGATAGTTTTAGTGCTGATTTACACATCTCTTATATGGCCTCTTAGCCTAGCTGTGGAATAAATTTGTAAATGCAAAACATTTGGAGATGAAAGATCTATTCCTATAGTTGTAGGTGTGCTGTGATTAATGCTGTAGTTGTGAATGAGCAGTCAAGGAAGGAATTCTGGTACATCCTTACTGTGTTTAACAAATTACAAGGGAGACTAGAGAGGACTTCAGACCTTCTTATTAGCACTTACCAGTGCAATACACACCCTAGCATCACATGACTCAATCACACTTTCGGGGCCACATAGCTTTTCTGTTCCTCCCATTCAAAATATTGAATGCACTGTGTGTGGCGTCAGGTAGTTGTATGATGTACTGAAGAATAGTGAAAAAGGCAATGCAGAGAAATCTGTATTCCTTTTGCAATATTGGCACCCTGCTGAGCAAGTATCTCCTCTTATGCTAGGACAGCAGCATCATATTAGCTGTTTCTGAAGGAATTTTCTAATAGAACTTTAAACAGAAATATAGCAAGCTTAAGTCTCTTGGATAATCTTTTATTTCCACTTTAGAAAGAAAGTGTTTAAAAACATAATTGTCTGTTAGAGAAGATACTCTATTTTTATACCTGATTAACAGTGCAATATAAACAACTACTCATGTTGTTTATTTTATTAAACTATTGAGCGTATACATAAAAGTGCCTGAATGTCCCACACTAAATCACTACTTTACTGTAGGAGATATTTGTATAAAGATGTGAAATGATGGTTTCTTCAGAAGAGACTACAATATAAAAAATACCAGTATACCAGACACCTCATTGTGACTGCATTGGAACTGCATACACATTAAAATTAGGCATGTGTTCACAGTGAACTGGAACTGGGGACCCAGGCAGAAAAGTGACGAAAAGATGAGATACAGTCGAAATATGTAGAGATATAGGTGTATATTTCTATGAGTACTACATAAATAAACAAAACTTCAAAAGCACTAAATTTAATACAAGTAAGAAATTTTAGAGGTAATGTTGTTTCAGTCTTTGTTCTCTCTAAATCTTTTTTTCTCTCCTGTCTGTCTAAAGATCTTTTTGATCCTTCCTATTGTGTGTTTCTCTGTATTCCCTTACGTATAACACTGAGACCTTTAGTGATTATGTGGTCAAATAGCTCTGGACAATGGGATTCTGTTAGGCAGACTGTTGCTTCACAATAAATTAAACAATATGTAGGTATAACAAACATATTTTATATGTTACACATTTATTGTGCTGCTTTATTAAGTTATAATGATACCACGACACCTGGATGTTCCCATCAGAATGTCTTTTTTTAATATACATGGAAGAGACTGGGAGCTGGGAGTTAATCTGGCTGTTAATTAGAGACTGAATTATTATCATGACAAGACTTAAAACCTTTAATATGCAATCCAAACAATTGTGGTTAATGCACATCATAATTCTAAACCTGGAACTTGGACTGAGCAGAGCTTGTAGCAGTCATCACTTAAACAGCCTCTGTAAAACTTCATAGGGTATTTATAATAGTGTGTTTAGCATGGTGTTAGGTTTAGTTACTTGATGTCTTCATGTTGAGAAATCCATCTTTGTTACCAATTGTTCTTTACCTGAGAGGAACAGAGACATATTTACCAGTTTTAGGATTAAGCAGTCTGCATACCATTTAATGACAGAGAGGCAACAATGCTCAATTTTTACAAGTAACAGTAGGTTGATGGTGAACATTTTTTTTTGAAAATTCCATCAGCATAGTCCACTGCTCTCATGAGACTGATGATGTTGAATCTGTTTTTGATGCCTTAAAATCTGCTGCCACCAGAATTTCTTTTCTTAATGTCAAGGACTGCTTTGGCAGTGGGACAGGGGTCATATTGTGGATCTGAAGAAAAACAGTTTTGGTGCCAAAAGAGATGAAACAATTGGTGCGTAAGGTCAATTAATGTTCTTGCCAATTGCTTCATGACATTAGACCCTTCTAAATCTTTCTTTAAAAATCTCCTATTAAAAGATTGGAATACGTTAATCTTGTCCTTTACTACTCAACAGAAAGCATGAGTAGTTCAGTATATATTAAATTTGTAACTTTTTTTCTCATGAAAAGCAATCTAAAGATTTAAAAATATGCCATTTCTGTCCGAACAAAGCTATATTCTACTTTTATGCCTTTCTAACCTTAGCTGATAGCTGTTTCATGGGTTTGTTTTAATGTTTCCCAATAAAAAAATAGAGCATGAGTTATTTTCTGTTGAAACACGCCTAATTATGAAGAATGAATAAAATCCCATTGCCTTTAATATAAGAGAAATCAATCTGTACATTTTGATCTAGCACTCAGTAAAAACAGCAAGCAATAATTCCTATTTACATCCCTAAGATGTATTCTTGCTATCTTTGTGGTTGGTGATATCTGGCTACTTTCTTTGTATAACTCTGAATTGATTTCTGCTTGATTCTGTTTCTTTCCCATACACTTTTATTATGACAATGCTTACTTAAATTTTTCAGTCCTTGTGTGCCTAGTAAGGGTCTTATACCAAATCTATAATGCTATCTTATTTAGTCTATTTTTAGCTGAATATTTCATATCGGTTTCAATGGTGAATTTAGTAAGATTGAAGGTGGAAAATTGGTGATGCAATTTAGTGAAATTTTATAGATTTGAATACATTCTAGAAATTGATAGAGAATTGTCTTCATATAAACATCGTCTAGAACACTATTAAGGTCACATTTATACGGAAGGTCATCTCAGGGCACTAGTTTAACTGCCTGATTGTGCACATATAAAAGGGGAAAATACTACTAGTGATATTTTCAGTCTCTTTAATTGCCAGTTTATAGTGCCAGAATATTCTCAGTGGCTTTGCTTTCCTTAGTCACGGGCACAAAACTAAGCCAGAATCAAGCACTCATCTGGAAGTTGGCAACGAGTTTAGTTGTCTTGCCTATTTCTTTTGATAAGAAGGGCTTTGTCCCTTAACATAAGATATAGTTGACCTTGAATTGTCTGGAATGTTGTTCATGCTGAAGAAATGACTGACAAACAGCAATTATGGAGAAACATGTGGTTGCTGCTATTCTTATGCTCTCATCCGGTATTGTTACGCATATGAGGTCAGACTGTGAAAGGTAACATTGTGGATGAAACAATGAAAAAGAAGTAGCATTATTTTCAAACTCCTTATTAATGACTACAGATATTTTCTATATGATTTGCCCTTTCTGTCACAGTGACCTCTACAGACACGATGATGAAAAATATTAACAAAAAGGTAACTGATAGGTAGTATAAGAAGTTATTCACAAACACTAAGCTAAAAGCAGACAAATAATTGCATGAGCCGTTGTTGGCATCACAGCAAGTAGAAAGTCAGATCTGGTTTTCAAATTTACTAGTATAAGGGCTCCCTGCTGAAAACATGTACCAGATGCAGGATTTTCAAGGTTAAATGTGATTATAGTGCACACACACATGCAAAATGCAGACAGAGATTAAATCACAAAATAATGAGATCTTTTCAAAAGGTAGTATACTACTCTGGTTATCCTCTCTAGCTTTAAGATATGCTGGTGTTTTAAGTCTTTATACACTATGTTCCCTGAGAACCTCCATTTAAGCTCATATTATGTCATTGAACTTGAAGGTCTGTCCATTTTACTCTATTACCTGCAGAAAAATTAATTTCGTGTAAAGGTTCTACAGTTTTACTTCTGTGTGTCAGCAGCCAGAATTATCTTCAATTTTTTTTTTTGACAGACTCCTTGCACATCTGAAATGAGATAATAAAAATCATAGGAAGATATTAATGAAATGGTAACTACTATAAGAAAATGAAATAGATATGAATAAGTAACATTCTGTGCTCCATACTGAAAACACGTTGGGTTGAATTTATTGCTAACTGTCAAAATCGGTGACTTCAAAACTACAAAATCCTATAGTGTGTTGGATTTTTAAAAAATATTTTATTATCTCTCTGATATTACAGAGTGATGGTTTAACACAGATGGAAAACAGTGGGCTAGTTAGATTGCCATAGCCAGAGGGTCTCTGAAGGCTGTGTCTACCCTAGTGATTTGTCTTGGTGCAATAAGACATATTTTATGTGAATTGCCCAATGGTATCTGTCTTATGCTGGTTCAGGTCTCGAAGTAGTTGGATGCACAAAAATGAAATTCCTTTTTGAGGAAACTAAATCAGAAGTCCTGATCCAAATGTGTTCCAGTGCTAATGTTTTTCCGTTAGACTCCCTTTTCTGTGGTGATTTAAGAGAAAGTATCTGATAAGCAAAAACAAGTTAAAATTAGGTTATGCCACGCCAGGGTCAAATTTGTGAAATGATGACGAAACTGAGTGCATAAACTGATTCAGGGTGATACTGCAAAGAGTTGGTTTTTAAATTAATATGCTAAACAAGGCACATTCTACTGTATACTGTACTTGGTCCCAGCTTTGGCTCAGAAAGGACTGAATGCTTTCCCCTTTCAGAGTAACACCATATTGTGCTATCCAGAATTTTTTCACAAGCCTCCCACAAAATAGTGCTATGCCTTCAAGGCATAACTAGAGCTCACTGGAAAGCTGTTCCTTTAAAAAATGCTCATTGAATGATGCAGTTTCATTGAAATGGAAATGTACACAGTTTCATGGATTAAAAAGCCAGAAGGGAGTACTGTGATCATCTAGCCTGGCATACTGTACAACAGAGACCTCATGGCTGTCTTAGTTTCTTCCCATTTGAATTAGGTCATGTCTTTCTAAAGATGAAACAAAATTCTACCTTGCTTTTTATAAAGCATACTTCAAGGATGGCAGTATCTACTACAATTTTCAATGAGATACTCCTCGGTGTTAATTATGCTGTTAATTCTAAGTTTGTCTGTCTTCAGTTTGTAGCCCCTGGGTCTTCTTATGCCTCTGTCTGTGAGATTGAAATGAAATTTATTTTCCTATGTATATACTTATAGACTGTAAGCAAGTTATCCATTATACTAAAGAAATGAGATTTCTTGGTTCTCTCACTTTAGGTCATGTTTTTGAGTACATTGATGGTCATGTTTTTGGGTACTTTGATGGTTATATTGTGAATATTTAGCTACTTACCAATGTTATTTTAGACTTGTGGATGCAAATATTGGATGCGTTATTTGAATACTGAAGTAGCTGATGCTAGGTAGTGTCTCTGTTCCTACTTGAGATTCCACTGTTTATAAATCCATGTTCACATTCTTTTTTTGACAGAGATTAAGAAAACTTTGGAACTATCCAGATGGTCTGAAAGTTCAGGGAATTCTTTGCCTGACAGCTTATATTGTAAGCTTTTAGGTGTTTGTAGTTTACAGCTCTATTGTCACCTCTGGTGACACTAAATCAGACATACAGTAACTCTTGCTGAGGGCATTGTTGTATTCTTCCTCGGTGCTATGTCCTTTTTAGGCCACTAATTCTAGGAGAAGTTTTCTTCTCAGAAAGCAGAGAACTAAGACTACGATTTTGTTTTATTTAAATGCAGTCTTGGGTCTCTGCTTTGGTTTACCTAAAGCAAATCACGGTTCGGGATTGGCTTATGCAAACAGCAGCCTTGAAGAAAAATAGAAGAAATGAGGAAGGAGGGGAAGGACTCGTCTGATAATGCAAATAATAGTTGTGTTGCCATATCCGTTCTGTGTGAGAGTTCAGTGGTTAGGACTTTCAGCCCACATATGGGAGATCTTAGCTCACTTCCTTCCTTTGTCTCTGGAAAGAAAAACTTACATTTCCTGCGCTCCATAAGAATAGCTTTACCACATGGACAGAGGGTGATTTTGCTGTCTGTGAGCATAAATATTTAAGTGCTTCATGTAAAGCTGAGTAGACACAGGAGTTCAGCAGTGTACTTCAGAATATCTTTTATTCATTATTTTAACTAGGGCAAAGAATCCTTTTGACCTAGAAGGTCTCACCTCTCTTTGGACTATCTTAGGCACCAAGACAATTATGATGCAAGTTTTTTTCAGTTTTTCTGATTACTATTAAAAATTAGAATTTCCTGTTTCTTGAAATAATATTCTCATTTTCAGTTTTTCTGATTACTATTAAAAATTAGAATTTCCTGTTTGTTGAAATAATATTCTCACATTTGTGTTCTTTCTCTTGGTGAGCAGTGAATATTTAAGCATATTTAAAAAGGTAGACCTTATGTAATTTTTAGGCTATGATTTAATGACTTTTACACTTGTTTTGAAGTACAAATACGCCATCTCTGAGAACTTCCCTTGTAGCTTACGCCGATGGTACAGACAGGCACTGAAGTTAGAAAATGGATGGTGTTTAAGATAAAGTTGTGTGTGTATGTTGTGGCAAAATGTTACCTTTCTAAAGGACAGAATCATATGCCAATTGCAAATAGTTCAGTCTTTGCAAAGGAACAATATTTCCCAAGGAATGTGACAGGTATGGATATAGAACCAGTAGTATTAAGCACTTGTTTTCAGTTGTTTACGGCTTCTCTAACTTTGAGAATTTACATGCTGGTGTCTGCCTCAGCTAGCTTGTTAAGATCATTACAGCTAAAAAGGCTAAGTCATTTCAGAGAATGGAGAAAAAGAAATCTTAAAAAAAAAAAAAGAAAAAAAGTTGATGCTATTTTCCATTTAAATACTTTGTTGCCCTTGTGCTTTGACATGGAACTAGCTTCTGCATCAGGAATATGACTTGGCTGCCCAAGTGAAAAGGTCTCTACCCAAAGCTTCCACACTTGGTTCCTCCTTCCCCATTCCCCTCCGTAAACAGTTACTAGCCTTTGAAAAGCTGTGGTTTGTGTGCTCAGTGTGTGTGTATAGTCAGCAGTGACTTCATGGAACTTAATTGCTAGTACTCTGTCATCACTAAGCATGCTTGATCCTCTTCATCATTCTTCGTCATTGTCACAGATGGCAACTGAATATACTTCCTCCGTTTGCATCTCCTACATCTAACAAGAACTTGTGCATTAACCCCAGTCAGACATTCTGTTGTCTCATCGCTGCTAGCACCTGTGCCTTTCCTACCGAGCTACCGAACATGCTCCAGACTCAGAATGAATCTCCTTCTTGGTGCAGTTCTAAGCCAGAATAGCGATGAGGCATTAGACTTGTGAGTAGCGATGTAATTCCTTTCAGTCGGGCTGTTGCTAGCCCCAGCCTGGCTGCTAGTGCTTGGGTAGGCCTGAGGTTGAAAATAAAATGTCTGCTGAGACTGAAAAGAGAGAGAGAAACTGACTGGAAATTGGAGGCTGAAATTGAAAGTAATTGCA
>Ga0181612_178347_pt1 | contig 16118 bp, 11 predicted proteins | sample HoacroProtozoa21_FD_119630 | JGI IMG/M metagenome (GOLD analysis project Ga0181612, IMG submission 119630) | Hoatzin crop microbial communities from Cojedes, Venezuel. Combined Assembly of Gp0051906, Gp0051904, Gp0051908
CTCTAGCTGATGACACCTTCTGCCTCACGTTGTTGTAAAGTAACCTCCAAAAGGCAGCAGGCATAAATTTGGGGATGCAGAAACAGTGCAACTTATTGGTTTGTTCATGTTTATGTGTCATTTTCTTGGCAGTGGAATTAGGGCTTGATGTTTGGTAGCATAGTCATGACAACTCATATTGCAGCTTGCAACATTTAGCGAGTATAATATTGTAGCTGTGACATTAGATGACTTAATTTACCTCATGGTTCATAATTTACTTTACACATTGGCATCACAGCCAAGTTTTGTTCAAGAGCAATTAGTCTATCTGAAAAATGCTGTTTGTGTTCATTTAAAAAGTCTTTGCAAATTTGGGTTAAATTCAGTAAGCAATTTTGAAAAAAAAAGTAATAGATATTAAAAAAGTCATTTTCTTTGACATGAAATCATTTTTTTGAAATTGTGTCTCAAGTTGAGTCAGCACATACTTCCTTTTTCTGGTTCAGAGACGAGCAGAAGAAAACCACTGGTCAAACAGAAGGTTTTGACCTGAAGCAGGGTTGGATTTTCTTGTGGGCACGGTTCCCTTTCTTTCTTGTGTTCATGCGTGGATTTTGAATGGAAACTCTAATTGGTCGCTGAGATGTGGTGGTGTATCACACACCTGCTGCGTGCCCACGCTCAGGGTTGTGTGTGAGAGACGATGGTGACCTTCAGTGGTCATTTATGAATACAAGTGAAGAGGGAGGGGAAATTCTGGGACAGTAGCAGACCTGCCGTGGCTGCGTCAAGCACACAGCCCTCGCTGGCATGCATCCACGGCTGGGATGCAGGCTGCGTCGGAGCTGTCAGCTCTTAGCTTCTAGCTCCTGAGCGGAGACATCCGCAAGGGTGGCTGGTTGTCCCAAGAGGTCTCTCCTGCTGGGTTCGGTCAGTGCTGTCCCTCGAGAGAGAGCAGAGATGCAGTTCAGTCTGGGGAGGCTGCTCTCGACCGAGAAGGTTTTATTCACGTGCTGGATGCGTAGGGTTTGGGGATAAATCCCACGAGGATAGCAAGCTTTCTTCACCCTGGCCGTGCCAGCCAGGGCCCGCGCTGCCCGAGCCGGGGAGCTCCACGGGCGCAGCCCTTGGCTCGGGGGGCACGGCAGCCGGCTTTGCACGTAAGGAGAAAATGCAATCACTGATGAGCAAGGTCCCGTGAGCGCCAGGGAAAACCGTGCCAGGGTGTTTCCCCCTGATCTGACTCATTCTCATTCATGAAGGCAGAGTCAGGCCGGAGCCCTTCCTGGCACTGCGCTCATTTTTTGGTTTATGAGTAATAGCTACAGACCTAAGGGCATGGGAGGCGTGAGGCCAGCTTAAACAATAAATACCCTGCTGTGCCTTGCTGCTTAAACACAGTAATTATTGCCTTACTACATGTGACCCCTCTGTTCCTGTCCCTCCGGCCGTTGTTATTTCATGGCTCCCTTTACACAAGGGACGTCTGTGCCTCTCTGTGCCGTACATCTCTCTGTTTGCCACCGCCTCTCCTCCTGTCTTACCCACTTGCTCGGTCTCAGTGCATTTCTCTTTGTCAGTAGCTGACTACCATTTTCTCTTTTTCTCAGTCACTGAAGAATCTCGCTGTTTGCATTTCTCTCTCCCAGCCTCTGTCCCTCTCTTCATTCCCCCTCTCATATTTTTCTTTTTCTCCATCTATTTTCCTCTCACTCCCAAGCTTTCCCCATTTTGGCCACTTCCCATGCCACGCTAGTTTTTCTGCCTTCCCTCCTCGCTGTAGCATTGTAGCGCTAGCTGTCCCTTTGCTCATCCACCATCTGCTGCTCTCCACTGATGTCTTTGCTAAAAAAAAGCCTCTTCAACTAAGGGACAGGAAAAAAATGCCAAGCTGATTGGAATCTGTGACGGCTGAGGAGAAGGAGACTGATAAACGAAAACTTCAAAGTTTTGCATTTAAAAAAAGAAAAAATCCCAGCTGGAGGTAAAACAAAAAAAAATTATGTCAAAGGCTCCCTTAGCTATTTTTGTCTTTCGGAAGCCTGTTCCTAGGGAATGTAAGGTGCAGAGGGAAGGAGGAGAGGTAGGTGAGCAAAACCTTAAACAATAAACAGAGAGTGCAGAGAGAACAAAAACTGCAGTTCAGCATTGGAAGTTGCTACACGCAAAAAAACTTCAAATGGCATTTATTGATTTGCAATCTTTTTTATCCCCTTGCATTTTGTTTTAGGCAAAGGAGGGCCCAACAAAGATGCATAACCCCTTCTGCTCTTCCCTCCTCACAACTACAAAGAGGCTTGGAAGGAAAACAAACACAGAAGCAGGGTATCTGATCTCTTTCTCCGCAAACCAAATGCAAGCAGATACTTTCAGTGGGTCTGAACTTCACTTTAGTTTAAGACCACAACAGTATTAAAAAAAAAAAAAAAAGAACTAAGGTAATTTCTGCACAAGAAAGAGCCCAGTGTTGGATGCACATACAGGAGAGGACAGAGCAAAATGTGGCTGCCACCTCTGCAGACACGCTTCCCCTTTGGAAACGTGAGGAACTAGGGCACGAAGGGAAAGGCCTCTCTGGTAAAGCGCGTGGCTGAAGGCACTGCTGGTCCCCTGACTGCCTGAAAGAGCTGTCTGCGCCGAGTACAAGTGGGGTTTCGTGTGGGTGTGCATCATTTCTAGAAAGGAAGAGTTTAGCCTTTGAGAAAAGAGTGACGGTGCGTGGCAGTGCAAGGGGCTGTTCGGGTGGCAGTGGGGAGGACCCACTAACACACAGGGAGCATGTAAATCTGCATTTCTCCACACACAGTGGGATTTATAGATATAAAATATAAAAAATACATAATATATGAAATACAGAATATATTTTTTTATATATCGTATATATACGAGAGCATAGGCAGGTGTGCACGACAGCAGGGGACAATACGCAGAGCCCATGGGGTTGTACAAGGCTGCCTTCAAAGGGTGGGGGAAGCGAGGGGGCTTTTTGCCAGCAGGCTAGCATTGCTGAGCGAGTTTGCTGTTTGGGTTCGTTATTTACTTTACTGGGTCCAATTAGGAAGCCAGGGGATAGGAAACGTGGCTGAGGCAAGCGGGCCTTCAAAGCCTTCCTCCCGCACACATCAAAGCTGTCTGCTGCAGATCCCTCTGCAAAAAGGGCTCTGCCAGCTCCGAGCAGCGGCAGGCGCCTGGCTCGCTCTGCTCGGGGTCGTTCCCTGTTGGTTTGATTGTCAAGCCTCCCAGGCTCGTACTCTCTATCTCCAGCCTCCAGAGCAGAAAACTCCTCTTTCTGATTTACTGGGACAGAGTTAAGGAGCTACAGCTTGGCAAGATGGTGCTTAATGGGGCTGCAGCAACAAACCAAGCTAACTATGAGCATGCGAAAGGCAAAAAACCTGCAGGGAAGAAGGTTGCCTGGAGTCATGGGAAGGGATGCTTTCGGATGAGAAGAGGTGCATTGCACGAGGAGTTATCCTCCCCCAGAGAAACCTGGAAGGCCCCTCACTGGGAAGGGGTTGTACTCAACCAGAAAACAGCCAGGGTACAACCCTTGGCAGCAAGGAAGGTCTGGCAGTTGGGTCAGGATTTCACCCCTGGATAACACGCTCAAGGCAAATGTCTTCTGTTAATGGCAATGGAGTGGCTCGCTTGCCAGGAGCTGGCAGTCCTCCTCTTCATCTATTAGAATGCGTTTGTTGTTATCGGTACCAAAGAGCATTGTCCAAACCTGCTCCCTCCCTGCTTTGATAAACTGCATAGTGGCAGCCATCAACTCCCTGCCAAAGCTGGCTCCTGCACAGAAACATTTGTAAATTCGCTCGGTGTACAAAGCTCTGTTCCTGCTCCCCCCCCTCGCCCCGCTTTTGCCTTAGAGGTTGGAGTTAATATGACTCACCTAATCTGGCTGCCAGGGTGAATTAGTGAAAACACCTCTACAGCTCTGTGCAAGATATTACAACCTGACGTTTTTCTAACACACCGTGATACATCTTTCCTCTCCCTGATCTGTACTATGACACCTCAATTTTATATAAATGCTTTTTGTTAGAAATGGCTAATGTATTCTTAGAGGGGACAGGGCTGCAAGCAAAAGGGTCTGTCTTGCAAGTGAGAGTAGCTGAGTTCTTGTAGCAAAATGTTGATGCCCAGGGTTGAAACAGTCACCAGCGCAGGGACAAGAACAGTGCTACCACTATTTCAGCAAGAGACTGTCACAGAAACTTTCCCTGAAGTGTTATGCTCACATCTGTGTTCTGGAGCAGGGGAATGAGGAGCTGAATAGGTCTATTGATGTCTCTGGCATGCCCTTTAAAACAGAAGTCCTCCCTTTCAGTCATTCCCAGAGAGCTCCACTGGGCAAAGCAGCAGCTCATCATGTCTTGGGTCTTTGGATGACCCACAGAGGTCCCTTCCAACCTCTGCCATTCTGTGATTCTGTGATTCTATGGGAAGGGTTGTGCATAGCTGTGAAAGCTCTCCTGCTGGACATGGTACATGGTTTAGTCTTTAAGTGCATGTACGTATGCAGGGGAGAAGCTGGAAAATGTCTTCCCTTAGGAAAGTATGTACCCTTTTAGGATACTTTGGAGCTCCATTGATGTAGTTCTCTGACAGACAGACTTAACAGCACCTTTAATGAGGGTGCCATTCCATTAGAGCTGGTTAAGTCACCCTCAACCCTCTTTTCATTACGGTGACAGTCTTGTGACAAGGGCAAACTGCAGGAGAAGCAAGTCCCACTTGGAATGAACCCTGTGTATAAACAAGGCAGAATTGCAGAGCAAATGATTTGCAAAGCAGAGGCAAATTACGTTTTAACCTTTTCTTTGTGAGTCTTCCCCTGATGTCTGATTAACTTTCCAGTCAACTGGCTGACCTACCAACTGGGAGTGCTGCTGTAAAAGGAGGGGAGTGTTGGTTGTCAGCTCAAATTGGGGGTGAGATTTTCAAAGAGCGTTATTAACAGGTAGCAGTATGTAATAAGAAGATCGGGGAATTAAAAGAATTCCCAAGCAAAAATGAATCAAGCTATGGCAAAACCACAAACAATGTATTGGCTGTACAGACAGCAGCACAGTGCAGAAGCTGCGATGCAATTCTTCATCCGCGTTCAGCCATGGTAACACCTCTTCTGAAATGCTGTGTTCGGTTTGGGGTATTGCACTTCCAGAAAATTGTGAACTTGTCGGAGAGGTCTAAAAGGAAAAAACAAGAATTAGCAAGGGTCTAAAAAAACCTCACCTACAGAGGCAGGTTGAAAGACCCTGGCAATGTTCAGCCAAAAAAAAAAAACAAGAAAAGATGACAACTGAGGGAGGAACATAAGTGATTTAGAAGTTGATAAAAGGCTATTGCAGAGAAGGAGGGAATTATTTTTTCTTTTTGTCTGTAGTGGCTAAGAAAAAAATAATAGCTTTAAATTGCAGCAGGGGAGACTCAGGTCAAACTTCAGGGAAACTGCTCCAGTGGTAAGGACAGCGAAGGATGGGAACAGATCGTCTGGAGCGGCTGCAGAGTCGCTGCGGCTGGAGGGCAGAGGGTGGCTGTCTCCCTGGCGTGACCCACGTGTCCTGCCTTGAGGTTGGGGAATGAGCTAGATGGTGACTGACGTCCCTTCCAGTACTATAGCCCACCTGACTCTGGTCCTACAGGGGTTAAGATTCCCTAGCACATTCATGAGTTGCAGCAATAAAAAGTGCCTGTGAAAATCCCACCCTGCTTCCTTCTCCACTGACGCTCCACAGCATCAGCCCCAGTGCACAGCAGCGGGTTGAGAGCCGTGTCCCGGAGCACTGGGTGGGCAGCAGGAGCCAGCTTTGCCTCCCTACCTTCTGAAACACACTGGTGCCATGCAGTAAGCCCTTCCTGCAGGCTGTTAGGGGATGTGGAAACCTGCGTCAAAGCAGCTGTAAGTTTTAGATACGGCAATGAGATTTCTACTCACCTGAGCATCTGGTAAGAGCTGGAAGAGGGACTGCTGGTTAGCCCCGCTGAAGGAGAGCGGGAGCCTTGTCTTCGCATGAGTTTAATAGGTACACCGCTGTTTTCATGCTGAGTCTCCGTTACAGGGGGTGGTTTTCCCCTAGAATGGTTCTGAAAATTGCCTGGGGAAAAAAAAAATAAATAAAAAAGGCAGAAATAATTGTGTAAAGGACAGAATTCTGAGCAGATTTTGAAGTTGCTGAAGTCCCTCCCTCCGATGCAGACAGGAATGCACGCAGCTGGCGTTGCCTGTGTGTGCGGCCAGCGTGACCCGGCCAGCACGCTGCCGCACGCATGGTCCTTTACAAAATTATTTCTGTCTTTTTTATTTTTTTCTTCAGGCTTGTGCAGTGGGATTCACTCGGGTGGCTCCACGGGAGCTTCAGCTCGGGAGACGGGGCTCCCCCACTGCTGTCACCGGTGCCACAGGGCCAAGGACAACAGCCCCGTCCTCGCAAGCACTATCTGAACTCCATCAAAGAGCTCCAAGTGCTTTCGTGAAGCAGGCAGGGTTTTGGGAGTGCTCGTTACCTGTTGAGCAGAAAATGTCTTCTAGGCAGAGAGCGGCTTTGGAAAAATCTGACTGCCCTCTGCGGAACCTGAATGGGAGCCACTGTGAGCTGACATTTTGGGTTTTTTTTAAAGCTGTCTTTTACTCTTTGAGGGCTGGAGGACACTTTCTTAAACACACAGAGGCACGCAAGTGGGGCTTGTGGCTTCGCACACTGCAGACCAGTGCTTGCAGCCCTCTCAGAGGAGGGAAGCATCTCCCTTTACACTGCTGCCAGTGCGGTTCAGGTGCTTTCCAGGAGAAGCCTTTGCTTTCTGAAGGAATAGGGTAGATACACCATTCCTAATATTTCATGCTTCTCTGGCACCGTTCATCCAATGATTTTAATGTGTTTTACATGGGTTAACCTCACTGCCCTTTGCTGACCAGGAGGTGATGGGAGAGGAGGACTATTAGCCACAGTTTGCAGAGGGAGAGCAAGGGAGTGACTCACCCAAGGTCATACAGTGAATTAAAAACAAGGCCACAGACCTCCCCTGATTCCTGCCCCCGGCTGTAACCCTGACGCTCAAGTGACTGCTTTCAAAACTGCGTTAGCGAGGCAGCGCAGTTTAAATATGTCATTTTGTATGTACAGTAGATCAGGAATTCGTGATGATTATTGGTCTCCGCGGATCAAATTACACTTTGTTTCCCTCAGTTTGGCCGTGTTTAACAGTAGCTCGATCTGATCGATGGCACTTCAGCCTGGTGGTTGCGAGACAGAAAGACATTTTTCACAGTTTTGCAGTGGAGAAAATGGTGCTGACAATACATCACCACATCTGAGGACCCAGCTAGCCCTGAACCAGCCCATCAGCCACAGGCTGACTAACCTCCCCAGGTTCTCAGCCATCACACCAGTGAACTTGCTCCAGTCTCGTGTGCTGGAGATTTTGCTTCTTGTCCTGGACAGCCTGTGAGATGGAATGCTTTGGTACCGCTTGTATGCTTCCTTCCGGGTTTTCAGAACCGAAGTTTTCCATAACTAAATAAAATGCTAGTATCTTGCTGATATGGCTTCTGAAATAACTTTAACGTCGCTCATGACTGTTGTTTATTTGCAGAATCCGTGTTGCGATTGTTCCTTCATAGCAATTAAGCCGACGGCTTCCCAAATCTGAATGCCTAACAGAGCCACAATCTGTATTTTTCTGTCCTACCAGGCAGAGAGTTTGAAGGCGAGGAAGAGTATCTGGAGATCCTAGGGATCACGCGAGAGCAATCGGGCAAGTACGAATGCAAAGCTGCCAACGAGGTTGCTTCAGCAGACGTCAAGCAAGTCCGGGTCACTGTGAACTGTGAGTACATCGCAAGTGGAGCAGGTCAACAGGGAGAGCTTTGCCCACGGGCATGGGTGACTTTAGGATAAATAGAGAAGCCTTTCTGGGTTTTTATTATATGAGCTGAAATGAGGGAGGGTGCTGAGGAAACTATCTGCCATCAGACACTTGTCGCAGGGTATACTTGTGCTTTAAATCTGGTAATATATAAGAAAAGAAAGAGAGAGAGAGAGTAGAGGGGGAAAAAAAAACGAGCTGTGAGTTGCCCCTGTCTCTCCCCTCAGAAACGCTGGCGATGCCTTGTTTTCACTCACTGATATTCAGGAGAACAGTAGCGTGAAGAGAAGCTTCAGCAAGGCAGCGAGGAGAGATAAGGGAGGGTTCAGCCGGCTCAGAGCAAACACACGCCTGCCTGCACCCGGCCGTCTCAGCAGCGCCTACGTGGGTATCACAGCCCGGGGGCCTGGGGGACGTGCGGTAGAGGCACTTGTTAATCAGAGGGTGCAAAAACTTGACTTTTATGCTGGTTTCAAGTCATTAGCTTAAAGCCCTCTCTAAAAGGCCCTCCGTGCACCCATGCGATACAGAAGGCGACTTGGCCAAAGGATACGGCAATCCACCTAAAACCACCGAGAGGCACAGTTAGCTTCATGGGTTACATCCAGACTGGTGTGAGTGGGCCATGGTTCCCATTGCCCATCCGTGCTTAGACAGATGTCTACTTCACTCTGCTGGCATGCTCCTCTCACACTGACACAAGATGTTTCAGACTGCCGCTACCCTTATAATCCTACATGTGTATGTGTCCACGTCCATATTTGTGTGGCTCATATTTGGCACTGGAGTGGTTTAAAGTGAATATCTCCATCTACCCGCTCTGTTTCCTTGCTTGGAGGCTAATACCTCTGCAGCAGGGGTGGATGAATGGGAGGTATGTCCTCTCCTGACCTTCTTCAGTTTACACACCAGAATATTAACCGAAACTGAAACTGGAGATGGTTACAGACATGTTTCAGGGTGCATATGCATGGTCTTGATTCATGGGTTACACTCTCGGAGAGTGGGTTAGGTCAGACAGCTGATGGCAGCAAGTGTTTCAGCCCATCACAGTCTAATTTGCCACCACAGGTGATTTTAGCACCTTTTAATACCGTTCTTCTCTTTGTCTCTTTCCTTCCCTTTGGGCCATCACATCAAATCAACGTGTCTGTCTTGCTTAGAAGTCAAGGTTATAGGCTCCCCACAGCATCTTCAGAATCCGCAGAGTTTTTTACAATTCCCTTAAAAATTGTGTGGCAGTGGTTTAATACCAGCTGCTTCATGGGCCAGGTTTGGCACTAGTGTGAAACTGTCGCAGCAGATTTTCTGCGCTAAAACTGTTGAGGGTTTTTTCCTGTCAAAAACAGCTGAGTTTATAAACCCGAGACATTCCATGAGAACCAATTAATATTTTCAAATATTTCTATGAAACATAATTTCAATGATGCTTTTAACATGGTTGAAACAGATTGTTTGTATAAAGTCAGAATGTTTGATTTTGACTTAGTTTCAACTCGTAACTATGCTACAGTAAGATCTTAAACATATTTACTGTTGGAATATATGAAAATGTAATGTGACAGAGTATTGTAATATTATTATATGGCCTAATTTTTAATGTAAGCAACTTATAATTTCCTTCAGGACAGATCTTTTCTTCCGAAACAAAGGGAAAAAAATCTAAGAGGTCATGAGGGACACGCACAGGAAAAAATCAGTGCTGTCTGGGGAACGAAAGCTAGACATTTGCATACATCTTTCCTTATCTTGCTTCCTTAAACCACACCACAAGCAGCAGAAAGTGGGAAAACTACAGTAAGTTTGAAAAATGGGATTTGCCCAACCTCAGGAGCTTCCTGGCCATCTCCTACCATCCTCTGAGGCTGCGGAGGAGCAGCTTGTCAGCCGGGGCTGCAGGAGGGAGCGTCCTCGCTTTGCTTCGGTCTCACACCACCACCTTCAGGCTGCCCGAGTAACGGCCCGGGCACATCGCAGGCAGGGAAACTGAGGCCTGGGGAAGAGTCGGGGGGAAAACAGCCGAAGGGAACCCACTCCCAGCTTACCGGCAGCAGCCAGCCGAACACGGAGCGGCTGCTTTCTGAGTGCAGTCGGCCGGTTTGTTCAGGGCCACCGCCATCCCTTCTGCTGGGCGAGCTCCGCAGCAAGCTGGCTGCCCTTGGCTGAGCCAGCAGTGCCACGGCCAAAGCCGTGGCACAGGGGGTATGGCCGGTCCACCCGTCTGGGCTCCGTCCTTTAAACACCGGCTGAGGAGGGTGGCGAAGGCCAGGGATGCTCGGAGCGAGGGGCTGGGCTCCCCGGCAGCGCCCCGGGGAGCACGTGCCTGCCGGGCTCGTTTTCTAGGCCCACGGAAAGGGGCTTCTTCATGTTGTGACTCGCGTCTTGCGTTGGATTCAGTGAAATGGAAAAGGCTTGTCTCGCTGCAGACAGCAAGAGGATACACTGCTCGAAGCAGAAAATTGAAGGATACTTGAAAAATCACCTTCACTATCTTTTTATTACCCCTCCTCCTTTCCAAATTAAAATATTTACGTGAACCCACAGCCTTTGAATGTAGGATCCTATTTATGTACACTTATTAATATTTATGATGTTAGAGGGCGCACTGCAATATCCCTAAAGCCCTGCATAAAATCCCGATTAAGGTCAGGAAAGGGATCACATTGAGATAGCTAATGTGTCCACAAACAAGCTTCTTTCCATACATTTTCCAGACAAAATTATTTTTTTCTTTGGCTGACATGATCCTTTTTGATTCTCTTTTTGGCCTTTCAGTGCTGGGATGGATATAGACGGTGCAGCTGTAGTCTCTACACGCAGAGTGTGCTTTCTGGTAACTTGAGTCTCGGCAAAGTCACCATCCAAGTTGCAGCCCCGTAATCTCAGGCTATGCGAGTATTAGTGATGAGAGACAAGGTATTTATTCCCTGATCCGTCTCGGCAGCCAGGTGGAAATAATTCTGCTTTTTAACATGTAAACCTTGTCACTTAACTTTTTGAACATGGGGCTGGGGTTGAAGATGCCGGTGTCTTCCCTACCTGGCACCCAGCCAGCTCTGAGACCTAGCTCCAGCAGAGCACACCGATGTGTTTCCCAAGTTTTGTTTCCCCATGGCACAACTCTGAGGCTTCAAAGTAAGCAGAGGTGGGAGCACAGTGCGGGGCCGAGGGCAAGTTTCATGCAGAGCAATCACGAGCAAGCCTTCTTGGAGCCTGTGACAAAGCATGATGTCCAGGAAGGTTTGGGCAGGATTTGTAACATCAGACACCTAAGGGAAGTGTCTCCACAAGTGGTCTGGCTCTCAAAGTTGCACCCACAGTGCCTGCTAAAGCTCTTCCCTTCTAAGCTGTGAATGTATTTCTATCTAATATGTGTTGCCTCAGTCCTTTCCTGTCTTACTGTAGTTTTGACATTAGACACACAGGTTGTAAGGAGAATAATTTTCATGCTAGTGTTAAATTTCCACTTTATTCCTTTTACTTTTGCTGTCTTCCTTTACCCTTGATGATGTCTTTCGATCATCGTCTTCTCTCTGTTCAGCCCGTGTGAACTAGAGATCCACGGGTAAATATTCAAAAATTAGAGAAGTCCGTCATTAACCTTAACTCTGCCTGTGTATGCCTATGCATTTAAGACAGAACTTTATTCAGTGTTGCTGAAGAGAAGCACGTGTAAGGAGCGATGCTAACACAGTGTATTAGGGAGGGTTCATTCTCCGGAGGGGCAGGGGGGAGCGTGTGCCACAGCAAGCAGCAGTCGGTGGCCTCCACCGGCCCCCGTGGTTTCGAGGAGGAAGCCAGCCCTGGCACAGCGTCACTGTTTTGTTCCGCCTGGAAGTGTGTGAAGTGACCGCGTGTTTCCTTCCTGCAGACCCTCCCACCATCACAGAGTCCAAGAGCAATGAAGCGGCCACAGGACGACAAGCCTTACTCCGGTGCGAGGCGTCAGCAGTGCCCACACCTGATTTTGAATGGTACAGAGATGATACCAGGTAGGACCTTTAGCTCGCCTCTTCCCTTCTCTCTTTTTCCGTCTACTTATCAGTGGCCTGGAAACAGAGAATCACCTACCATCCTCCCCAACTCTCCTCCTCAAACAAATCACTTTCCACAAACCACATAAGCCATGATGGTCCCACCAGGCTTGGCAGAGCCAGCATGGTCAGGGCTGGAGGAGGCAATCCCTCCCTGCACTGCCGGTGCCGAAGCAAGTGCGGAGGATGGAGCTCTCGCCTGTAAGTCAGTTATGGGCCAATACACAATTAAGGCATCAATAGTGCTTGCTTCCCGACGATGTTCACGCATTCAGTAGCCCATGACACAGACTACAAAAATAGGCAGTGTTAGCCTCCAAGTAGGTAATGTCACTCTAGGTGCCTTCTAGGGAAGGAGCTGCTGAGGTGTAAGATTTCCCCATCTGTGCGACCTGAGCCAGCCAGATTTGCATATGAGAGAAAATGAGAAGAGAAAAGGGATCTGTCCCTTACACCTGAGCATTTACCTGGCATTAAGAAAGTTGTGTTATTATCCTACTTTTTAACCTGACCCATGTGCACAGGCTTGGGGTGACTCAGCTTTGGTATATGCACGTATTGGAACACATGAATTGGTGTGTTTCACTAAAAACCTTTTGTTCAAGTACAGACTAGCCCTCAGCTGGCCATGGTGTGTTCATTTCCAAGTGCTAGTCAGTGCTGGGTGAAGTCTTCCTCCCTTCCCCTTGGCTTTTCTTGCTTCTCCACTGCTTTACCAGTGGCATTTCACCCCACTGTGCTCCTTCTTTCCATTCCCTCCTCCTGCTTTCTATCAATGTCTTCTCTGGTGTCTTTCTTCTCACGTCTCCTTCCTGCCTCCCTCCATCCTTACCTGCCAGCTGGGCTGAATGACTTTGGTTTACTGCCTGCCAGGCAGTGGTTTCCTTCCCAAGACACAACTGCCATTGCACTGCACACTTCTTCTCCTGTCTTCCCAGGATAAACAGTGCCAACGGTCTGGAGATAAAGAGCACGGGGACCCAGTCTCTGCTGATGGTGGCCAACGTCACTGAGGAACACTACGGGAACTACACCTGCGTGGCTGCCAATAAGCTGGGAGTCACAAATGCCAGCCTATACCTTTACAGTAAGTATGGGAGAGGGTGAAGGGAGGTCCGGATCGCTCTCGCAAAGACCAGGCTGTGTAGGAAGCACACGGTGATCAAAACTCAGGAAAGCATCCACTTGCCACCCCTACCCCACCCCCAACCTCCAGCCATGAACTGGCTTTCAGTGCTCTGCTTCACATACCTACATGTTCCTGCTGGCCGTGAAACACAAACACCATGAAAGGTTTACAGTCAAGCCCTTTGAGTGACTTTCTTTGCTGAAGTCAGATTTTGTTAAAATAATAAAAACATGTTTGCTTTACAGCTGGAAACAAAAAAAAAACCCTTAGAATGACAGCCCCTTTAATAAGGAGACAGAAGGCCAGGGCTCGGAGGGTCCGTGACAGCTGAGAAATGACAAGTAATTCAGAGAGATGGAGAGAACTAGCCACTGAGCCTGAGGAGAACAAGAGGGAGTCAAAAAAAAGAGAAATGAGTTTGAAAATGAAAGGGAAAGAAGGGGGAAAAGACAGAATGATTTAAAGGGGCATACCACAGGGAACACGGGGGGAAAGGTAATCAGCAGATGAAATATGGAATAAATTCCTTGGATCTCATTCTGCTACCTTTCAGTTACTGAGTTTGTCGTAGTAAGTGTAAACAGCCACAAGTTGGGACTAAACCAAACTCTAGAGCAGAACAACTTGCTGGTTCTGAATTTTGCAGCTGATTCAAACCTGACCCTAAGGAAAGCCCCTGCCCCTCGCCTACCACTCACGCAGACATACAAACTGTGGAATATTCAACACACAGTTCCCCATTCCAGGTCCAAAACTTGGGCTCAGCTTGGACCACACATTGTTACTGCCACCAGAAACAGCCTGCAGCAGAATGACCCACTCACATGAACGGACACATAGACGCAAAAGTGACTTAGGGCTGTATTCCTCCGACTGTCCCAAACTGAATTAAAACACTGAGGCCATGACCTGCATGTCATTTTAAGCAGAGAAAAGATAAGCTGTGTAAATCAGTGTTAGTGTGGGACACAGTTTAGTCTAGTTTCTGCTGCGTGTGGTCAGATTAATCCAGCCATCAGAAAAACAACATTTTGGTTTGGTTATTTTTTAACAGATATAGTGCAACAGGATAAATCCATTGGCATTCTTTGTTTACCACCTCTGGATTTATTTCATGCCAGTTTGAATTTTTGCAAAATTTGGGTGTATTCTATGGAAGTTTTTTTTCTAAAGAACAGATATTATCATAAAACAACATATATTTGATTTCCTGTAGCATTGCAGCACACAACGAAAAGTTCTACTTTGAAAGTCTTTCCATCCTGGTCTTGTGACTGTCATGAGATTCAAGTAAAATCCTCAGGCAGCAATTTGGAACACAATTTTCAAATACTCCAGATTTGTTCTTGCTGATATTAATATAATGCTAAGTTTAGAATCCATTATTTGTGGCTGAATTCTAAATTTGGCCCTCTCTGTTGGTTCCTGTTACACAGATGAGCTGAAATGCATCGCTGAAACAAAATATAAGATGAAATTCAATAATGTATGTATGCACACATGGTTTTAGCTGGGGGGTTGGTTTTGCTAGAAAATCATTTTGCATGACTTCAGAACTTCACCTCAAAGGATCTCAAAGGATTTGCTAGCAATGAATATTTTAATATGACAAGTTATTTAGTGAGTGTTATTAGCACCATTTTGCAATAGGAAAATAAGGTACAGAGCGAGGAAGTGCTTTACCCATGGTCATAAAACGAGTGGCAGAACCTGTAAGAGACCCAGGGAGATCTTGCAAAGTTGCCATTAACTATCCCAGGAGGGAATGTGGCAACTATTAAAAATGACTTGCAACAGCGAGGGTCCTATTTTAGTCTCCTTTTGATGTGTATGAAGAAAACTTTCCTGCTTTCAAGTAGTTGGATTTTGTTCATATTTTTTCCTTGGTCTGTTTATGCTGGAAAACACCAGAGAACTTCACAAGAGCCAGAAGAATGGAGGTGCAGGAGCAGAGAGAGATTTTCAGTGGACTGTTTCTAACTTTTGGTTTTGTTGTTTAGTTAAACCCCTATTTCTTCAGTGTGCAACTGCTTCGTATTGTTTCAGGAAATCTATGTTCTCCTTCTAGTTAGTGTGGAAGAGAGAAGGAAAGAGAAAAATAAATTCAGGCAGACTACAGCTGCTATTTCTAGTGTTAAGAAATCAGGGGATAAATGAGTGAAGGGAATCCAGCCTCATAAAGACAAAGAAAGCAGCTGAAAAAAACTACAAGCCCATATGAAAAAAATCCAGTAGTGATTGCCCTGATGAAAAAAATGCAGTAGTGATCACACAGTAGATGAAATAACAGGTAATGCACACTCCCAGGCACACACCCAGGCAGAAAAATAAAGCAGTGCCAAGTTTTTGCAAGGTACAGCAGATACTCAAATACTTGGGAATGTTTTTCATCCCTAGAATCAGAGATTTTATTTCTTTTTTAAATAGAGAACAAGCTCACTGCAGGGCAACATCCCACTAGGGAGGCAGATACAGCAATGGTTCCTCAGTGTCCCATTGCAGCACAAAAAAGAATGGCAGCCAGGAGTGAAGAAACAACCAGAGAGTTAATAACGAGGTCCTGGCAGCTTTGCCTGAGGTGGAGGGTGGAAGGGGAGCTAGCAAAATGATGCGAAAGAGCCGTTAAGCAATAGAGAAAAATAGGTGACTACCATTCCAGGAAATCTCAGCCAGCACTGAAACACTCTCGGAGAGACCAAGTGCCTTAGATGTCAATGCTATAGACAGAAGATGCATTAAAATACAAAAGCAGCTCCCTTGAGCTGTATGAATAGATAGCTAGTGATCTTTCTTAAAGGATGTAGCAGCAGGATTGCCTGCTGTAGGTGGAGAGATTTATACCACTCACTCCTGGAGACTGAGTTTACAACAACATAAAAATGGCCATGCCAAAGGTCTATCTCCAACAGGAACCTGTCTCCAACAGCAGGATGGAATATGTTTGCAGAGACGGTTCTCGGTACGATTTGATCATACGACTGATCTAATAGCTTGCTGCCATCCCTTCCTCCCTACCTTCTTTTTGGGCACCCTGCTCTCTGCCACATGCTTTTGTTGTTTCCCTTTTCTGGTGCTCGGTGGACAACCCCCTGAGCCAGTTC
>Ga0181612_114080_pt1 | contig 16117 bp, 11 predicted proteins | sample HoacroProtozoa21_FD_119630 | JGI IMG/M metagenome (GOLD analysis project Ga0181612, IMG submission 119630) | Hoatzin crop microbial communities from Cojedes, Venezuel. Combined Assembly of Gp0051906, Gp0051904, Gp0051908
CCACAAGTAAGCTAGTGTACTGGGACGTAAAACACTTGTGGCAGCTCCGAACCCCTTGTATTGCTTAAACCCAGATTGTTGCTACTTCTCATTTTGTGTTGCTTAGATTCACCTGGTAGACACATAGTAAGAATAATAACTGCTCATCTGGTTTTTCTTCTCCTCTTAATTCTGACATGCAAACAGCACAAATTTCTCAGCTCTTCCACCACCACAGCTAACAAGAAGGCATGAAATGTACATAAAGGCTAATATTGCATGATTTTTCTTTCTTTTTCTCATTAACATTTCTGATGGGAAAAAAAAGTTAACTCCCCAGCTAATTACTCAGAAGCTTGTCTGGTATTATCTCCAGGCTAGCAGAAGCTGGGACGTTATACTCATCCTTTGAGAAGAAGAATGCAGTGATTAAATGGGATGAAAAAGAGTTTGAATCATTTTTAAAGAACCGTATTTAACAAATTTTGGATTTGGGTTTGCTGTATGGCGATGCATGTGTATTAGACTGATAGAGGTGAAAAGCTCTTTGTCTGTTATGGGATGGAGATGCAGAGGTGTGTAGCAGAGAAAAGGGAGTGTGCATTGTAACACATACAGTAGCGACCCAGGTGAGTATTTTAAGGGCACTGGTGCATGTTCTTGGAATTCTAAATTACACAACTGACTTAGAAAAACATAGTCAATAATCTGTCAAAAATACATTGGTTCTGAAGATCTCCTGTACAGCTGATGAAAACACATGTCTCCAAAGGAAAATTACTCTTTTTTAAACACAGAGTACAGTAAGTTGTAATGAGCATGTGCACACCAAACGGTTAATCTAATTAAGCTTCCATAAGCATAATGCAGGATGAATTCAAGGATGGGCAGCATTGCCTCTGGCTGGTTTGAGGTATGTTGCACAAGGTTAAAAGGACCTGATGTTTTCAATAGCAAGGTGTCTTAGCACACAGTTTCAGCGCGGCTGCTGAAAAAAAGTAGTATCTGTCATCTCCCCGCTGTTGTCCAAGCTGGCCTTTCATTTCAGTCCTTTATTTCTGCAGCTTTGTTATAAAGGGGATAAGGGAGCTAATCTAGATAAAAAATCGTCTAGCATAATCTAATTTCAGAAAAATTTCTTTTATTAATTTATCTTTTTTAGTGATAGGAAGACCTTCAATGTCACTATGAAATCATAGAATGTTCTTCCTCGAAGTTTATACATAAATGCTTGCATAATTTGCATAATTTTGGTTCCACCAAAATAATGCACAATTTTGGTTCCACCGAAGGCATTGGATTTTGCTCTTTCTGAAAGCAAAGCAGATTTCTTCCTATATTCTAAGGCATTTGTATGACATTGTATTAGAAAACCTGTCAGTTAAATCATCAGTTGGCTTCCCATCTTAGTTTACATTATATTATGTTAGTTTGTCAGCAGGTGGCTTCTTGTTGTACCACAGCTTCTGAAAGTTCCTACACCACAACACTGGGCACTTCCCCACCTCCCACTTCACAGCGCGCGGCGCGGTTTCCGTCGGCGCGTGGCGGCAGTGCCCGCCGTTGGCGTCCGCGCTGGGTGCCTGCGGAGCGAGGTGTGCTGCTGCCTCGGGGCGGCCGTGGCGCTGGGTCCCACGGGTGCTGCGCAGCGCTCGGGCTGTAGTTTGCCCTTTGCCTGGGATCTGATAATCTCATGAGGTTTTCTGTAGAATTAGTCTGGTTTTACTTCATGTCACGTTCTGAATTCTCTCAACTGCCTTATAGTAAGTTTACCCAGCAAACAAGGTAAGGTAGTGTGGACCCACCCAATGTGGTACTCACAGGGACACAGGTGTAGTTAAAAGCAGCATTACAAAAACTCTAAGTTCAGGCACGTTTTGTACAAACTCCCTGATAAGGGCAGTGCCTCGTGTGGAGCCGACCTGCTGCCGCGCAGGCTGCGGCTCGCACGCTCCCTCTGGGCAGTCCTTTGAAAGCCACCGCTTATTCTTGCTGGTAGAGAGCAGGGAATGTTGTGGTTCATCTACTCGGTGTTTCCGAAGTGTTGCCCACCATCGCTGAGCTGAGGGGAACCGGGTGGGGATTTGAGGAGTCGCCTTCCCCGAAACTGCAGAACCTGTAGCAGGTGAATTGCTGCGGCAATGGAGGACAAATTGTCAGTCTGATGTTGTGTAAATCCCTGCAGTCAGGTGCAACCCTGGCTGACTAAAGCCACAGCAAACGTGGCCATTTACACTGACAAAAACAAGTCTTTCTTCTAATCTTATAGTCCGTGTACTAAATTAAGATGGACCCTAAATGGTCTAGCTAACGAGAAATACAACTTACCTATTTCTTTTAACAGAACACCCAACAGTCAGCTGAATCTCCTTTAATGCTTGATTTGCACCCTTTAATGTCTACTGTAAATTAATTTATTTTTTTTTTAGGGCTATTGAAATCCTTTTTGACTCCCCGTACTTAATACTTTCACCTCCCGCCCAGGCCGCTTTCTGTTTGTGGCTGCGTGCACTGCGCAAGGACAGCTTCGGATGAGCAGTGTCCCCAGCTTTAAACAAGAATCTGCTTAAAAAGTCTCTTTGAGGAAAAAACATGCGTAGAATATCATCCTTCATAATCACATTAGTAAGAGACTAATTTCTTATCACCTTTGCAAATTAGGATTTTGTCAGCATGCTTTTTATTTCTTCCAAAGTTTGTCTTAATGAATACACCCATCTCAGTAAGAGAAAACGGCAGAAGAGCTTACAGAAGAATGTAATTGCACTCAGCAGTAAGCAAGCAAGCTGACAATAATACATCGGGGCTTTGACAGTTGTTGAGGTCACAAGGGAAAAAAAAAGAATAAAAATGTGATTCTGTTGAGAAGGATTTTTCTAAAGATTTTTGCATTTGAGAAATGTGAAGGTAGGCTGTAATTTTGCTTATCAACCGGATCAATAATCCATTCCTAAAATGATTTCCAATTTCCTTTACTGTGATGTTGATTTGGGGGGAAGGTGGCAGGGGTAGGAGAAGGAGAGGGAAGAGAAAAAAATCATTTTTTCTGTCTGCTGATAGGCTGGCGATCCCTGATTCTTCAATACAATTGCAAAACTGGAAACGTAACAGAGAATGTTCACGTTTATTCATTTTCTCAAGTACATGATTTATATAAAATTGTTACTATTTTTTTCATGGCAAAATACATGGCTGATTCTCCTTACTCAAATAAAGGAAGAAAACACACACGTTTCAGAGGGAGCAAAACTGAGTCTGGATGTTTATAGAGGGTTTATGATTTTTAAACAAGACTTCCACCTGTTAAGCTTCCTGTGTGTGGCAGGAATGCCCTAGTAGGACATTTGAACTTAACCAAGTTTTTCAGAAATAATTAGCAATTTTGTGTTCTTCATTCCTCAAATGCTGAAAATTTGGTGCGAGAATACCTTGATGCCCCAAAATGTGTATTTTTAAGTTCTTTTTCCTTCTCTTCCCTCCAATACGAAAGCATCTCAGAAAACCGCCTGTTAGTCTGCATAGCCAGATCTAGTTTCTTACACTAGGTAAGAGGATTTATCAGCAGATAGATTGGCACATCAGTGTCACTCTCCAGACCAACAGCTTTCCTCACATTGGCGTGGATCACGGTTGGTGGGACTGGATTTGTAACACAACAGAGATGTTTTTCAACTGCAGTGAAAGGAGCGAAAATGGAACGTGTGCTGAACTTCCCCGGGCTTTTCACAAATGTGCTTAGGATTAAGCCCTTCTCCCAGTAGCTTCCTGCGCCTGGGGAGCTTGCTGGTTTAACAGTGGTTCTCAGAGAGTGCTTCCCAAATCCCCTGCACTCCCACCTGCAGTGTGCCTTGTGGAGCTCCATGGGGAGAGCATCCTGTTAACTCTCTAAATGCCTTGGTAATGCTGATTTCCTCAAATACCCTTCTGAAGTGTTTGGCAACCCAGTCCTTAAGGATTGCTGCTCATGTAGGAATAGAAAGTCTGATTTTCTGTCGTTTTCACTTCTACTGATAAATCATTCTTATTACAGACCAAGACAAATGCATTTATTGATAAAATTTGAAACTCCAAATCGTCGAGAAGGCTGTTGGCTAGGACTTGGAAGACCTGCAGTTAAACTATTGTGTATCCAAAGACTGAATTTAAGAGGCCTCTCTCTGTCTTTATCGAGTTTGGAACTTGCAGCCAAACACTTAACCCCTGTGGTCAGACTCCGTCGTGGTACGTACACACCGTACACCCACTAGCCGTGTTCAGAGGAGGAAATTACAGGTTAGCCAAGCTATGCTAACCTTTTCATCCTCTTGATTTCTTAGCCTGTTTGTTACTTTTCACTTTGCTGATAAATCTTTTCTCCTTTCTCCCATTTTTTAATCCTTCAAAGATTTTCTGAATCTGTGTCTCAGTCAAAGGATTTGTTCCTTTTTCTTCTGATTGCCCCTCCTGGGAGGGCTAATATCCCTTGAGCATGTCCAGCTGCAATCTTGTCTATCTAGCCAGATGTGAAACAGGAGCAGCGATTAATTGCTGATGAGCTAATGGCTTTGCAGCGGCTTAGCCAGCTGTGCAGCAGAGTGCCCGCTACACCGGGATGGGTTGTGCTGAACTGAGTCGAGTCCTTTTGCTTTCCATTTGTGCCACTCATTTCGTTTATCATGTTTTATATATTAGCATCTGGAATTAGTCGTAAATTCAGATCTACTCATACACATACTGTGTAGATGCAGAGATACAGACACCGGCAGGATTGCTGGGAGGAGCGTTAGTCTGGTGAGAGCTTGTCTGGGCACTACAGCTGTTAACAACACTTAGTTTTTTGTGAAGGCAAAAGAGAAATCGGAAGTAAACGCTCTTTTAATACAAGCATTTTATCTGGAGCTTACCTCAGAGAAATATGGAAAGTCAAAATATAGACACCGCAAAAATACAAAAAAAAATAAAAATTTATACTACATGGACATTCTGTTGAACAAAACCCTCCCTTTCCGAAATGGGAGCTGTGCTGAAATCCCGCATACAAGGTGAAGGACAGGCTGAAGCGTGCAGCCTGCTGATCCGATGCTTCGGTGAGAACAGATGGTATTCTGAAACAGTCCATTTGTGATCATTCCACAATAAAGATTAAAGTTGCGTATTCCCCAGCAGAGGTGCTTTCGGCAGCCTGCCAATTCACGAGCGAGTTCTTGGCCCTCCTCTTCCAGCATTTGACTCCTTTTTGGTTTTTTCTGCTTATCTGCATGATATCATTTTTCCAATGAGAAATCTTTCTGTAAAGAAGTTAAGATAAAGAGAAGGTTTTTAGAGTGCCATTGTTTTCCTGTGATAATAGTCTATTAACTACAGTAGGAAATTGTTTTATTGTTCCAGACCATAATCTTGCGGTAATGTTTTTAGTCCTACACGTGTTGGAGCTGCACTCCGTTTCCAAGGTGTGTGAGGCTGATAATTGCACAATGAATGCAGGGCATTCTCTCATTGAAATTGTCCTTGGGAGCGAAGAAATGTGGGGGTGTTACAACACGGCAGCAGCTGTAACTGACGTTCTACTCACAGTTGGGAGTCGGAGATAAATTAATTTCTTGTTTTGTTTTGTTGTAAGTTGGCTGCAAACTGTTGTTTTACTGGTTACAGTAGAGCTCATACCCTGACAGGTTGTATAGTAGCAGACAACCATCTGATAGCCTGGGATAGCAACACATTAAAAATAAGAAGCTGCTTATAAATGCTACATATACAGGTTTTACATCACACTTTTAAGCTCAATGTGATGTGAATTTTCATGCATTTCCTGTAAAATTGACAACTACATTTCCAGGGGTCCATTCTTTTCTGTTATTTTTTCGTATAGCATGTCAGTTTTAGAACATTGTCTGTGTATCATCTTACTGGTATTACATTTGAAATACATATCTATACATATGCTGAAAAAACAAAAGGTTTTAAAGCAACGTTTGAACTATGACTGCACATATCAATGTATTATAGCAATGCATAAACAAACCGGTATTCAGGCCCTGGTGCACTCAGAGTTGTTTGGAAGGCATTGAGCTCTTCCTGTATTTTGATCAAAGTAGATGTTCATTAAAATTGAAACAAGTGCTTGCTTTCACCCTTGCTCAATTACTTGCTGCTCATTCAGATAAGGAAGCTTTGTCTGAATTCTGTAATTCTTGTAACGCTTGCTGGAATGATGCCAGTTTGCAGTCTGTGAGATGGAGAATATTGATACGAGTCTATGAGATGGAGAATATTGATACATACATCAAGGATGCAGTTAAGATCAACTAGTGTCTGTGTGGGATGTACATAATTCTTTCTTTCTCTCCATAAACACTGAGTTTTCTATTATGTTAGATACTGAATGTAAATGCTTTCTTACTGTAAATACCATATATTATCTCTGAAGAGATCTTCTGCCTTCCACTGTTATGTCAGAAACCATTAGAGGAACCTTTTTAACATTTAATACCTGGTTGCCTGACTGCCAGTTGCAGTGATTGCCTCATCCTCGAGGCGGGTGGCTGTGGTGGCACAACTAAGAAATGGGGAGCCCAGGACTTCTGTAAATAAGACCGAATGCTTTTTGAGAGCATGGCCCAGCATAAAACAAAAGGTCAAATAAATATGTTTGAAGCTCTGAATAAGTAATTAAGAATTCTGGGTACTGTCTTTACTGAAAGAGATAAAAGGAAAGTAAAAAGTACTTGTCGGCTTCTACAGAGATTCTTGACCAGTATAGCCAAAATGATGCTGTTTGGTTATAGTGCATGGGTGTGCAGGGTCAAAGGTGTTAGTTGTGTTGTGTTATTGGAGGCAATTTTGTAGCTTGGATATACCATGGCATGTTCATATCATCTCTGGGCAGGCAAAGAAAGAATTCCAGGTAGGCCACAGGCTTAGAACAGCATGCCACTAAATAAGGTTAACAGATCTTTGAAGACAAGGCTAGAGCGAGAATTGTAAGACTTTGTGCTGTTGAAGTAAATTCTGCTCAACGCTAATGAGTGGGAATTGTGACCACGTTAATAAAAATAGAACATGATAATTTATAGGGTTTCTCTCTGTGTGCTGTCATTTTCTCCCGTAGAAGAAATAACCATTACTTTAGGTTAAATGCTTGAAACTGCTCACAACAGTCACGTTTCTTTGTCCTCTGACTCACGATCCAGAGATGCTTCAGAGTCATTCTGTAGCCAGTTATCCGTTTATCTTCAGGCAGCGTGTGAAGAGGTGCAAAAGTGCGTCCATATGAGAGCAGACTACACGTGAGCAACGCTGTTACTGAAACCAGACTTTGATTCGTGATGTCAAGAGTCTTGCTGCGAAGTGCAGCATCCATTACCAGTGTTTCATTTCCTTTTTCCAAAGAGCTAAGGGGCCCTAGTAAAATTGCAATGGGCCGCATGAGAAGAGGATTCGATACGTTCTTCCTAACAATAAAAACATTGATAAATCTCTTTTTTTTCTGGAACACATGTATTGGCACGTTGTAGTTGGGCAAGACCTGAACTTCAGTCACTTTGATGAGCTTATAGCATCACTACAGTACTTGGGCGTACTTCACCTGGCTTGGTTTGTAAAAGTTGCTGACTTGGGCTGACTTTGCAGTGGCTCGAGGATCAGTAATGATCTTCATGCTGAAGCTAACAGAAACACTGCGCTCCCAAATGGAGCACAGTAACGGTAGGGTGATTATTTCCCTTTTCCTCTTAACTACCTGGTGAAGTCAAACTCTCACAGAGTAGCACAGGCTGACCGCTTGCTAAAGGCATGCGGGCTACTCTGGCTGGTTACTACGAGTGGGTGAGTGCTGTGCTCTTCCCATCTCTTGTGACAGCGATGACAGAATCGTTGCCTTGGAACTCTGCCCAGAGGATGCTAACAGGAGAAGAGCTGCTGGTGTCTCTGCACCGGTGCAACCTCTTTCATTCTCTTTTACAATGCTTCCTTGCAGAGCTGCTTCCTAAAGACTTGTCCCCATCCCTCTCTCACTTTAAGTGAGCACGTGTGTTTTGTTACGTGTCGCTGAAGTATGCCGTCATCATCAAAAGGAATGAGAACGTACGTGTCCTTCCATGGGAACTGTGTCCTGCCAAAGCTTGTTCTCTCTGTGTGGCATAGAATAGCAACATTTAAATTCCACCTAATGATAACCCAGGAGGAACTCGGAAAGTACCTGACAGCCCTGTCGGGCTACACTTCTGGCGCAGCTGGCAAACGTGGCACACGAAGTTAGCCCAGGAGCAGTGATAGAGAAAGAGGAGATGCATACATATATGCAACGTGTGCACCTGTGTGTACATTCATTTTTGTCGTTAGGTGTGAAACTGGGATTTTGCTATTCCAATGCAAACTTTAGGCCTCTACATGTTTCCTTTCTGCAGTCCTTTCTTGTATTTTTAAACCACTGTTAAATTATAGAAACACAGAAAGCAGTACTGCAGGATCTCGAGTAGCGTGCTAGCAGATAGCAGCGGTCCCAGTTTCTGAATCTGGCATTCTACTTTTTTTCTCTATTTCTTTGGAAGAAAACATTTGCTTATGGAAACAAATGTAGTCACGTTGGTATCACATGAAATTTTAAGTATGGCAATGTTGCTAGTGTAATTCCCAGAGGTGTCTGCTACGTCTAAAGCCAGCAGAGATCTAAACTACTGAAACCTGGGTAAGGGCATGTCTCTGCAAATAAAGTGTAAAGATAAATAGTTTGACACAGGCTCTTTGGTGAATTTAAAATCGGTTAAAGAGCAGTAGCAGCTGTCTCGCGGAAGCAACTCTGTTGAAATGGTTTATACCTTCTGAGGTTTTTAGTCCTGCCTGTCTGGTTTGGAGCGGGGGGGAAGGAGGGAGTCGCTGAAGACAGCAAAACAGACTGACTCTCCGCATCGTCCCCTGCTGTTACTCAGGGGGAACGTGGTGCCGTGCCATCTTCCTCAGCTCCGTTTTGAAACTCATCTAAAGTTACGCAGAAGAGAGACTACTGGAGTATCTGCATCTAAATCTGGGGAGTAAACGGTTGCCCTGCTTTGGGAGCGGGGGGAAAGGAAGGTTCACCATTAGAAATACCTTTGTCATGGCCATGGAAAGCAATTGCATCTGCTGTCACACTCAGGCAGAGTCCGAGGAAGGATCTAAGACGATCAGAATAAACAAAGTGGCAAGACAGAGTGGCAAGAAAAACATTAATATTTAACTACGAGTTTGGTTTATTTCTTGAATCTTCTTTTTACTCCCTTATTTAGTACTTCAGTTTTCTCTCTCCTTATTGGACCAATTCATAATTGATATAATTTATATCCCAGTTTACCTCACATTTTCAATTTTTCTCCATGCACACCTTTCGGTTGCTGAGCAGAAGCAGGTGTAAAACTGATACAAATAACAGAAAGAGCCACTTCTCACTGAGTTTAGCAATCGGATAGACGAACATTTATGTGAAGAGTATTTGTATTGCTTTGGAGTTTTGGTTATCTGTGCAAAATCAGGACTGGAATGTCTCCATACCTGGAAGTAGACACTGTTTAGTTACATTAAACAAAGTGTTTGCCCGGAACGCGAGGTGAAGCTTTCCCGAGTGCTTCTGTTCTTCATACGACAGGTACGTAATTAAAGCAAAGTGATCTCACCGAGAAGGGCAGAGCCAAGCTGGTGATGGGAGACATCCTTTGGGCAGTCACCGAGAGCCCTGACGAGTAACTAAAAATAGACAGATTTTGTTGCCTTCGTGTTCTGCGCTGTTGGAGTGTTGGTTACTGCAGGATGAATGGCAGCAGAGGCAGGACGTTCCCCATTGCCTCTTTCTTGTGAAAGCTGTTAAACAGCTTTTGGATATGCCTGCATCATTCTTGGTTTGTTTTCTTTTAACTTGGGCTTGTTTCTCGTGTCTCTGCGAGTTCATTACTACTGTGAGATCACTCTGTGCAAAGACTGATTTAATACATGGAGGTAGATCTTCAGCTGGTGTAAATCAGCCTTGAATGTTCTTGGGGTTTGACTGATTTACATCATACTATGATTCAGTCTTTACCTTCAGGCTTAAAATTTATGAGCCAAATAATTTATATTGCAACCATTCACACTGGTTTACATAACAAATATTTTAAATTCAGTGTCTCCTTGGATCCTGATTGTTGGGTGAAGTTTTTAGTTATATCCAGGCAAATGACCGCAGTGATGTTGATCATGTGCTTTTCCAGACAGATTTTAATTCATGAAGTTTCTTTAAACTAAAGAAGCATCATGTTGGCTGCTGCATGCGTTTGTCCACTGCAGCTAATTACCGAGATGTGTTCACAAGAAAAAGCATTTCTGTTCTCCTCATCCTTCCCTGACTGTGATTCATTCCAGGCTGCCACAGTCAAGTATTTGTAGCATCACAGTTCGCTGCTGCAGAAGTGAGTTCGATGTCACAGAAGCATTGGTTTCTTCCCTGTGCCTCTAGCTGAGAAGGGGAACAGACTGCAATGAGGAGGGAGGTTGCTTCTGTGGTACGTGTGCACATGTGCGGTCTTGGAAATGAGCGGTGAAAAAGAAGAGAATGCACAAAAATAGATCATTTTCATTAGAATTATTAAAAGATATGATTTGAAGGTGATGGCTGAAAAAACTTATTTGAAGATGATGCTATATGAAAGATAAAAGGCAATTCATGCACCTAAGGTTCGTTTTGTCCTAAAGAGATGAAGTAGGATTAAGAGTATTTATCTCCAAAGTGAATTAGCTGACAACTGGATTACGGAATATTTTATTGACTGATAGATACATTCAAAGAGATTGAACTCCAGTGCTGAGGAAGACCAACTCCAAGAGTTAAAATGTAAGGAACAGTAGCATCCTGTGGTGTTTCCAGGTAGAGTTCTGTTTCGGGGGTCCGTGCTCATCCACTGAGTTGGGGCAAGTGTTTGCTGAGTTGAATCGTAACCAGGATGACTGAAATTATTACAGCTAGGAACAAAATAACTGCCTCTGATGGCAAAAAAGAACGTCTGGATTTTTTTTGAATCCAGATCATTTCCCAGTATGGCCCCACCACGGCTATGCTGGTACTGGGAGCCGCCTTCAGAGCGCTGCCGCCTGCCCCTCGCCCCGCTGGCGCTGGAACGGCTGGCTGCGTGGCCCCGCAGAGCCCTGCTGCCGCACCTCGGGCTGGCTGCTGGGGAAGGGTGTCTGGTCTGGGTGCGGGTTTGGTTTGCAGATCTCCCTTCGCAGTCGCATGAAAAGACGCGGAGAAGCGTGGTGCTGGGATGGGAGCTGCCCGGAGAGCGTGCCGTGCCAGCCCCGCCGCCCGCTCGCCCCTCGCCCCGGTGGGGAGGTTGTGGTAAGCAGCCGGGCGTCGTCTGCGCTTTGCTCCGACTGCGCCTTCGCTGACTGGAGTGGATAACGGCACCAGAGGCCTGAAAGCCAGCCAGCTTTTCCCATGTCTAATCAAAGTATTAGGTTACTAAAAATACAGTATCAGGTTTTAAACCTCAGTGCTCCTTTCTCTTGTTTGCTGCTGTTGTGATATCCTGGAGTTTCTAATACCAGTAATACAAGTAGATAAGCTGTGTAATCAGTACAGATATTTTAGATTTTTTTTTTAAACACAAAATTAAGGAAATTAAACTCCAATATTTGCATTACTGCAGCATCAAAATTATAATTTTCATAGTCCAAAGTCAGTGCAGAAAATGTTTCATATACCAAACAGCATTTAACCAATTTTCTTCATACTATTCCATGCTCGGTTACAACATGACCACTAATGCAAATACTATTTTTTCAAGACCCCGTGAGGATTATATTATTCTTATCAGTGTTACGTGTCCAAATATTAACTTTGAAAATGTCAGAAGATACACAGAGTGGATATGATTTAATGATACTGAGAAGCCATAACCTATTTAATGCCTGATTTTGAGGGTTTAAATTTTAAATTTGTCTTCATTAATGCCAGATCTTATTTAATTGACACTGGGGTTTTTTAACAGCATTGCCAGCAATTTTGCCAGTGTTGTTGGCCAGTGACATGCATCATTTAATTTTAGAAATTTTTTTACGTGCATTATTTTACTTCTCCTTTCATGAAAGCCGTTTTCCTTGGAAAATGAAACAAAGAAATGGAACCATGCTAAGCCTTTTTGACAGCTTGTAGGATCGCTGGTAGCACTAATAAATGATAGAAGGAAATTCTCCAAGATTTTGCACACTAGCTGAAAGTTCATCTATCCGTTTTCTTGCGATTCTACAACAGTAAGGATCTATGTACTGACTTCTGCAGTCAGTTCGTTGGGCTAGCAATACCACGTTGAAGTCTTACCAGCACATTGGGAACAGTCTCGCAAAATGGAGTTTAGGCTAGATTCTCGATACTTTTATTTTTATGATTTGATTTACCGATTCTTGGTATCTTTTGTTAAGCTAATCAGGTGGTTTCCGTAATGTGAACCGAGACTCAGACATTTGGTCTCACCGACGGAAAGGTGGTGGCTCAGTGGGTCTTTCTGTGGCTTGTGGCTCTGAGAGTCTTCGTTTCTTGTTTCGGTTTCAAGTCCCAGGTCTCGGCACAAAGTGGTGGTGAGCCGTACCGTAGGTAGTTGTTTGCTCTGCTTAGGGTAACATCTGTCAGGCCCAAAATTTTGTTGAAGCCCCACAAATAACAAATGAGGAAAGCTCAGTATCCAGTTATGTGCATGGTACATTATACAAAACAACAAAAAACAACCACCAAAAATTACAATGATAATTAGCTTCCCCAGCTGCGCGGGAGAATTCGGCGTTTGTTAAGGCATTGCAAAGCAGGGGGACGGAGACTGGTCAGTCCAAACATGCTGTCGATCAGCATCCTTAGGATGTGCATTTTTACCGCTGGCTCCAGGCCCAGAATGGTTTGGCTCGGTTTTGTGTACTGTGAGAACTTCAGCGCTCACAGAGCCTTACAGCGGCGCGGTTTTAGCTGGTGCTTAACCGCTACGGGGAAGGAGGGTGCCCATTTCATGGGTACCCGATTGTAGCAGATCGGGTGCAAAGCGGCAAGGCGCTGCCTGCAAATGAAGCCGTCGGTGCTCCTTGTTGTATGCTACTATTTTTTGAAGGGTGCCGAGAGGAGATGATGAACGTGAGACCGATCAGTAGTTCCTAGCAGCTAGCTAGAGTTTCTCCAGTAGGTTCTAAATTGTGGCAGGATGTAAGATGGGAGCCTGCAGAGGGGGAAAGATAGGAAAAAGGAGGGTGCAGCAGGTTTCGCACAGCAGTAGAGATCGATATGAATACAAATTAGCTCAAAGTTAGACCTGGGTAGGATCTTAAAAGCGATGTAGATGAACTCCATAAAACTTCGCTATATGTTTCAGTAAGGTTCTCTGAAAATCACCCTGGCATAGAGTATATATTTTTAACACTTCACAGTAAGAGCAAAAGCAGAAGTGTACAGATTTTTAAAAATTCTTCTAAGGTCAAATTAAAAGATTTCTCAGGCTCCTCAACTAATCACACACTTATTTATTAAAAACCTATTTAAAGCATTCCATTGTTCTCCATAAATATTCATGTTTATTAAAATAAATGCTTTACAGATTTATTTTAATTCCACCAAAAACCCTCCAGTGGCTAGAAAACTTCCTATTCAAGTCCAGGTGTACAGACAAATCTGGAATGTATTTCTAAGATGTTGTAGCATAGTTGTTAAGAGTATTATTAACGACAGCTATTTTTGTTGTTGTTTTTGATTGCCACAAGAGAACACAGAAGCTTGCAGCTGGGATTCTTTGAAGCAACATTCTGTTCTTTAGGGAGCTGTTATTTCAATAAAAACAATGAAATCAGTTAGCATAGGTAATAAAATAATTATAGTAATTTATTTTGGCTATTAAACGTTGAATCCCCTTAGCTAATCATCCACTTAAAGCTGTTACTCAAAGTGCCCTGGTTGCTTTTGCCTTAAACATCATGAATTCTTATTCACTGATAAATCCATTTTTAATAAATTCCTGCTGTGCTTTTCTACTCGTGTTAATCTGAACACTGTCAATAATGAAATGTATTGTTACCGAAAACTAGTAGAGGCTATTTCCCATTGTCCCATCAATAAGAGCAGCCATTCCTTGGCTTCTTTGTACCTGGCTGCAGCTGTACCCGCAGCTCACGCGGCTGCAGTTAGAAGCAGCTCATTGCTCACAAACAGAAGCGGTGTTGGAGGAGAGTTTGTTCCTGAGGAGTTCGGAAACCCCTGTATGGGAGCTGGCTGGACCTGCTGCCTTCCGCACGCACGTCAACAGAGTGCCCATCCCCCAGCACAGGGGAAGCGCAACGATCACTGCTCTGAAGCCAATAGAAGTTGTTCTCTTCGATTAATTTAACCTTTGTTTCATTTTACTTTGTTGTGGGTTCTAATAAGCCTTCTGAGTGACCAAAACCAAACCAGACAAAGATTAATTTCTGTCTTAAATCAGAAAATGGTGTTTGTCTTGCTTAAGAGAAGAGCTCTGTGTCTTCCTTTCTTGTAGGGCATGAGCTCAGGGAATCTGTAAAAAGCGTGGTTCTGCCTCCTCTTTACAGAATGACGGTATTTATTTAGAGAGATCAGAATCTGATCCCTGAGAATGTTATTGCTGAAGTACTACTGAACAAATAAATTGTTACAGATTAACTGACAATGCTCAAACTCTATCATCTTTAGATAAAACATCATTTTTTGTGTTTTAACGTCATTTCCCTTGAACTGACTCAGCTACTCATTTCCTCAGATACAGGACAAGAGAAAGCTCTTCAGTGAAAGCTTTGTATGCCGTAGATGAGCACGCATATATGCAGGGTATAGAAGTAAGATATCAACTTTTCCATAAATGTATGATCTAAAGTAAATTGAAATCAGTAAAAAATGTTCCAAAGCACATCTGGAGACTTACAGTCAGATTACGTGGACGATGTCCAGCAAGAGATGCAAGCATGACTGAATCCAAGTATGTGAATGGTTGCCGTGAGGCTCGCCCTTGAGTAAAGCAGTCTTATTCCTTTGCTCTAAATCAGAGCCTTACAAGCATATGACAAAATGAAAAATCCCTTAGTGAGAAATTGTATCGGTAGCAACAATCCCTATTGAAGTTGGTACTGCCATGGTCATTTTAGCTACTTTACTACTGTATTTTATCTCTCAGGCTATACAAATTGAGAGCTTCTAAAGTTGTAAATCTACTCAAGGAAGAAAGTTGATTTCAGAAATAAGTGGAAAAGAGATTCCGGGATTTGGGGAATCCAGAATGCGTTATCTTGGATGTGTGGGCTTCATGATGATCAGAAGGGTTTGGAAAGGTTGGCAAATTGTAGAAAGATGTTTGGGCTGGAGATTGTTGGGCTTTTCTGTCTGTTTGTAGGCTTGTTTGTTTTTTGCCTCATAATGTTTAACAGTGGTGACTATTTTCAGGCAGGTTCGCTGTTTGATGCTCCTGAGAAGCGCAGGGACCATCTTTCTTTCAAGAGTCCTGTGAAACTGAGAAGAAAACATTGGCTTAGCCTGAGTGTTTTAAGGGAAAAAAACCCCAGCTGTCCTCTTCTTAGGTGTGTCCACTTTTGCACCCCAACTAAATTTTAACTAATCCTCAAAAGTTGAGTAAAATCTGTGTTCAATTGATACATCATTGAAACCATTCTCTAGATATCTGCTGTTAAATACTGACTGATGTAAAACTGAGGATGCTGGGAAGACTGTTATTAAGGGGGTTTGATACCCACATTTCTCTCTTTTTTGAGGGGTGTTTCTTGTTTTCTTTTTGGAGGGATCATAGAATCAGAGAATGGTTTGGGTTGGAAGGGACCTTACAGATCATATCATTCCACCCCCCTCCCCCGCCACGGGCAGGGACCCCTTCCACGAGTCCAGGGTGCTTCAAGCCCCATCTAGCCTGGGCTTGAACCCTGCCAGGGAGGGAGCAGCCCCAGCTTCTCTGGGCAGCCTGGGCCAGGTCCTCACCACCCTCAGAGTGAAGAAATTCTTCCTTATATCTGATCTAAATCTACCCTCTTTCAGTTTAAAACTGTTACTTCTCACTCTGTCGCTCCCTATCCTTGTAAGAGGTCCCTCTCCAGCTTTCTTGTAAGCCCCTTTTAAGTGCTGGAAGGTCTCAACAGGGTCTCCCCGCAGCCTTCCCTTCCCCAGCCTGAG
>Ga0181612_156456_pt1 | contig 16117 bp, 16 predicted proteins | sample HoacroProtozoa21_FD_119630 | JGI IMG/M metagenome (GOLD analysis project Ga0181612, IMG submission 119630) | Hoatzin crop microbial communities from Cojedes, Venezuel. Combined Assembly of Gp0051906, Gp0051904, Gp0051908
GACACAGGAATTAGCTATACAAATAGAGAAGTCCAGTAAGTCTTTAATTCTGTTTTATTTCTTAATTGTGTTTTGCCAATTAAATTGAGCTCCTGACTTGCACCTGTGCAGGGTTTGACATTTCTTGATAGGTTCATCAGTTACACTTTTCTGGTTGTGTCCTTTTTGCTTTATGGGAAGAAGCAAGATTGATTCCTAGTATAAACCGAGGTTGAATTGCTTATATGTTAAGTGAACCTGAATTCCTTTGTCTTTCTGAAGTCCTAGGCTGTTCTTTTCCAGCACATGGAAGTTTTTTTTCACTTCTCTTTTTTTCTTAGTGTCTTAATAGAGCAAGAACTGCAGAACAAACTGAATTGGTAGCCACTTTGTCCTTTTGGACACACGACTGTTAATAATCGTGATACACAGAGCTGTCAGAATGACATGTATAAAAAGTACTAGTGCCAAATATGTTTCCCCTCCTTCATACAATACGGACACCTAGCAACATCTTACTTGTCCCAGTGTTAAATGACCCCTGTGAAGATGTTGCCTAAATGCAGTATAGGCAAATGCAGATCTGCTAGATATCTTTCATGTTATTTGAGATGGCACATCAGATGGTGGGATCCTGTCTTGGAAGGATAAGCAGCCTTGTTGGACATTTTGACATGAAAAGTTATTGACTTTTACATATTTGATGGAGGGCAGAGAGGGAGAGAAGTAGACAAGAAGTACCAGGCAGAGAGTGAAAGAGAAAGCAGGCCTCCCATTTATTTATTTGATGTCATGGAATACTTGGGCCTCTTGGGGACCGTATTCATGCACCTGATGCAATCAGCCACTCCTACCAGTGACTTCAAGTCTGAGAGTTACACCCATCTACATCAGGGGATGGAAATGTTCCTCAAAGAATACTTAGCTCTCTGGGGCTTTGACCTTTAAGCTACTCGGTCATTTGTTTTCTGAGCAATCCCGTTTCTGTGATTTAATTCTAAGTGCTGCAAAACTTGGCTTATAGTCTACAGAACCACGCAGGCGAAGCAGAGGTAACTTTGTGAAACAAATCATTTAAGGAAGCAGCTATTTCAGTTACAAAATAGAACTGGGTTTGCTCCAAATCTTAATTCTGAGCCTTCTCTGTTATTGTTTTTTATTAGAGTTACTGATAAAATAACACAGACAAACTTTCAGGCATACAAACCCTCTTTCAGATATGAAGCAGAAACAGCAAACGTCAGGTTAAGGATGTAATTCATTGCACGTGTCCATGCCCTGTTCCATGAACGCTCGTTATTCGTGCCAGTCTCTGTCTGCTGACTCCTGTGTTATGCTGACAGAACCATTTGCAATAGCTCTCTACTGAATTAGATCAGGAATCCAACGCACGTGAGGAACGGCTGCGTTTTGCTTCTTGCTTTCTAGCCTGGGGAACTCTTTGGCGTGTTGTTGCCTGAATGCTTGTGTTGGCACAAGGGAGAAAGGAACTGAGCATGGAGCAAAATAGGTTGACACCAAACAAGGGCAGGGTCTAGGCAGGCCATCTCTCCAGTAGGCTGTGCTCAACACGAAGTTAGGATTTATCAGTATGATGTAGAGCTTGCACCTAGGAGTACTGACCCCAGCTTATGTTGCAAACAAACATGTCCTTTGAATCCATTAGCTGGCTCCCCCCTCTCTTTTCAGCTCAACCTACTTATCCTGGCTGTTTCAGATGTCTGTGTTAATGACCCATTCCCTCTATCCCTGCTGTCCTCTCCCCTGCCTTTCCAGTATGTCATGCATGTTTTTATACAATACCATAATCCTGAGAACTAGAAAATGCAGGTATCTCGCTGTACTTTCCTTTCCCTGTAGGACATTTCTTGTTGCCTTTGCACATTATCCTCTTTTCCACCCATACCTCTAAAACACTTTTCCATTCACTGCAGAAATTTCTCCTTGAGTTATTCTTCTGCAGTTTGTGATATCTGCCTGTGTCTCCCATCAATTCCAAGAGCATCTGAGGTCATTCAGAATATTTGAAAACTGTGGGGAGTTTTAAAGTAGATACCTGAAAACGGATTTTGTGAAGTGAATGTGAGAAAAATCTACTGAAACTCATTTTATGGCTAACTCATCACAGCTGGTCCAGTGGAGCCTGGTGGTCACCATCGCCACCTTGGTGTCCTGTCACAAACTCAAAGGGGTGTTGCAGAAAGGATGAGAGCTGTGCTGCAATGGATTTTATCCGTGTACAGTAATTCTCAGTTTAATTATGTCCCCATTTCTGAAACCGGGAACAGTACATTCCCAGGAATTATATTTCTGAGAAACAACGGCAGCACAAAATGGCATGCTGCACTGCTGGGAGTGACCCTTTGAAATAAAATGAATGTTCTCTGACATTCTTTCTCTCTTCATTGTAGCTGAACTGGCATCAATACAAAGGTTTACATCTGTATTAAAGATGTTGGTGATTGCTGAATGCATGATACATGGATGGCCATTATCATCTGCAGAAAGTTAGTGTTCTATGCATATAATCAATCAGATTCTGTTCATGTCAGGAGCTGGCCAGCTCTTTACAGCCCGTATCACATTAACCCTTGCAGTGGAGTGAAAAAAGGCAGAAATATTCTGGAACAGGCCAAGCAGTGATCCAATCTACCTACTTTTTGCCTGACAACCCCATGGGCACGTAGATTTGTTAGACACCAACCTAGACTGCCTGAACACTTACATTTAGCCGCTCATGTCAAGTTTTGAGTCTATTTCTCACTCACTCAAGACAGGAGTTCATTTCCTGCTTGGCACTCTCCTGATGTTCAAATTTGAGACAGTCTGGTACTGGATCTGGTCAGGAAAGCAACTGTCATCATCTGACATGCTCTTGTCTGTCTTTTGCATGATGGGCTAGTGGTAAAAACACCTGGGAAGTGGGAGGTGGAGAGCAGGAGTCAGGAGGGAGCCTGACTCTAGTCCTGCGCTGTGGGATGTGCCTGGACCAAGGGCAGAATTGGAATTCCAGATGATGCTCCCAGGGTTCTGTTGTTTTATCCAATAGCAAATTGCTGAATTAAAGTAAAACCAGAATTGAGAGCATGGCCTGGAAGGCTGTCTTTGTAATGTGCATGCACTCCAGTGATCATGAAAATGGGCCAGTGAAAGAATAAAGGAAATAATGCATTTTCTGGAAGAGTTAAATAACACTGATAAAGCTACTTCAGCTGTGTGATGTGTAGATTTGAGGACTTCTATTGCTGCTGTTATAAAGGAAATCAGATAATGTATCTGGCCTTATAATCTGTGAAAGGCCTTGATCCCTGGTTTTGCTGCTCTACTGACGCTTCACAGCCACAATGCTGGCTTAACTGGCCATATCAAACGTAGAAGGAAACAGGGCTTCAGCAACATCTGGAGAAAGATTAGCTATCTATAAACCAGTCATTTTGCCATGACCTTTTCAAGGAATAGGAAAAAACAAAGAACCTCATGTTTCAACTGTTATGGCAGAGTTAGGTTAGCATGAGTGTGGCTTTCTGTGCTCAAGTCATTGCTAATTTCCATAAGAACTCTCAGGCTGAATTTGCACGGAGCGATAGACCAACACACGTCTGAGGAGTCCAAAGATGTCCTCAAATGTGTGCTCCCACCTCTTGAATTGACTGTGCTGAGATCTGAATCCCTATAAACAGCTGGGAAACCTCTTAAAATCGCCTCAATTTTTGCAGTGAGATGATGACATATTTGAAACTAGTCAGGCTTTGAAGCTGACAGTAGCAAAGCTGAAGCTTCTGGAACTGCAGCCCCAGACCCTGGCACAGATGCCTGCTCTTCACCCTGTGTTTGGTTTATAACTGTTAGCATAATTTTTGAGTTGTTAGGATTTCAAGAATAAGAAATTCTTACAATCTACACAAGTAAAATAGCACTATAAATAACATTTAATCTTCATTGTGACTAAATTAGGTGAAACAAGAAGTTATTAAACACATTTCAATTCATTGCCATAGCTTCTCTTAAATTTTATATGAAGCAGGAAGCTGCACTTGAAAGCAGGGAAAGACAAAGGTTTCTGACTGAGCCAAGGATGTGACACAGCTGGGAAAAAAGTAAATATAAATCTTAGGCAAAGTATTGCTAGCAGAGGCATTAAATAAAAGAGGAATTTTTCTTTGTAGTACCAATATTACCTTAGCTGAATTCTTACACAATTTTATTTGCCTGTGTTAAAAACCACAAAAAATATTCAAAAAATGAAACAGGTACTGAGAATGGTGGAAGAGGAAGCCTGTTTTAGGAGGACAGACTCAAAAAAAAAAAGATATTTAGCTGATGAAGGTGGAGAAGGGATGTGAATAGTTTACAAATGTATTTTGTGGATTAGGAGAACAGAGAACAAACACAATTGGAAACTAGTCAGTCTTACCTAACTCTGAAAGGAAGGTGCAGGGCTGCAAACTGATACAGATACACTGAGGCTGAAAGTTAGAAGAACATCTGGAACCACTGGAGCAAGAAGATTGTGGTTATTCTGTCATTTTCCTTTTAGGACTAATTCCCATCCCTAACCAGTTTAAAGTCTTCATAAGTTGGGAAGGGGCCCAAGAAACAGGAAACGGAAGATTTAAGTCAGGAGGAGAACTGATGAAAACTGAAAGGACATAGTCTGAGGGCTGGGAAAGACATTGCCAAGGGATGGGGTGGGGGGTGCCGAGTGCCCAGGGTGGACTGGTGGACGCTGCCCGGTGTGCTGGGCTCTGCTCAGAAATGGGGATGGAGGAGGGAGTGCACATGTTGTGGCCACTCGTGTTGCTGAGATCGTTGCTGTCACATATCCTTCTCCTGTGGACCTAGAGGACCAGTCTGGCCAGGGCCAGGAGGAGATTGTTAAGGAGAGGTCCCATGACTTGGTGGAAGCTGCCTTCTAGTAGGGGTCTCAGAGGAAAAAATGCTAGATTTAAGTTGAGACTTCTCTGTACAGGAACAAATTATATGTTGTAGTTCAACGTGCAGCAAGGTGGTGGGACTCTATAGGAGCAGTCTCTATGGTTTTCTACTCCCACTGTCTTAAAAAACAGCCACGAAGGAACCAACTCATCCTCTAGCCTGCAATAGTACTATTACAGTGTGAAGACTTGGAACTGATTAATTACTTATAAGGTTTGTTAGAAATCTGCTGACTAGCATTACTCTGCAGTTATATCTTTGGGAAACCTAAGTCAGTTTTTTTGGCTGTATTTTTTTTCTCGTTTTATTTTCTTGAGAGGTATGGCAAAAGGCTTCAAGTTTCATATCAAGCTCTGATCACAGAAATAAAGCTGGACAGAGCTGGTTGTAATGACAGCTGCCTATGTGATATTGACATACAGCAGGATTTGATTGTAAGGTTCTTTTAACCTAAAAGTGGAAAAATGCTTCTCAGATTAATATCTTTAAATGTCAGTACTTCATTCACTGCCTAGAAATGGTGGAGAGACCAGACAGCCTTGACAAAGTTACGTGCCAGAATCTGTCTTGTGAAGATATCTTTCAAGCACTTGGCATTGTTCGGTTTTTAATGTCTCTAGGAATCAGATAAGAATAGTGAGAAACTCAGGGCATTGCAGCAAAAGCCAAATGCAAAGTTGCTGAAGATGTTTCAATATGAGTGGAAAAGAAATTATTTCCCACTTTCTTTGGGAAATCTATTAGAGTTCACACCAGACTCAGACTGGAAGCATAATTCCAACAATGTTGCTCAAAGCCTTTTATCTTTCCTTCCCAGCTTTGCAGCTAGTTCCAGTCCGCATGAATTCAGTGGAAGAATGGGTGCCACTAGAGCCACACACCAGCTTACATGTTCAGAGGATTTCTTGTTGTTTCCTCGCTAAAAATATCTTCAGGTTCTATTTGGTATGAAATAGGTTATTGCTGTGATATGGCAAAAGGCCATAAATAAATACATCACTGCTGTTGTTGGATGACCTTCTGGAATCAGTCTGAGACATCAGAGACACTCTGGTTTATTGCTATTTTACCTGGACTCATTTTTCAACCCTGATTGTTAAGCAACCTGTAGTATATTCTTAGGAAGACATAGGTTCACATATAATAGCCCTAAGTGAAAGTGGTAATTTTCATCGAACATTTTTCTATGAATCATTCCATGAGGAAAGCTAAAAAATAGCCTCAAAACTCTCCAAACCCAACCCTTGTTTAAACACTTCTATTTCTGCCCTAGGAAAAAAAGCTTATCAGTGCTATGAGAATAAAAAAATGCCCAGAATCTACAATGATGTCTACTGGGAGAGCAAGTTTCATGGGGCCATCTTACGTCTGCAACCTCTGATGGGTGTTTCTTTGACATTAACCTAAGTAGTAATAATCTGTATCTACCAGAGGTCACACTAGTTATAGAATAGTGCTTCTCCTGAGTTTGAAGTTTAATGTTTTCTCTACCCTGTTTTGCATGTATTCTTCCTCCATATTCTTCTATGATATCAGAATTGTATAAAGCACATTCATTTTAATATAAATTTAAAACAAAGCATATAGTTTTAAAATGCTGCAAAGCCTTTCTTCCAAGCAAGATGACCAAGCAATGCACCTAAAAGAAGTGTAGATCTTTACATTATTTGCCTGGCACTGGTAAAAGATTGCCCTACTTTTGGCTAGGGTTTGTCTCACCCAAATTGAAGTGTTCAACCTGGAAACTCAAATAGCAGTTTAGTCTAGGCTGCCTCTGTCACTGAGATGCGCACTGTCATGTTGCATCTTGTTCATTTTAAACACATCTAGGGTGGGATGTCCCACCCTTAGAAGCATTTCCCTCCCTCTCTTCACTACAGCTAGAATTTAAGATGAGCTTTGAATAAGCATTTAGCCTTTGAATTATCACCTTGAGATGGCATGTGATGAGCCTACACTGTTTAGGTAAATGCAATTTTAACTCCAGGGTGTTCAAACATATTACCATGGTGTATTTAGTCTTAATTATGACTAGGCCTTTTTTAAGTAACAGGCTTTAATAATGATACTCTCCATAATTGGTATTTTACTTACTGGTGTTACAGAGTTTGTAACCTGCTCATGAGAAGTTAGTATTTTTTCCTCTTGCTTGAAAGTCTGTATTGATAGGCCATTCAAAAGTATTTGCTTAACTTGTATTAGTTATGGTATCTCTTGAACGGTGTACACTTGAGATATAAAAAAGTGGGCAGTTTACACAGATTAAAAACATCTGATTTGAAACAAACATGCATTTAAGAAAAGGAAACATTTGGAACTTGTTAGCTTTGTGAGCACTTCTTGCAAATAGATGTAATTCTAATGGTCTTAAGGATCTATTCAAGGAAGACGAGGACTTTATCTTCCTTGACCTCTGAAGCAGAATGATTGGCAAGTATTGGGACTTAATTTGTTGGAAAACAAGTGATCTCATGGTTTGAATGGCTTTGTCAGTGAGTGCAGTAAGAAAAATGAAGACGTAAATCACAGGGAATGAAAGAAATTTGGTTCCACATCGTTTTATTATTGTGAATGTTCTCAGTAATGCATTTACTCTAGTATTCGCTATGCTGAGGTACAGCAACATCTGTTAGTCAGAGAAGTCCAATTTTTAATGATTGTCTTGACAAGCCACAAGAAGATCAAGTAGCTTGCTCAAGGTCACACAGAGAGTGAGATTTAGTTTGTGCTTGCAAAGAAGTGTTGCCGGGATCTCAATGTTTTATTTAGCCAGTAGAGCTCATATTCTCCTTCATATTTAGAACTTGTTCCATGTAGCACATGATTAAAGTACTTATGGCTACAGCTTCAAGACCTACTGTTGTTTGAGTTGGAACCTAAAGGACTTCTATTCAGAGTGCCAATTAAAGATATTAGATAGAAAAGTAAACAAAGCATGGTTTTGTAATATATAGCTCTAATCATTTGGAAAAGCTAAACTTGCAGAGGATAGTGCAGCTGCTAACAGCATAATAACTAATGTGCAGTATTTTAATCCAGCCGTTTAGAAACATTTTTTACATTACTTTTAGACAACTGGGAACAGAAAAAGATCTATGCTTGTATTATTTATTTGTTATTTAACACACCAAGCTGGTAATTTTTAAAACACATGATACTCTTCATCTCTTTAAAGTTTATTATTTACTTAAAGAAGGATCTTCACTTTGAGGTCTTTTTTAATTAAAAAAAGTTCTCTAAAGTGAGTATTTTGGGAATAAAAAGCTCTTTCTTTTCAGAGATTGAATCTATGACTATTATAATAATATGAATTTCTTCTAATAAAACTTTAGGCATGCGATGCTGCAGAGTCTAAAATATGTTGGATTTTCATTCCAATTAGAAGTCATGTGGCAAAATCACTGCCATGGATTGCTCAGGGGTGCAGCAGGTTGTTATGAATGCCTAATACCCATGTTCAATTCAGAAAACCGTTAGAATGGCCTTAGCACTGCAGGGCAAGGGCCCCTTTTACCGTTATTCTGGCTCCAACAGTGGCTGTAAGCAGATACTAAGAATGAGCAGGAACAGGGCAAGCATGTGTTGGTACTACCCCAACACGCTGTATGCTGTCCCACAACTATCCTGTCAGCTCAGGAGATTTCCTGGATCCATTGTAGTTTGTCTATTTTAAGATCTTCAGCGGGTCTGTCCAGTGAATATGTATTGTACCTTCCCTTGCGGCGATGTACGCATGCCTTGTCTGCAACACCCCTTGTCAAGGAGCTGCACAAGTTTCCAGGCTGCTCCCACGTCCTTCTGTTTGTTTCAAATGTGGCTCTTGTTAGTTCTATTTGACATCTCCTAGCTCTTCATAGTGGAAGATGCCGTGTGTAATCAAACCTTTCTTCATGTTACCCAAGGCTGTAGACTCACCTAAATTTTTCAGGATAAACCAGCCTAACCTACCTTGCAAATCTCTGCAATGATTCCCAGTTCTCCTCAGGATGCATTTCAAAATATTATCTACAGACTTATACACGACACCTTTTCATGCTTTCTGATTTGCTCCATTTTCAGTGTTTAACAACTCAGCTTTCTACCCTTCAGGTCTGTCTAGAGTAATTGTTATTTGAAAATCCTACAACACACTTGAGTTTGCCACCTATACAGTAATCTTTAGACCATGGTAGAAAGAAGATTCACTTTGAATTACGTTTGATGAACTGTTTTCCACTGTTCTTGTTTCCTTGTTTATATTGTCCATAGTTTAATCTTATTTTTAATTTCCTTAAATAAAAACTAGTATGCTATGGCTATAAAATCTCAGGTTCTCTAATATTTCAGTTACAGGACTGAAAAAAGTGTAGGTATTTTTAGTACACTAATATTAAAAATGAAAACAACCCTGGTAACTTGCTGTAGTCCTGTGCACTGTTTCAATTCCTGTTCCCTACGATGTGGCAGATAACGTCTGAAAAGTACGGTGAAAGTACCAATTAAAAAAACTTCTATTACAGTCATAAAGCTTATCCTGCTCAAATGACTTACTTTTCTCAGAATCAGAAAATTAAAAATAATTTTAAATGCACTATTTTAATTTTAAGGGTAATGTTGGCAGCCTTCCTCCAGGTTCTGCAAAACGTTCAGCTTCATCACATCTCAGGCGGTGGTGAGGTGTTTGGCGCAAGCACCAAACAGGTTGGCAGAAACAAACCCTAACTGTCCTTGAGCATTCACTACTGCACTTGTGTCTGATCACCCAGTTTCCTGATGTGTTTCTGTGCAAGAACATGCAGAACGACAACAGTGTCATTACAGGGTGGACGAAGAGGACGAAAGACAGGGGCTCCTTAATCCAGCACCAAAACTGAAAAGATGCATGTGCAAATGTAGCTGTGGTAATGCAGAATATGTTTTTAAAACAAAAGTTGCCTGCCTCACTTTATCTGCTTCGACACATAGGTGCTGAAAAAATAGATGTCAAAGGACTGGGAAAACTGTGTAAGAGTCTCTTACGTGTAAGAATCTCTTACATCAGAAAGCAAGAGGAAAGAAAGTATGGTATTGAGTACGCACTGCTGGGGAAAGTGATTGGCTCGAGCAGTGAGAGGCAGGATGACTCGTGTCCAGAACTCTGCTGAGGTACTCAGCTGGCCAAAAAGAAAATTTGTTGTACTTCTGGTAACAAACAGTACTGCCAGCCTCAGGCATTCCAGAATCATGAATCACAAGATTAAGAAGAAAAGGAGAATTTTTAGAAACAGTACGCATTTGGAAATACTTGTATCCTGTTTTTTCAATCTTTACTGTACGTTATGACATATTTTCAAAGTTTTCTTCCACATCCATAAGGAATAACAGATACTCTTAAAAACTGAAATTTTTGCCAGATAACATGACTTCAAAAGCTTGGGCTTTGTGGAAACTGCTGGCTATCAGAAACTTTGATAAGACATTCAGAAGGGTTAGCAACAAAGAATAAAAGAATGGGTAAATGAAGTAGAAAGCCTTCAGAAAGATTAAACTGCCTCTCTGAGCGAGTTGACTAGCACTGTTACTGAAATTCAAGTGAGGCTGGCCAGATCAGAAGAGATTGTAAAGATTTTATTGATTAACCTTTTGCAAGGAACACACATCTCATTTCTCCTGATAAAACAGAACAGGCTCCAAAGAGCAAAATGTGGTGATTTAGAAAATGCTCAAAGGAGAAGCAATGACAGGCTTTACGGCATTCCTGAAAATGCAGAAAATAACAAAAATGTGGGAATGCTGCCCCTGTCACTTACACCATCCTTGCATTTTGATAGTATTGTATAGAAACCTCATATGGCAGGGCACAAAAATCCTCAGATCTAGCTAAGATATGTAACTTTCTGTTTCCAGAATTATCAAACTCAGCAATAATTTTTTACAGGCAGCTGGGAAGAACAATGAAGAGCAGTATAAGAATAAAATTATCCATTTTGATGACAATTACTACCCCGAAGTTCAGAAAATTTGGAGGCATGCTGGAGCTAAGCAAAACCAGCTTAGGAAAAGGGATAAGGCCCTTAATTTCATAATCATCACAAGTAAGATGGGTATTATTATATAAGAACAAAAAGTCCGAGAGAAGCATTGCCAATGCTTTACAGTTCAGGCATTGTGACCCTTCAAAGAGAAGCAGCAGGAGGATGAAACATCCAGTCTACAGTAATTAGACCTACATCTCACTTTACAGCAAATTCACCTGGATTTTGCTAAGAGGCAGGAGGCTTGACGTGCATCAAGACTGCAGAAAGGGAAGCAGAAGGAACGAAATGAAATATCAAGTCCGGATGCACTATTATGTCCAAGGAGCAAAAAGGACACCCAGGGGAGGAAGTGTAAAGCTGCCTTTTGCTGGGATGCAGTGTTCCTGCATCCAGACCCTTGGAGGAACTTCCAGCAAACTTAAGTCTGTTTGGGGTTATGTATTATCTGGCAGTGGGCTCAAGTGGGCTAAAGCAGCTGGGGATCAGCTCAGAGAAATACTATCTCCTGTGGAAGCAGGAAGAAGAAGAAGGGGAAATTCTGAACCTAAATTCAAATTTTCTAGCAAGCATAAGAGGACTCCTCTACAGCTATATGATTCCCTTGCAGGCTGGCTATGTCAGGTTTAAGAGCAAAATCTTTGGGCTGTGGAGCCACACCATCAAAATAGGCAACAAACTTTATAAGCACCATGTTCTACACTGTGCTACTACAGTCGGTTTAATAGGCAGATGTCAAGGAGGGATATTATGGATACTAGGAAGGGAAAGAGGTGACAGGATGAAGGTATTAAAAAGGCAAGGCTGTACACTGGGTAAAATGTGCAAGGAACTACTGACAGAAGAAGGAGCAATTCGGCAGAGGAAAATACAGGCTAAGTCAACCGCAGCTATTTCACACTTGCCTTCTTCCTCACCGTCTAGTTCTTACTCTGAAAAGTAAAAAAATTAGCAATAATGTAAAATATATTGCAACATTCTGAGCTGTTTCTTTTTCCTTCATACTTTTTAATACAAAGCAAAAGTTGGTTGGGGAATTTTCTGGGAAGGCAATTCTTTGCCTACTGTGGCTGTTAAAAATAGTAGTTGTATCTCTCAGCCTACTGATTTCTGAAGCAGAGAGCTTTTCTGCCCAAATAAATTTGAGTTCATGGACAACCGGTTTAAGTTACTTGTTGATCCTAGATGAGAGTTTTCACCAGGTCGGGATGGCTCTATAACCAGAAAAGTGTAATGATAGCTGGGTTCTTTATTGCACTGTGCTGGATCCATCTGTATTGTTGTATCAGGAAGCTAAATCTGGAACTAAGAGTTTGGCTCTTTTTCTCTCCAGTCTCCTCTTTCTTAATGCCTTTGCCTCCAGAGATAGGTTTGTACCTACACCTTAATGAACACCGCAGCCTTTCTGTCCTTCTTGCAGCACAACAGTTATGGTGTTGTATCTTCTTTACATTAGTTTCTTTTTAGGCATGTTAATACAAATATATCAATTTGTATAGGATTTTGTGACTTGGTAATGAAGCGCAAATATTGAGCCTTTAAAAAATGACCTTTAATGTTTGTAGGTTTGTGGTGAAAGAAGCTTTCGATAGTATTCACACAGAAACAGTTTAAAGGGCTGAACATCACGGAGCAGCTACAGTGTTAGTTGCTGATTAACCTCTCCGAGGACAGACTCCTAAAACTCAGATGCTGGGAATGGGAGAAACGTGTGAAATTTGGACAGCAGGTTGTGGGCTAAAACTTCTGAAACTCCTCAGCCATGCTGTAATTAGTTACAGTGGTATGAACACCAAATTAGCTGTGCACTGAGCTCAAGACACAGCCAAGCAGCTATAGCGACTTTAGAGCTGAATAGATTCTGCTTTGTTCAAATATAGCTAGTACAAGCAACACATCTGCTGATGGTTAAAGAGCCCTCAGTGTGGCTGGGAGACAAAGTATTGTAAATTGTACGAGCAAATTATTGTTGGCTCTGTCTGTTACTATGACAGTAATGGTGTGTAAAATATGAAGCTATAGCCAAGGTCAGGATGGACAGTATCTCGGTGAGTAACATACTAAGGTATAACTTTCAGTGTCATTCTGGCCAAATATAAATTTATGCTTACTGTGTCATTTAATGTGGCACATCTTAGGTCTCTGAAGACAGAACAGAAAACCATGCTGGCTTTAATTCTCCGTTGATTTATTTAAAGATAAGAATAGATACAAGTAACCCTGTATAGATAGCTATTTCATATGGAATATTTACCCCTATTCTGTACAGCCTTGTCATAACAGTGCAAAATGTACAGAGGCATTCTTCTTATGTGAATTTAACAGATGACATAACTTATTGGTGCTCAGATTTGCTTGTATCTGAACTGTCAGAAATATGAGATCATCCTTCTTTTTTCCTGCTTAAGCTGACCTTTTCCTTTAGAAAGTATTTTAACCATAATTTCCATTACAGTCCTGCTTTAGGCATTACGTACATGCACAGAAAAGAACATTTTAAGAAAAGAACACTTTCATCCCTCTCTCCAAACTTGAAAACACTACATATCCTGATATTCCACATCAGGTGGAAAAGTAAATAAAGAAGAGAAAACGAGGTAAGCAGGCAACTAGTTATGAACAGTGTAATAAGTAATGGTCTTAGCAGCCCAATTGAGAATCACCAGGCAGAATTGACCTAACTTGCTCCATATATTATTTGCCTTACTTATTATTACTTATTATTTGCCTGAAGGCATGTTCAGTTGCTTTTAATTTCATTACCTCAGCCTAACAGTTGTTTTGGTTTAATTTCAGCTGTAGTAAGTTTAGTAACTCATCCAAGGAAAGCAGAGCAGAAGGGTGAAAGCTTGAGCAACTTGATCACAAATTGCTGAATCTTGTATTTGAATTCTGGAATGAGGATTTAAAATGATCTAGAGCTAACCTGTTCCTGGGCTAACCTGAATAACTTTGGGGCAACCTTGTCAGCGCTGAGCACACAAACACCAAGACAGGCCCTGAAAACCACAGGCTTTGCAGTGTGATGGTGGGGATCACCACCTTGTTCTTGCAGGTAGTTTTACAGAAATTCAATTTCCAGATTGAGTAGCATAGGAACTTTGTTGAAAAGCTGCGCTTTTGGTTTAGCAATGCATATTTTTTGGAAACACAGCAGTGAATTCCAACTGAGATTGTTCTCCACCTTAATTTCTTGACATATTATCTGACGCCAGATGCCAGAGGACAAGGAGTGTTGCAATGCTGGAGAGCTGACTGGCCTAACAAAATGTCATGTTACTGTTTGCTTTGCATGTGGGTGAGGCTGAGTTCGTTCCTCACATCATCGTCTGGCTCACTGACTTTTCTCGGTCTGGAGTTCTCCTTAGTTACGGGCCTTCCAGCAGTCTTTCTCTCTTGCGTGTTTCCTTGAAGCATTTGAGTCCCTAGGTGTCTGCTGCCAGGCTCAAACCTCTTAAAGAAGGGCTAGTAATCCTACAGGACTTCATGGTATATATTGTCCCCCATCCTCTTTTTTAGCCTCAGAGCTCCTTCTTGGATAGAATCAAGCTTCTCCATTCCCAATTAAACACCAAAGGCCTGCACAAGTCCAGCCCTGCCTCTCATACATTAGATTGTTTGTCCAGGCTCCCTCTTCCTTAATGGTCTCAAAGTGATCTTCTGATTTCTTCTTTTCTCACTTGTGGCTTCAAGCTTCTGTGGAAACTTGTTATGATCCGTCTGTCATTTATGCTGATTTTTCCCCTTCTTCCTACTTTCTGCTGCCTTCCTCTGGTTGCTCCCTCTCTTTTGTCCCTTGCCCCCATACTTCTCTCGATCTCCTGCTGTGGCTGAATGCCTCTTTTCTGAGGTGCCAAGTCAGGATATTGTAAAAGGCTTTTAGTTTCTTCCTATTCTTCTGATGCATTGCCACCTGTAGTCCCTCTGTGGTCCCATATGCATCTGTGGTCCCTCTGGGCTAAAGTGGTAAGCAGCAGGCAATGTTGTGGACAACACATGTTGGTGAACAACTACAATATATCTAAAAGCAGCTGATAAGACCAGCATAATGTCACATTTCTTACAGTACAGTGGCCAGAATTCCCAAATGAAATCCTTAGATTCTCCACCCTTCCTACCTTTTCTGTCAGGATACATCACCTCCATCACCTGGTGATCCTCATGCTTGGTGGTGCTCCTCTGATGAACACCTTGCAGTCAGCCAACCCAAGAAGTGTGTTCAAGCCACATCCAGCCCAAACCAATGCTACGGAGGTCAGGACAAAAAAAAGCAGCAGTCAGCACCACTTTACAAATATGGTGTTATTCACTGCTAGGGAATGGGAAACCTAGGGCAGTTCTTCCCTCAGAAGAATAATGAAGGAGAAGTGTATTCACCAGCATATGGTAGTAAGGAGCAGTTTCCAATCTTACTTTTGAAGCTGGGCTGCTGTGTAGAAATAAATGTAATTTTCATGGACCTTGACAGATGACTTTGTATCCACATAAGTGAGTGCTACTTGGGGGAGACCAGAGCTGGGCTCTAGTCAGTTCTTTTAGGGCTGTTTATGCTATTTTACCCAAAATTAAAATCCCATATGAATAGGGTAACAGATATTTCTCTGTGGCATTTTCTGTTGGCTTCCCAGTATGGTCCCAGTTATCAATCTAATCTTCGTCTTTCTGATAGTCCTGTGCACCATGTAGGGAGCACCAGTGACTCTTCAGTGCTGTGGTTTTGACACTAATGGCCATGAAGTGTATAAGATAGCCATTGCCATGCTTGTCATCACTTGCCAGCATCCCTTTGTGGTTCAAGCCCTGGGTGTCTTATTAAAATAGTGAGCAAAGAGGTGGAGAGGGCCGCAATCAGTCTCCAGTCCTCAGAAAGAGGTGTTTTCCTAACAGTGGTCCCAGTTTCTCTCATGAAATGGAAGGTGTCCTCCTCCTCACCTTTGCAGCTCTGCCCAATCAGCAGCTTCTGCTCTTTGGTTTTATTTGACTCAGATGTTCTCAGTTGTCAGTTGGTCCTTCCATCCCAGTGACTGAATCACAAGGCAGACTGGGGCTGTGTGTGACATACCGAATGGTATCTCAAGAGGTAGTAAATACAGGCTTGTTTATTCAAAGGAAAATAAATACAAGACAATGAATAAAATTCATTGATATTTTCGGTTAAGAAAATAAGTCTAGTGGGATTTATATGAGAAGTAGATTTTTTTGTCCATGTC
>Ga0181612_109892_pt1 | contig 16114 bp, 7 predicted proteins | sample HoacroProtozoa21_FD_119630 | JGI IMG/M metagenome (GOLD analysis project Ga0181612, IMG submission 119630) | Hoatzin crop microbial communities from Cojedes, Venezuel. Combined Assembly of Gp0051906, Gp0051904, Gp0051908
CTCCTGCCTCCTTTGCTCGATTTCTTTCTCAGGGGGATGCACCGCTCCTGAGCATGGAGGAAGTGACGTCTAAACAGCGACCAGCACTCTTGGACCCCCCTGTATTTTTTTATTCTGCAGGAATCTGCTGAGTCCTTGCATCAAAGTACAGCATACATGTATATGATCGTATGGATGTGAAAAAAATCTTTCTGTAATTGAAAACTATACTAATGATTTGTAACTGTGTTTTAAATGTTTGAGGGGATTGCTTCTGTTACGGTCTCTTCTTACAGTCTGCTTGCTATAATAGCCCTATTGCTCATCTTGATGTTAAATTACTCATAATAAATGACATTGAGTTATAATTACTGGTTACTTCAATCCAGTAATACTTCTACTTTAATTTTAAATTGGAAAGATGACAAGATTAAAGTGCATGTTCCTGCTACTATTTTTAGCATGACTAAAGTGCTGGAAATGTTACAGTACCTGAGGGAAGACAGCAGAGGAAGAAAGTGTGCAATTCTGGTCCCTTCATTCAGAAAAGGACACATTAGAACTGCAGAAAAACCAGAGAAGGGCAGCAGGGCTGAACAAAGGTGCTGCTTCTGTATGAGGAATCATTGAGGAGGCCAAAACTGGAAAAGAGAAGACTGAGGTGATAAGTGTGACAGAGACCTACAAAGCCATTAAGTGGCATGGAGAGGGGGTTGAGTACTCACTGCCTCTTCCAGTACAGCATCTATAAGTTAATTAATAGGACCTATGTTCAAAGGAAACAAAAGGATGCAGTTCTTCCTGCGACATGTAGTAGGGCTATTCGTGTGCCAAGAAATATTGTGTATGCAAGAAGTTTACGCTGTTACAAGGAGAGTCTGGACAAGTACTTGGAAGAGATCCATTGAAGGAAGAGGTACCAGTAAATACAAAGATTTCTTCACGCTCACAAAGTCTTCTGACCTGAAAATAGTTGGCTGTTGGGAGAGTGCAGAAGTAGTATCATGTACACTTTTCCTGTTCTTACTCTCCTCTAGGCGCCGAGTTATTGTAAGGCTGATCTTTTGTAGGGAGGGTGGATAGATTAATCAAGAGATGTTCTTACTCCAGATACATCATCAGGTGGCAGGTGAGCATGACAGTGTTGTTGATAGAGGCTGTTCCATGAAGGAAAGGGAGCCCACTTGCCAGCAGCCAGGGCTGGGAAATGTCTTCCCTCCAGGAGTGGTCACGGTAAGTGGTAGGGCGTATGGAACAGCTTTGTGGTATCCTCAGCACTTGAACCATGAGAGTGGAGGTTCAGTACTTCTACTTGTCCGTTCCGTCATGAGTTGACTTTCAGGGAAAAGTCAGGTCCTGTGACTTCTGCAAGGATTTGTGTCGATTCATTGACTCGTTGACGTAGATGTGGCTCTTCTCTGCTTCCTGCTGGTGGTTGTGTAGGTTCCTCCACTCATGGCATAAGCAGATCTTCGCGAAGCATAGCGCCTCTGTCTTGTCAGACTGTGGTAACTGCACTGGCTAAGCACATGCCATCCTGGTGCTTTGGTACTGGTTTTCTATGGGTGTTTTTTGCCTTAATCAGCCTCATGCTGAGATTTAAGACAGTTACAATCAATAGTAGGTACAACCTTTTAACCTCTATGATGCTTCCTATGAGCCACACATGTGGCTTTCAGAGGAAAGGGGGCTTATCTCCCTCCCACCTTCCTTCCCTCCCTGCTGTACGGGAACACCAGGGCTTCCTGCTGCTGGTCAGGCCTCACACTGTTGCTCCAGCCTACTTTAAGGAGAAGTAGAGCCCACCCGAAGTAAGGCCTTCGGCCTTTCTGCTCTGTAAGAGCATCTTGCTGCGGGATGGGTAGGTCCAGCACAGTTGTATTGACTCTGGTTATTGTAGGGTATGAGCATAAGAATTGGCAACAGAGACATGGCAGCACCTGTAACACTGGGCTAGACAGGCTCTTCGTCTCTTGTGCTCTTAAAGCAGTCAGTTTTGTGACCTGGACTTCAGAAGCAGTTATGATTAATGCAGTGAAGAGAAACCCAGAATACGTTTAAGTACCGGGAAGTGTCATGATCTTGAGCTCCTTTGCTGTTAGCTATCCAGAAACTGGCTAAGTAAGATGTGTTTATTAGTGGTGGCTTTTATGTGTGAATTATGCTAATGAAGAACATAATAAGCCTCTGTGTTTGACTTTTTCAGTTGTACCTGGTCCTTAACACCAGTGCATTATGAATGTTTGTTCAGTGTTTTAATGATGCTGGATTTGATTTGGAAGTGCAGGCCAGCATGTGTTTCGTGTACTATAACACAGCAGTTTCCTTTTTTCAATCTAAACCTCTCATTTTAGAATTCTGTCTAAGTTATATTTTGCTAGACATTGCCAAAAGCAGTTATAATTAATTTTCCTACAGGTTCTACTGATACGAAAAAATCATTGTAAGACTACTCACAAAGTATTTACCTTCGCAAATGAATTAAAAATGCTGAAGGAAATTCAGGAAATTGCGTATTCTGTGAAGAAATCACTTTCATGGGAAGCATTGCAGCTACAAGCTTTGCATTTGAAGACAACATTTACTGTTTGATCTCCATCAATTCAGTGTGAGACCTGGATGGGAGCTGATTTTATTATATTTATGTACGATGTCTCCTTCATTGGTTTTGAGGAGAGAATACTCAACTTAGGTGGAAATCAACTAGGCAGACCTGGCCCAGTACAGCAGCTGGAGGGTTTGTGTTGTCTGTAGTGGGAGAAGGGGTTGGAAGTCTCAGGTCTATTTTTCTTTTGAATCCAATTTACCTTTGGCACTATGCAGGTGTCTAGAAAAGTACTACTTCAGAGGAAGAGATAGACTTCAGTCACATTTCTTAATGTTCTTTAGAACCTAATGCTTGGACAGCTATGGAGAGAGGAAAGATAGAAAATCAGTGTGTGACAGTTCTGTAGCAATGATGAACCATAGTGACTTGGGGGTGGGGGGTATTTGTTGGGAACACCTTGGCTTCTTTTGGTACGGTGGGTTTATTTTTATTCTGTTGAAGTTAGTGGGATGGACATGTACTGTTAAGAGTGTATGAATGGGTAGAATGACTGAAAGCTGGTAACAACCAAATCTCAATGTCGGGACTTCACTGTAAATGCCATTCATCTCTTGGTAATAAATCTGAAAATCTTTGGAATGAGATAATACTGCGTGTTTGACAGCCTTAGTGGTTTGTGCAAGAATGAGTAAGTGACAAATTGCTTAAGCCTCCGTGGCTCATGGGATAGGGTCTTAATTTACTACATTTTAATTTAATGGATAATTAAAACTAATTAAATCTTGTGAAAAGCAGGCTGCCCTTTTTAGCTATTTGGCTAATTAGTAATTAATTTAGCTGGGGAGAAAGGAACATTGTAGGTTTATTATCTAAAATGTCCAGGAAAAAAAATCTCTATAGATATCACAACTCTTCACTTGCGTGGTATGAAACTGGAAAACTCTGACCTTTGCTTTGTTCTAACAAAGTTAGTGTTTAGACAAACACTTGAGATTGAAGTGTCAAATTCTACTTTTAAGTGCCTAAATGGCTCTAATTGAACTTGCAGCCACATATTAGCACAGTGAGCATATTATTACAGAATTTGGCTGAAATTTAAAAAGATTGTAGATTAAAAGGATTGTGAATAGCCTTGGCATAAACAACATTATATTCATCCTAAGGAGCAGAATTGGCATCCACTGTTGTAGTCCATGCTGCAGCTTGTTTCTTTTATTTAAGGTTTTGCTTTGATGCCTATTACAGAGATTTGGCCTGTGTTTAATTCAAAGATGTTTTTGTCTTACGTACATATAAAATAACACTTCTAGCAAGCTTTTTTCAGTTTTGTTTTTTTTTTAGTTAACTATATTGTATTCTATAAATCAAGTACTTTTTCATAGATGGTAAAGGTTTTGTTTTATGGCATTTAGGTGGGGTTGTTCTGCAGAAAAACAGAACTGTGGCATGTTTAAGGAATCTGTAAGAAGGAAAGCTAATCTGATTTACTGTACTTACAGTCTAAAATCCCTTCTATTTCCTGTGCTCTTCCCGGTGCTGAGTTTTAAGTGGACAAATGGCCTTTATGGTAGGACTAAAGGAGGATGCCTTGGTAGGAGCTAGACATTCAGTGAAATTTAGGAAATACTAATACTCCAGAGTACACCCCCGAGTGCCATTCTCCTATGATTATGTGACACTGTGTTGTAGGGTGAAACACAACACAGAAGAGGCAAAATGAGAGCATTTAAGTATGATTTGATTAGATAAAAAAATTCTCTGATATTTGAACTGTAAATCAACCTGATACTGTAAGCAAATAGACATCATATCTATTTAAAAAACAAACAAATTAACAAAAATCCAACCAACCCACCAGGTAATTCAGTAATAAGACATCATATAGTTCTTTTTTGCCTTTCATCAAAGGTGATGGGCCTGGACAGACACTCATTTAACATGTCTACCAAACTTCCGTGAATCTACAGACTGAGAAATTTCAGTATTTCGCTGTCCTTATTTCTGCTAAGTTGTATAAACTGAAACTTTTTTAGGTTGAATTAGGTTGTTCAATTATTCTGTACAGGTCATATTTTCTTAGACCTCTGATCATTCTTGTTTTTTCTCTTTTGGACCCTTTTCAGTAGCATGTGTTGTCTTACCTGGTACATGGTGCCCAGTGTGGCCACTGCATTTCAGCTGGGCTCTTGTTACCAGCGCTGAGAAAAGCAGAGACGTGACATTTAGAGCTGAAGTTTGCGACTCCATTGTATTATGTCGTCTAAGAAAGCTATATTCAGTAAAACATAACTTCCTAAAACCTTCATTCTTCTTTTCCAGGTTATATGGGGTGTACCACCTTTAATGATATTACAGCATGCCATAAAGCCCATATTTATAAAATTTCCAAGCTGCAGCGAACAGTCTGCTTCTCTGCCAGTCCTACAGCTGAACTTTTAGCTTTCTCTGGAGGAATACTGTATCTGTTTAAACTGATGGCTTCTTGACAACCCCCCCCCCCCTTTTTGATTCCTGTGCCTTTGTAAGTGGGAAGTGACCTAGAGTAATACTTAGCCCATCATTAAATTCACAGATGCCCTCCTCTTTCAGCTTAGCTACTGACAGTCTGCTGTCCTGCAGAGCCACTTGTGTCACAATTGGGACGTAAGCTCCATGATGAATTGCTCACCTTAGACTTTTAGATAAATCAAGAAGTGTCATGTGGGACCAAAGGAGACACTCCAGCACAGCAGAGGGACGTGATCCCGTAGGCTGCCTTATCTCAGTCACAGCTCTGGCAGACTGCTGCTCCTGCAATCCCTTCCCTGTTAGCTGTAGCTGTGGCAAATGCATCTAGAAAGAATGCAGGTAGGTTCTGTTGGCTGTTGCCAGCATAAAAGGACAGGATCGTAAAACCTTTTACGTTTACTTTTTTCACTTTCTGGGTCTGAGAAAGATGAGTTCTGCTGAAACGGTCTTCTGGTGATGCCTGCAGTTGTACCCAGTGATCTTCACCATGTACAGAGTTTGCTGATGAGTTCTTTCCTCTCATAAAAAAAAAAAAAAAAGAACCCCCAATGCAGATAGCCTGCCAATTTGTAAAATTTTTGATGGACTAGGTTAATATTTTTAATGTTTCTGCTACCTACCAGAGTCTTGTAATGCTGTACAAAATGGCATTTATCAGATGTTGACAAAAGCATGATTTGTCTGCTGCAATTAGAACTTGTGCAGTAGACTAGCATTTCAGAATATGTTGCGTCAATTCTTTATTTTCCTATCAAGATTTTGATTCTTTAAAATACTAAGAAGATGAAGTGGGGAGTTGCGACATGTTCAAATTATTACATATTTTAAAGTGAAATGACGTAGTGAAAAGATAACCATTGTGTGCTTCAGCAGCATATTAACAGATCATCGTTTGATGCCCAAATATATGAAAACATGACTAAGGCTAGAGATCTTGGGGAGTGTAGCTCTGATAAATATAGCATGTGCTTCAATTTCAAGGCTAGGTGGTTTTCACACAGAAAGACTGTTCCTGTGGTGGTCTAGGAGTGAACATATTGTGTGTGGCTTCCAAGTGACTCAGCACTGTTCCACCAGCAGCGAAGTAGAACCAGAATTGCTATAATTGTCCAGCAGAGGATCAGCTTTCATGGCACAATCTGTTTCTTTTCTCAATTATCGAGCAGCATATAATAGGATTTAAGAGGGAGAAAAGAGGAGGAAAAATAGCAGAACTGAAAAATTCTTGGCATTTTTGCAAAGTTGAATTTTTCTCACTTTTTCAGTTTAAAGAGCAGGAGAAAACCTGTGTCTTAATTTCAGGTAAACTGATAACTGTTTAAATGTCACTGACAGTTGATCAGATAAATTTTGCCATATTATGAATGATACTAATTTTTATTTTTTCCAGTTATGAGGTTGGTGGATAAGATGTGAAGTTTAGCTGGCAGAGCAAGTTGTTATGATACAACTTGAAAAAGTTGTCTGTGGAAAATGTCCTCAGGTCGTGGAGCTGTAAAAGCAAATATAAGCGTGTAGGTAATACAGGTTAGGAAAAGGTTTTAGTATGCTCCTGTTCCAGCTGGGCATGGGGAGGGTGGTCTGTTTTTGTTGCTGAATGACTGGATTAGGCTTTCTGTACTGTTCCTGGGCAAGTTCGTAGTGTATGAAAGTCAGGGCTGTGAATATACTGGTAGCCATTGTCATCCAAGCCCAGTGAATTGGAAAGGTGGTGTGATGAGAGAAAGAAGGTCACGCCGAGAATTGGCAATGCTAAGGGCTCAAGCAAGAGCAGTGCAATGGCTGGACCTGCCTTTTAAGATAATTGACAGACAGTGAGAGTAAAGGTTTCTAGTATGACTTAACAATTCTGCTAAGACAGTGCTCTTGGTAGAAAGTGGATGGGATTGCTGATGTCATATTCTCTTTTTTTTTTTTTATTTTAGCGGTTTTAACCAAATATAATCTGGCAAAAAGCCAACGATCTTTAGGTACTGTTTTTCTTTTCTGGGCTTTAGAAAACCAGGTTTTAAAACCTTGCGTGCCTAAGCAAATTAGTTTGTAGTTGACCTGATGTTGAATTGGGGAAAATAAACGCTTCTGGGCAGAGAATAGCTAACAAAATTAGATAAGCAAAGAACGTGCTGTTCTGCTCATTCAAGATAGTGTAATACAAAGCAGACTGAGTTTGTTCAAGGTAGTTTTTTATTAAAGAAGTGACTGCTAAAATTTGATCCTCTACTGTGTAACTTCCTTCTGTGAGTTGCAAGTGCTTTTGGATCCTATTGTAGGTGAGCACTGATTAAACATTGATGCCAAGATAGCTTTTTCGGTGTAATTACTGGGGATATTGTCAATATACTAGCACATTGTAAATCCCTTTCAAATGCAGTTCTTCTAGAATAAAGATGCAGGAAGCAATACTAGTAATAATACCACAAAAGAACATTCTCCTTCATTAACTGAGCCCTTAATTGGGGGGACAGGACCGGATGGGAAGAGTGTGGTGTCAGTTTAGGATCAATGTAAATGAGCCTTTGTGGAGCTCTGTGAAACCAGGTCTTTTTGAGCACTGCACCCTAATCAGCCCTTTTTTTCCCCATCTACTTTCTCTTCTTCTTCAGCCACGTGTGTCCTTCTGAGTTTTTCCCTTGGACTTGCTTGATATGTTATTCTTTTGGTTAGCCCCTCTTTCTTGTCCCTTCGTCTAGCAAGTTAAATTTTTGTCACAACAGGCTTGGAAATGTGTTTCATTACTGAAGCTGAATCATGTTTATAGCTTTTGGTAAAAATTTGAGATAAAGGAGCATCAGATTCTCTGAAACTCATTACACATATATTTGCTCTGATGTCTAATACTTATTTTCCAACTATCTTTTAAAACATTTACTTGTGACTTCTGCCTTTTATCTTTTGTAGAAATCTAGTTTTTACGTTTTTATATTAAATTGGTGACTGTTTTAATTGGCTCTTCTTTACAAGGTCTGTTTTTCAAACATCCTCAAAAAAAGCGCTTGCCTCCAGTCTTTCTACTGTTTTTAAAATGTGTGCATGAAGTCTTAAAAAAAAAGTATTAATACACATCCAAAATTCTGCACGTATCTCAGACTGTTTCTCAGTAAGGGCCCGATATTGGTTTTGCAATCAGTGTTTTTTAAAATAGAAACTTTGGCCAAGCTACTTTTCTCCTTTCATAGTGCTAGAAGTGTCAACTTGAACTACAGCCCAAATTTGGTCTGAAATGGGGTAATGTCATATAGTTAAAAGTCTGTATGTGAGAAATGTTTTATTAATATGTCTGTTTTATTTCAGGAGGATGTGGAAACAGGAGTCCACCTTGATCCTGCTATCAAGGAAGTTCAATACAATCCCACTTACGAGACCATGTTTGCACCTGAGGTAAGAAACAGTATTGATCTTTAGAGCAGAAATGCCTTTGGCTTAAACGGTAGAGGTTCTATAAATCTTGTGTGAAATTCATGGAAGATATATCTTCTTCGGATGCTTGCTCTATTTTGGAATCTAGTTTGGGCACACTGAAAAAAGATTCTACAGAGATGTGTTAGTATTTTTAATGCTTGAATATTAATATTCTGCATAAAGCTGTTGTAAGAAGAATCTTAAAGTGTTCATCAGAATTATAGCTATGGAAATTAAAAATCAAGCTAGGAAAATAGCATTATAAAGATGTTGAGTAAAACATGAACTGCGTTAAAATAGTCAGTTACTATTTTCACATTTTTGTTATTTACTCATCATCCTGCTTAGATCAAAATGTAAGGTTGTAAGTCTTGTGGATATATGGCTTTTAAGAAGAGGATATAAAATTAAAGTCCAAGTACTTTCAGTATAACTATTCACATCAGTGTTAAGTATTTTAGTAACTTAAGATATGCTAGATGCGTATAGTGAAAAACCATTTTAGGCTGAATTTGGACTGCCTGGTGCTATGCGAACCACTTGCTGTTTTCTTAGAACTGACAGGCTATTCGAAAGATAAAAATAGCTGTTCAAGCTTTTATCTTTTTTTCAGTATTCAGCTTCTTTGTACAGTTTGTCTTCTGTGAGACCAGGGGTTAACATTCCAGGTAGACAAAGGCTGCATCAATCTCAAATTTCTACAGTTGTGCTTTATATGTAGAAAACCTTTTGTGGAACCACATAAATTGTCCTTTTTACAGCAAGCTTGTGTTTTGCAACATACCAAAGCCATGAAGTGTGTGAGCAAAAACACTGATTTAAACTTACTACAGTGTTACCTTGTGTAAGTGTTTTAGTTAGGGAAGCCTAATGTGGGACAGTCTCAGGTGTCTACAAATACGGCTGACAAGCATAGGGGCTACCATTAAATTTGGTTTGATACTCGTCTCAGTGTATTGCATTTGTTTGTGTTCACTGTTCTTTTCCCCAACAATGGTATGGCCAGGAAGACTGGCTTTTGTCATCTTGCAAGAAGAAAAGAAAGTCAGGGTTTCATAAGTGTATTTCCTGGAATAAAACAGCAAGTCCCCAATTGCTTTTTAAATGCATGTAAATATTTTTGGCAGTGTAATTTCCGTATTATGTACAAGGGTTTAGTAGGACCTGATACCTCTTTCTTGATATGTCCTCCTTACAAGGGACAGTATGCTGTGGTTTTGTCTTCTGAATGCTTGTACTGATCACCTACTGAATGGCAGTGTTTTGTGTCAAGTAGTTGACACTGATTTGTCCTCTGTACCAGTAATACAGGCTAGAAGGTTCAATCATGAAATAAGCTGTTCGAAGCAACTGTGTAAGCGATCATTGTGTAAAATAACAGACTAAGAAGCTTATTCAGTAGTCATAAAGATATAGAAAGTTGATGTGATTTTGCATTAGAATTTTTGGAAGACAAATCTTTTTTTTCCTGAAAAAGTACACACACATAAAGAAGAAATTAGTTATTCTGATATACTTTCTTTTAACATTGTTGATGTAGTTTGGACCAGAAAACCCATTTAGGACTCAGCAAATGGCTGCACCTAGAAATATGCTTTCTGGATATGCAGAACCAGCTCACATCAATGATTTCATGTTTGAAGAACAAAGAAGAACATTTGCAACGTATGGTAAGTCCTTAACAGTGGAATTCACCTCCATCTTTATTATGCCCTGTTTGGACAAAATAAGTTGTTCTTTACAGAACAGTTAATAGGACTGCAAGTTCTGTAAATTACTTTTTAACAGACTTGTTAAAATGGGGAAAGGTCTCTGAATGAGAATCCATACGGCTGGAGATCAATTCGGGAAATCTAATTTTGAAATTCCCTTTGAAATTGTAATCAAGTGTGTGACCTCCTACCAAACCGCTTTTACTTAATCCTTTCATTAGTTGCACCAGTGTAGAAAACACAAATCAAAATTTCACACTTTCAGTATGACAAGTAGCTGTAGATCTGTTATGTAAATAGATTCTTTCATGTGATTCAAAGTAAAGGTAGCTCTCTCAAAACCAAAGGAAGCCTTACTGAGTTGCAAGGCTCTTCAGAGTGGTTACCTCTGTAGATACAAGCTGAATCAACGGGAATCAAAGAAAGTGGGAAAACATTGCTACAGTATTGTTAGCAAAGACACACCCACAGGTGTATCTCTGTATTGGTGGTCATTATAGTTGCTGCTTTCTTACCTTGAAGAACCTTTTCACTTGTAAATAGTTACATTTGCAAAATGAAACGTTTGAGTTTTGTAGAGTCTTGAGTTTCAAGTGGACTTTTTATGGATTGTAAGAAAAACAGAATTTTTTTTTAGTAAGGAAAACGTGGAAAGACTATGGATTCTAAGCGTTCTTTTGGACATGTTTGAAAGAACAAAACTGCTGTGTATTTACAGACAACAGCAGTTATTTTTTCTTCTGTGTTTCATTGTAAGCTTTCATTTCTGTTTTAAACTTGACTGCAAGTGCTTGTCTTGCAGATATCAATCTTTGTTTTCAGGTGAAGTATCACTTTATAGTCTTCAAATTCAGTGTGTTAGGCAAGTTCTGATACTAGCTGTGTAAAAGTAAAGTGTGACAACACTGAACTTTTTGCACAACAAATGTGCAGCTTGCTTTATTCGTATTTACATACAAAAGTCTACTCCCTGCAAACGGTCATGCTTCAAAATCACCTCCCTGCACACGAGTTCCCTTAACTTCATTAGGGCTTTATACAGGCATGAATTCACTTATTGCGTTCTGTGATGGATGAGGTTGGGACTTTATTGCTAACATCTGTGGGAGCCGTGTATTACAGTGAAACCTGGAAGAAAAAACTACGTAAAGTCAGAGACCTCATCCGCAGTTTCTCTTCATATTTGGGTTTTATTAGAGATTTTTTTGTAAATGTTAAAAATTGAAATCTATTTAAGACAGTTTTTTTCTTTTACACAGTTTAAGCCAATAGGTACTTTCCACTGGGTTGCTAGGATGTGGAATATAAGCAAAATGCCAATATAAGAAATGAATTTGTCGTTCCATAGCATAATTTTAACTTACTTGATTGCAATTTTGATGTTAGAACTTGACAGACAATGCAGGTAGAAGCCTATTCAGAATCTGAATAGACAAATTAGATTTTGTTCTGTGAAATTAAATGTTGCGTTGTGTGGGTTGTGCATTTTTGTGTGCGTGTGTGTAGAATAGATATTGGAAAAAAAGGGTCTGTAGGTGTATTACAGTGTTTGATTTGGGGTTTTTTTGTTTGTTTGTGAAGTTTAGTTTGGGGGAAGGTAGAACCAGTAAGTCTACTCAAAGCTCCTGCTGTTGGTTTCTATTGTCAGTGTACAGCAACTGCCTTGAAAGCTGTATTACAAAAGAATATAAAAATACATTTTTAAGACTTATAACATTGGCATCTGTGTAACTATCATATTCAGGTTTCTAGAAATGTTCAGTAGATAATGATCAGGATATGGTGAAAATGGAGCTATGAATAAGTTAAGGTAGGCAATTTAAACTGCAAGAACAAGCACTGAGAAGCTGAAGTTGAAGCTAGAAGATGCAGTAAATGAGCATTGTATCCTGGCTCACTAGAATGTCTGTTAGAAACAGCACTCCTTGAAGTTATCAAAAAATTGTCTATTAAAAAATTCAATATTGTCTCTTCCATGGGGAAGAAGGTAATAAATATCTTCTTGGAAAAGACGAGGTATAAAAATACAAATATAATTGCTAGGCATTAGTCTAAGTCATACATGTTTTTAATGACTAAGTCATCACATATTGGAAGAACAGAGAGTAACCTCTTAATTAAAAGCTGCAGATCTGAGACCTCTCGCCTGTTAGGCTGTTTAACACCACTGTGCTAAGGCAGGAGGAGATCTCAGACAAATCTGCAGTGGTTAGCATGTAGATAAGCAGTGACTGTGAATGAAGGACGAGGGTGGTACAAGACAGAGAGGGGGGTAACTGAGATCACATGTCCAAAACAGCTGAAAAAACCCAACCCACTAACCTTTATATATCTTCTTGAAAGTTAATACACACTCACTGAGAAACCTACAACTATATATTAACCACAAACAAAACCCAAGTATTTTTTGACAATATTTACTGTCAAAAGTACTTTTTCCTTCTGATGCTTGAATAGCTCAGAACATCCTTGTTGTCAATGACTGAGGGTCCTTCCAGGGCAGGTGGGCAGCAATGAGTATGTAGTGAGGAGTGAAAGAAAGAAGCAAGCAAATAACGATACCTCTGAATGCTTTTTTCAATATGCATTCTCTCAACCAAGGGCAATGTCTCTCTGTCTATTGATTTTCAGTGGCTTTGTTGGTTTGTTTGGTTTTTGGTTGTGAGAAATTTGTCTGGATGCTTCTTGAACCCATATAATTTTTCTACGTACGTAGTAACATATTGCAGGCAGTTCTGCAGCTTGGCAGCACCTTGTGTGAGGAAGTACCTCTGTTTTGAACTTGTGAAACTTAACCTTCTAGTTTGGCTTGATATGCCCTAGTCTCTTGTGTTGGAAGACAAAATGAGCAGTCGTTTCTTATTCACTGTTTCTGTGTCATTCCTTGATTTATAGATCTTGGCTGTAACTTCATTTCAGTCTGCTTTTTTCCCCACCTGAAAAAATCTGGTCAATCTTCTTGTTCCTCTGTTGCAGCCTTTCCATGCCTATGGCTGTGTTTGTTTCCCTTCTGTGTCTCGGCTAGTTCCACTGGATCATTCCTCAGATGAACAGCAAAGCTGCGCACAGCGTTTACCATGTAATCTCACTGTGGATTTGTTCTGTGGCTTAATAAACTGAGAGGCTTTTTCCCTTCAGTGTCTTAAGAATTCTTAACATTGCATTTTTCTCTGTGACTTTGCGTAACTTTGTAAAAGCTGCTTGCTCCCTTTTTCCAGATTGTTTATTAATGTGTTGAACAGCGTGTGCCTGAGCACGGATCTACCAGCAACTTTCCTGTGCTGTGGAAACCAACCATTTATTCCTGCCGGTGTTTTAGTAACTTTTCATCAGTTGACCATGTAAAGGTCTGTGGGGTTTTTAAAGAGTTTTTGAGGCATCCTGTAATCAGTCTAACTCGGTGTCATAAAGGTATCCAACATCAACCAAGCTTTATTCGTTCACGTGGTTGTCACCTCAGAAATATTGTGGATGTTTTGTCATTGTGATTTACCTGTACAGAAAGCTGTGTTGTCTGCTCTGCTGCAATATATAATGCTCATCCAAGTGCCTACTCATCGTTTTCTTTATTATAGTTTCGACTGCATGAAACTTCTAACTGTACATATGTCTGACTGGTTGACCTGTAGTTCCCCAGATCTCCTCCTAAGCATCTTTTGAAATTTGGCGTTGTATTTTATACGTTCCATTTCTGTCATTGAGGTGATATTAGGTGAGAGGTTTTGTGCTGTGGTTTGGCTTTAGATCTCTTGGATGACCACCATCTGGTCCCGGTGTTTTGTTACCACTTATTTGACTCTTTCGTCTCCTGACCACTTTGAGGTAGCTGTTTTGTCACGCTACCCATTAAGAAAGGTTCTAGCACAGGAGCCTCCCCAAGCTCCTCCATAATGAACATGTGTTTAAAAAACCCTCATTGATGCTCTCTCTTCGTTCCTTAATCATCTGTTGGCCTACACCCTGTCTGGTGTGCTTTCTGCCGCTGCACTTTTTGACAAAGCACAAGTGTTAGTTTTTATAACTGGTGTGATTTGCTCCTCGCTTTTGGAGGGGGACTGCTTTACTGTAGTCTTTTACTTTGTCTGCTAGGGTTTGGTTCTTTGTATTTTTCACATTCGGATGCAACTTCAGCTCTTTGAAGAACAGTTCCTTATTTCTAATAGTTTCTCTTTACATACTGTTCAGCTGTGCTCACTTCCTTCTGGTCTCTTTAAAGCCTTCTTTTAATAGCTGGCAGGCATTAGTTCTTTTTCTCCTACATGGTGCCTTTGAAGCGTCCCTGCATTTGGAAAAGGCTTTACCCTTTGCTTCTCGGTTTCTGTTCCTTTTTAAGATCTTCTTTACTTAATATAGCCCTCCTGTTTTGAGATTGATAACATTGTAGTAAATGATTTTGCAGCTTCCTTTTCTTCCTCAGTAATGTTAACTTGTTGATTTATACTGTTTTCGTCACATCTTGGTATAAGAGATGCACAGTCTCATACAAAGAGGCAGCTAAAATATCTCTTCTTTCCCTAGTACCTGTTTAATCTCTGTTAACGTTTCATGGTTATTGCATCTTCTGGCTGAACAGCCAGTAAGGGAGTCCTGGCAACTGTACTCACCACTATTTAAACCAGGAATTTCAATCTAAAGAATCCTTTAATGCTTGTTAACACTATTAACTTGTTAATCTGATTTGTCTTTAAGCTTTTTGTAGCATATAGCATGTTTTTTCCCCACTGGTATGACCATCTTATTTCTGTAATCTTTCTAACTGGTAAAGAGTGTATTCTGTCCAATTATGTCAGTATTGTCCTACTAATTACATTAGTTGCTGCATTTAAAACAAGATATTCAGATTTCACTGTGTATTATTTTTAGCCTCTGCTATTTTGTATGCATGCTGGGATTTTCCATTTCTCTGCCCTCAGTTGAAATAGGATTCTGTGCTTATTGCTGTCCCTGTTACCTGAGGTTTCAGATTTCAGTGCTACGTTTTGCTTAAGGATATGGCTTTTTTAAGATTGTGTGTCATTCCAAATTGCTTATTTTTTTCTGATTATTTGCTATCCCCAGGTATTTAATTAAAAAGCAGTCTTTGAAGCTTCTCAGTAACAACACTTTTTTTGAAACTGGGTGAAACCTACCTATTTCAGTAAGGTTCCTTTCATTCCAGAGGTTTGGAGAGGTAGAGTTGACACAGGCACTGGAGGTGCTTTCCACATTAGGGTTAAGATCCGCAGCTTCTCTTTGTATAAACAACCTCTTGAGAATGAGCTGCCCTTCCGGAATGTGTTTTATACAAATTAAAAAATACCATGGCTTAATTGAGTCGCTTTTGTACTGTCCCTCAGTCCATGGAAAACAGAGGAAGAGCATGACAAATGCAAATGTCAGATCTCTGACAGATCAGCCAGATCTCGACTTCTTTATCAGGAATGTCTCTGCAATATGAGCATGTGGAAGTAGTTGGATATCTGCTGTTGTCTTTTTGTTCTTTAATATACAAAACATTGTAGTTCAAGCATATGATACAAAAGGAAAAGCCAAATCTTCGACTGCTCTAGTCATTCTCCATTTTTTTCCTTCACACTGGATTCTTGAGCTGTCATGTCATCCTTGACCCCCAAGAAGTTGTGAATCCTTGTTACTATGAATGCAGGCCAGATTTTCTTGTCTTTCTCAGAAGGAGTCAGGGGATGCTCAGGTCTTGTATCCACAGACAACAGCTTGAAACCAGTGATCTAGTCAGATCTGTTAAGTGAGAGTTGCTTCAAGTTCATTCCTTTTTTTTTTTTTTTTCTGTTTTGCATGATTTTAAAATCATGGAATCATTAAGGTTGGAAAAGACCTCTCAAATCATCAAGTCCAACCATCAACCCAACACCACCATGCCTACTAAACCATATCCTGAAGTGCCATATCTACACGTTTTTTGAAAACCTCCAGGGATGGTGACTCAACCCCCCCCCTGGGCAGCCTATTC
>Ga0181612_181550_pt1 | contig 16114 bp, 8 predicted proteins | sample HoacroProtozoa21_FD_119630 | JGI IMG/M metagenome (GOLD analysis project Ga0181612, IMG submission 119630) | Hoatzin crop microbial communities from Cojedes, Venezuel. Combined Assembly of Gp0051906, Gp0051904, Gp0051908
AGAAAGAATAGTTTCCCTGCCGAAGAGAAACTAGTGGTCTCCTCCAGGAGGTCTCAAAGCCTGTCTCTGTCGTGCACCAGCAGGGACAGTCTCGGAGGCTACAGATAGATTCCGCTTCAGTCATGCTGTGGTTGGTGTGGCACCATCACTGCTTTTTCACAGAGCTGCCCCGGAGCTCCAGTTCTCTCCTTTGCCTGGGAACGTTACCAACTCCTATTTCACATCTTCTGTCTCTTTCAGAGACTGCCTTAACCGCTGATCTGTGAGTTACTCCACCTTCCAGTTGAATCTGTGCCCCTGTGAAGAAAAGAATTAACAGTTTCCGAGGCGTGAGGGAATACCCAGATGGAGCCTGGCTTTGTGACTACAGCTCTCTTGCTGGTGGGCAGGATGCTGCTGGTCTTTTGGCTGTAAATGGGCAATACAGGAGCCATAAGAAGTCCAGTATGGGAAGGGAACCTGGCTTCTATGTTACTGGAGAGAGATCAGTTCCCACCACTGTTTCTCCAGACAGTGGCTGAGACTTGCCACTGGCAGCAGCAGGACAGACAGCTGGAGGAGCCTGGGAAGGAGGACACTGGGGAGGGAGCCACTAGCAGCAACCGGAAGTAGCTGTAAGGAGCTGGAAGGCATATCTGAGGGATGAGTGTGCCCACCTTCCTCCCCGTCCCCCTGCTCTTTGCAGCCTCCCTGGTGCAGACAGCAGTATAGCCAGAGGCGCTGGCTAGAGAGGAAGGACATTAGAGACTTGCATCAATGAAAGCCACTTATTATGGCATTGAATAAAACAAAAATGTCTATTCTGGGAGAAGGTGTTGGAGCTGAGGTGGCTGCCCCACGGCCTGGGCAGCACTCATCCCTTCGCTGGCATTTTTGCTGCCCTCGGACATTGCCTGCCCCGTTAGCAGCTGAGTGCTCGAGTGGCAAGCACGCTGTGCGAGCGGATTCACACTCTCTGGGTGTGCTCCTTAATGGAGGACCTGTCTGTGTATTATGCCAGCTCTGTGATTTATCATTTGCCAGGTTGAATACCCTGATCAACAGCTTTGTGTTCTCAGTGAGATGTTATGTGCTGGGGGAGTGGGAGGGTTCAGCAGAGTCCTCCTTCCCCGTTCTTAATAAGCAGGCAGTCTCTTTCCTTCCCCCATGCAAAGCAAACATTCAGCTATCAGGGGAAAAATCTAACTGCTGGGACAAACTGTAAACTTCTGCAGCAAAAAAGCACAAACAATTAAGTCCAGTGACTGATTCTTTATTATACGCTTTTGATTCCAGGTTCGTGCATGGGAGGTCTGGATTCATGCGGTGCTTGAAGCTCAGCAAAGGGGCGCAGAGAATGAGGGATTAAATCAAAGGGAGGGTGGGGTGATGGAAACCGTGGGCGGGAGGAATGAGTGGGAAGAAAGAAGGAAGAGTACAGGCAGTTGAAGAATGGGAACGGGTCAGTGGGTGATCCTACAGATGATGTGAATCGTCCCGTGCTGATCTCTCCTTCCACTCTATTGACTGCTGGAGCTATCACTTGATGTTTTTTTCATGATGTGTTACTGAGAATAGAAGTAACTCTCAGGTTTCCAGAGAGCAGAAGGTGAGCTGTTAAAAGTTAGAAACTAGAAACCAGTAGCTTTTGGAAGAGATGCAGCTCCTCACTGATCTGGAAATAGAGTTGAACTGGAAACTTCATTAAAAAGTTTAAGTCCTTGCCACCTGGCAGACTTCCTACTTTTTAAAGGGGTGGTTACAGTCCATTAATATGTTTTGCTCAATTGTGGGAAATGATTAATTTTCTATGTGGCATCCCCAAAAGAATTGTTGTCACTGAGTTGTATTTTTCCCCTCTCAGAATCAATTTGAGATGTGTAAATATCAGCACATGGTATTTTCGACTGAAGTCAGTTGCAGAGCTTTCCCTGATTTAAACTCACCATCTAGCAGACATCTGAGCATTTTTGTAAGGCATGGGAAGACACACTGTAAGGGTTTGTCTTTCCTTGCGGGCTGCAGGATTTGGCTAGTGCAGTTGTACAGAGGATATGTCTGTCTTGAAGACTTTTCTGGATCTGGGCAGGGATCTATTGTACTTCATCTTCCACCACAAATATCCCCCTTGAGGTTCATTCGTCTGTCCCAGTAGTGTTGCCAAGAAGAACTACTTGAAGTAGCATCTAACAGTATTGTTGGACACTGTGATTTTAATTTCCAAAGTCTCTACAGTAATTTTTTTCAGCTGGGCCTCTGTGCCCTTGTTGGCAGCCATCTTGCCTGAGAGGATGACTCTCCATCCTTCTCGTCTTTCAACAGAGTCTTCTGTGATCAGATCCTTTCTTGATGGTATTTTTAAAAGTTTTGCAGCACCCGCTGGTTTATTCTGGAGCATTTGGATGGAAGTTCTGGAGGTAGTGGGTACCCAGAGACATCTGTCCCTGGCAGGATATGTCCCTCTGGGCCATATGGCCCACCTGGATTCCCTCTGGCTGCACTCCCCAGGGTGGACAACAAATCAAACAGAAGGTGGCTTTATTTTGCTTCTGCTACCAAGCATAGTGACTGCCTAAAGGCATCTTTTACTATCAGAGTGTAAAATTTCCTATATATTATCAATTAGAGGGGGTCCTTGGCCACAGTTTTGCTCATGAACCACCAGTGTCACATCAGGCATTACAGAGGCAAAACCCCATCAACTAGACCACCATGACTATATCCAAAACACTGCTGTACATTAGAAGGAGCTATGTACACTGTATGCTACAGGGAGGTCATCTAGCAGCCAAGATCTGAAAAAGGAATAAAAGACCTGTAAATAAAGGCAAGGAGCATTAGTTCCCTGTTTTTGAGCACACCCAGAACGTGCATAGCAAAGCTCCTATACAAACAAAAACAAGGTAAGCCTGCCCAGGTACTGCTGGTAAGACACAGCTGAAACAGCCTTTATGGTCTTTAGGTGTTTGTTAGAGTTACCTCCGTGACTTTGGAATGAAGAGCTCCGGCAACCAAAAAGATGTGTGATCTTAGAAGCACAGTTCATGGTGCACTTCCAAATAAATGCCGAAGAACCATCATGCTAGAGGGTTGAAATATTTATGTCTTCCTCATCAAGTTGGTTTGTCTGAGGTTGCATTTTATCCATATCTCATTAAAAAGAGTAAATAACCTATAGTCATGACTGGATAATGTTGCATGGGCAGGTCTTCCCATAACTCCAACATCAACATGTTGAACTGCAGTAATCCAGACCTGGAATTGTTCACTAAACAAAAATAGGCTCTCACTGGTTCTGGGTTTTAAACCGGATTGCAAATCCCATATCCTTTTTTTTTTTTAAATGATGCTCAGCATTCCAGTAAGACTGGAAATCTTAATTAATTTATCAATTGTACCTTACTTCCAACGTGACACAGGGAATGGTTTTGTCTATGTCTGCTGTCAGAACTTTTCAAGCTGGAGATGTATCAACAAAAATGATATCGTGTGTTCCTCATTGTTGTGACTTGTGTGCTTTATGACAACAAGAAAGAAGAGGAAGATTTACTGGGAGAAGATTGCCAGATTCTGTCCAGAGAGCAGAGGAGGTCTTTACCTCTGAACTAGGCTGAGTGCTTGTTCCTTACCAAGCCAATAAAGTCCTGGCACTGTAACAAATGCTGTGTGTGTATTTGAAGGTTTGAGAGGGAGACAATTAATAATAAAATATCCTAACTGAATGGGGACAGAGTTAGCTTTGAAAGCCGCAGCACAGTTTTTTGCAGATGTCCAAAATAAAGCACATCTCATATATATGTAAAAATAATCTTGAGCCTTCCAATTATCTATTAAAAATATAAGGTTTTTTATAATTTATGAAGACTGAATTTTAGAAAGCTATTTCCCCTGTTTGTCACCCTTGCTGCTGCTGCTGGAATAAACTACAAACTCTGACTTCCAAGATAACAGCTAAGGAGCAATCAGCGAATGATTGGTAACAGTTGTTCATGTGAAAGATCAGGTTTGTTCCTGTGCTGACCAGGTTGCTGTCTCCCACTAGATACACAGACCTTTTGAGAGAAGGAAAAAAATTTCTACTCCCTATTTTCAGAGTAAAAGGCACAAGAGAGAAACCATGGCAGAAACTAGCAACAAGAATAAGAAAAACAGTACCAGCCTGGAGAAAGATGACAAAGTAAGAGAATACCTCTGAAGAAAGGAATGATTTAGAGTCCGTACAAAGGGTCTTACTGGGGCTTCCTGCTAAAATTACAATTTGACTGCTGTGAAAGGCTCCCCATTCTGGTGGAATTAAGGGGTGAAAAGGAAACAAAGAGTCCTTGGAGGCTGCTGGATATTGGGATAGTGCTTGGCATTGGCTGCCAGATATTGGCATTCTATCATATCCGTCAGCATAGTGACGAAGCCTAGATACGAGATAGCTACTCTCATGAAAAAAAAAATGCCATAGAAGAAAAAGAGAGAACTGTTTACTTTTCTTGTGCAATTTTTTTTTTCATGTTTTCATTTGCTGATGTATTTGTGTCTTTACATTCATGGAATCTCCAACAGGGCTTCTAAAAAAGTTTTGGAAATAAAAGAGTGCTATACACAAAAAAGTTCCAAATTGTTAGCAAATTAAAGGCAACTAAAATGAGGGACTCAAGATAAACAAATCTAAGAGGTATCAAGATAAAAATTAATAGTTCAGGCTTAATGACAGTAGTATTATGAAAATCAGTAATGTGTTTTCAAGTAAATATGTGAATATGTGCATGAATGGTTTCTTGGAGGAGTGTGTACATTGGCTGCACAGTAAGCAGTGGAAAGAAAAGACAAAGGAGCAGTTTAAAATGAGAAACTGAATAAGTGCTGTTGGTACTGAATTAGTTAAGAGCTGAGAGAATTGTGGGTTTAGCCTGAAGATTGAAGATTTGAGATGGAAAGAATGAATTGTATTCATATTGAAGAAGGATAAAGTTGTCGTTGAAAGCCATAAGTCAGCTCTGCAAGTGTGTGTTTGTAACTGATGTGTTAAAGCCATTTTTTTCTGATTATGTAAAGAAGGACTGTTGATTTAAGATAAGCCATAAATTTCATCTTTTGTTATAGAAAAGAGGTGAAAGCAATGGATGACATACACAAAGTAAAAATTACTAAATGGATCACCAGAAACTCACCAGTGGAGAGAAAGGTTGCTTAGCTCTGGTTTTAACTGTTGTGCATTTTTTCTGGTTTTATTATCATATATGTGCAAGTTAAAGGGAAAAGGTGTAATAGTATTATCAGATTGATTGCTATAGCTGAGCTTGAAAATGAGAAACATATTCACAAATTGAGTTAACATGGAGAAATAGATCCCATTTTAACCATGCCTCCATCTCCAAACACGTTACACTTTTTCTTTCAGTGAGGATAGATGTACCACCATTATTAACAGGAGTCATAACTAACAGATCACTAATACATAAGCAAACAATGTCTGAGTATGTAACAAAGTACACAGAGGTAAATGTGACTTCATGTATGTGAAATGTTGAGCACTATAAAAAAGAAAAGGTGAATCGGTTAAGTACAGAAGTGCTTGTTATGGTAAGAAGTATTTTGAAAGATTGTGTAGCATCACGTGTAGTTTTGCAGCATCGAGGTTAGAAAAAAAAGTCATTTTGTGCAGGGCTATATTGGGGATGTTTTTAAATGCTTGTGGGAGGAAACTCATGGAAAGGAAACATATGGTCAAAACCAGAGGTTGGTCATTTGTGGAGACTGATAATCAAACTTTCTCTGTGCGTACAATTTACAAGCATTCCAATTCAATGAAAAAGTGGGTTTTTTTTGTGAAAAGAGCTGACCATGTAACGGCAGAAATGTGCAACTATGTTAAAAGAAAAACATGTTGCCACTGGGGTCACGTAATTGCAAATCCACCTGCTCACTCAGGGTGCTGTCGCCCAAAACATGTTCTGCTTTAACCTCTCTATTTACAGTGAAGATGATAGATGAGAGCAAGAGAAAAGTTTTTGGATGGTTTTACTGTCCAAATATTGATAGCTTAAATCACAAATCAGCCTGCGAAAAACATCTGTGAAGACCTGCACCTGCAGCCAGCAGATGATTATTTATATTTTAACCCAATCATACGTGTCTTTATAGGTTGGCTAGACACGGATCGGTTGTGTATATAAATCCTTTTGGTGCACAAAGTGAGAAAAATGTGTGTATTTGTAGTGTAATCTCCATGAAGGGACATGATTACAATCACGTGATATACATAGAAATGACCATCAAACTCCATTGCGTAAAGGCAGTTGTTTGAGAACTTTAAACTGGTACCTTTAGGTACCTGCGGAACTACTGAAGTACATGCCAAAACACCTTACCTTTGCTGGATTTGTCAGCTAGGTAGCTTTCCAGAAATTAAAGTCTATTAGAATAACAAGGTGATTACTCATATTGCAGCCATGGTGAGAATCCCTCCTAGTGGTGGCTTCCCACAGCTACCAGCATTTTCAAATGGGGCTTTCCCTTTTACAGTTGTCATTTTAATTGTTATAATGATTTTGTTACCTGTGCAAATTGTTTTGGCTCTAAAAATGAAATGCCTAGCAAAATGAGTAAAGGCAATATACCAAAGCTGTGAATTACAGGTCATCCACAGACCTGTAAAGGTCATTACAAGGTAGGACCAGGTAGGAAATAGCGGATGACTCCTAGCAGAGCTTTGCTCAGTCCTGATCAGGAGCTTTTAGCCAAGAGGATGTTTGCAATATCCTTTCTGTTCTTGTGAATGATATAGCTTGCAGCTTGCAGACTGTCAGAAGGGGAAGTCTCGGTTGCCCATAACAGCACGGTGTATGTAGCATTAGAAACAATGCCTGCTATAGGATGGGTGACACTGAACCAGGTTTCATGGGCTGGCCCTGCAGTAGCTTCTCCTGGAATCACAGAGCACTCTGAGTTTCCTTGCTTTTCAGAGCAGTAAGTTTGTGATGTAACAGGACAGATATTGTAGAAATTTGCCTTTAACTGAAGAAAGAGATTTGGGGGCCAAATTCCTGTGTACCAAAATGGAAAGGGCATGCTGGTAGGAAACAGCATCACAAAGCATATAGTCAGAGAAAAGGAAACAAAACTGCAGTGTCCCAGAGCTCAGAAGAGCCCAGATACCATCAGTGAAAGGACAAGATTGGCTCAGAGGGATATGCATCCCACAAAGGCAGGACAACAGCGCTACTGTAGCTTGTTTCTGTGAATACAGAGGACTAGCACAGTAACAGCCCGTACCAGAAGGCAGTAGGGCTGTGTTACTGGCGTATGGACAATATTATATCTTTCAGAACATAGGAAAATATCCCTGCAAACTAGGGTGACTTTGTAAAGACTGCTAGTGAAGGGTAAGGGAGCCTGACATGTGAGTCTTCTCAGGAAACTTATTCAAAAAACTGTAGAGAGCCCTCGTCATTACAAAGATACGCAATACCTAATATCAGTTCGCGGCAGCCCCACAAGCCATCACAGAGATCAGCATTTATTGATGCGGGACAAGTGTTGTGTGACTCTTCGCTTAATGAATTTATTACACAGAGTTATTCACACCATAATTTGCAAGAGCGTGGTGTTCCCAAATTAGCCTCAGCAGTCTTAGCATCATGTAACAGCGGATCTAGCAATCTATTTCCCAGTAAAACTGAAGGGTTACCTTAGCCTCCTGTGTCAGGGCCTGCTCCTGTACTACAGTGCAAATATTCTTCTCAATTGTAACAACACTTTCTGGGAACTGTAGCAACATTTTAAATGGATAAATCCTTCTGAACAATACGTTCATACGTTTTAAATCTCCTGTCTGCATTTTTCTTTCTTTAGCTTAACTTACCATTTGTGGAGCTGCAGTAATATTAATGGAGCTACAGCATTTATCATAGGATAAAGTGCAGAGTGCCTATAAAATAAGACCAAATGGAATATATGACAGTTTAGACAAAATAACATCTTTTTCCACACTCTGTATAGGGCTATAGTAAACTTAGCCTATTTTTCTGAGTTTGTTTGCGGGGTGTAACCACAGATTCACTATCTACTTCTTGTGTTTTTTAATCTGGTGTCTAATTTTCCCAAAGCATCGGGCAGATCATTTTGAAATGTCCAGAAAACATACATTTTAAACAAAGAGGGCATCAGGTTGGATTTCATTCTTTGCTTACGTGTACAAGTTGAAAGAACCTAAGGTGCAACAGGGCTACTGCAAACTCTGTTCTGTGCCTTGGAGCAATCTTACACTAGTAGGATAAGCAGTTTATTGGATGATTCAATTTAAAGGCTTTTCTGATTATAATGAAGTGACAGTATCCTTCTGTGATAGGAGAGTTTGTTATAGGAAATTTTTAGTGAAAGGCTCTTCTGTTTCTGCCTTTACTATTTTTAAAATCACTTTGTATTAAATGCTTTTATAAGCCTTCTGTCAATTTAGTTTGTGCACAGCCTGAGTGTTTTATCTAGGGACGATATTAAGGATGCCATTTTTGAGTCTTTTCAAAGTATGAAGTGTTGGGTTCATCCTTCTTAGAGTGAAAAGGATGAGTCAAGATAGCTAGTTTGAGACTGGATTTAGTCTTAAGGTCTGGGTTCTAAGACTTTCCAATAATTTAGTGGTTTTGCTTTGGGTTTTAATACTCTAATATTTTAGTTTCATTAATATTTGAGTATTTTTATTTTAAAGTCCTGATAATGTCATTTCTCTGTGTATGTCCTGTCATTCTTTATATTCTAGTATTTAATATAAAGATTTTCTTTCTATTCCCACTATCTTCTTCTTTATGAAACTTACGTTTGATCTTTAACTACATATGTATTTAGACTCAGTTCGTCCCTTACATAAGTGGATATATCTCCCAGGAACTCGAAGGCACTTGTATCTATTTATGTGAATCTGAACTTGACCCACTGCTTTCTTTGCGAATAAGGAACAAGGAGCTTAGGTCTTTAGTCACAAACCATGTCATTAGTTATACAAAATTCATTGAACCCATTTCTTTGCTGGTATTACATAATTACATCAAAGCCTTCACATCCATTAATTGCTAAGCAACTCATGCTTTTTGTGTTTTCTTGATAAGACTCTTGAGCGCTCAGATTTTTTGCTGGATGAACCCGAAATCCTTAGATTACCAGCCTGATAGCTGTCTCCGGTTTATGGGTCTCCTATTAATAAGAACTGTGTATTCAAACTCCAGGTACGGATGGGAGCACAGAAAAGGTGAAAATAGTTGTATTTTGAAGGGTGGAAAGAGGTATGTTCACACTATGCTCAGAAAATGCTCTGTATTGCCAGTGGGCACTTGCAAGCCAAATTTTCTTTTTCCCTCATTTTTGCTGATAATTTATCCTTTTAAATGAACATAATTGCTCTCCCCCAGTTCTTTTTTTTTTTTTTTTTTTACTTTCCCAAAGCTTGTTAGCACCCTACTTTTCAATAGCTTCTCCTGACTGCTTCCCCCAACTTTATCTCTTTCATAGCAGTAATCAGAATTGGCTGAAGCTCCCAGTACACACTGGCCATTCTCACCAAGTTAATGAAATAGATCGGTTAAAATATTCCTGGCTTTTGATGTTACCTTTCTTCAAAATCAAAACTATCCAACTTAAGCATTTCACTGATACTTCTCATATTAGTCAAAGTAACACAAAAGAACTTTTAAAAATTACTGAAAGAAAGATTTACACTCAATTTTAAAGACGCAGGGAGGAGGGCACCTAGTCAACTCTGAAAAAAAAAAGATCCTTGAGTATTTTTGGCTAGAAAAAAGCCCATTAACTTTAAATCCCCAAAGCACCACAGCTAATAAACTTTGGGAAAGTATGTGTTCTGTGTAAAGCCCAGCCTCAGATAACAAAGGTCATTTTACTATTTAAACATCCTACTCAGGGTTGTGACTGGACATTAACGTATCATGCTGTGATTATTACTGAATAAACAGTGTAAACAGGTTTTATAAGCATTTATGCAACTCAAGAATATTTCTTCTTGTATGTAATGCTCACTTATCCACTTATTTAATTATGTGTATAGTTGTGTAATTGTTCTATATTTTATGAACAAACTTTTTTATATATGTTAGCAAGAAAAAGTTTCAATAAATGGGGTGAATTATGTGAGCAAAGAGAAGAAATCAGATTTGTGAGAACTTGTACACTTGTAGTATATAAAAACATACAACTCCTTTCAAACTACATGTTGAAGTTGAAATTAGTAGCTGGCATGACATGGAAAACCAGCCTCATCTATTAGGTCAGCAAGCCAGGGTTCTGAAAAGTCCTATTATCATTTTTGTTTCACCCTGAAAACCTCATATAGACTGGAAATTGTATTCTTATGTTTTCCCAATTTCCTAAGTATTTTCCAATGTAATAAAAGCCACAAAATATTTCTTATGCCTCATTGCACTGTCCGAACACTATTAGTGGGGCAACAGCAGGTAAAATGAAAATGACAGAGCCGAAAGTCACTAAAGGCTTGGGAGACTGTGGCCACTGATGACGTGAAGGCACACTGTTATCTAAGAGAAGTAAAGTGGGTGATGAATGAATGCTTAGAATGGCTTGGCTTGCTGTCACCTAGACTGTTTCCTACATATTCCTCAGAAGGCCATCTGTTTTTCCCCAGTGTTTACGGAGAGAAAGAAAAAAATGTTTGTAGCCTTTAAGAACAATCTGAAGAGCACCCTTATGACCTGCTGGGTACCTCACGATGCTCGGTAATCAGGCTGAAGCGGAAAAAGTCCCTTGAAAATTCTACAGCAAATTCTTTAGTTCACCTTATTTTTCAGTCTCCACAGTGCTGTCTTTGCAAATTATTAGGCTTTTAGCAAATATGATAACATGCCAGTCCACGTTACAAAGAGAATAGCAATTACCAAACACTTGTGCAATAATTCACTTGAGCTAATACAAATTAGGTGGACAGAAGTGGTAGGAAACAAGAAAATTAACTGACTAGTGTTATGGACCCTTGACCATGGGAAAATACAGCATGTAAGGATTTAAGTGTTGTCCAGATTTACCTAATATGACAGGCAAGAGTTATATTTATTTCAGTGGTACAGGAGTTCAGTTTATTTGAATTCCTCGAGTATTCAGTTGAATGCAATGCTGTGAATAGGAATGTAAGCACAGAACGTTGTTAGGCCTGGTGCTCTTCAAAGTGAGAGGAAGTATTTTGATGCTGTTGTCTGTACAGAAAAGACATCGCAAGTATAGCTTTGAAGCAGATGAGCACATTTAGTGTTCAAGTTTCTCAATGTCAGCTTCAGTTGGAGGTGTGCAGTTTCTCTATATCCAGAAAACAGCTAAAAATCAGGCAGTAAATACAGTGGGTGAGACAATATGGAAGTAACATAATAGTTTGGTTTAGATAAATGGTGGAAAACTGGGCCTAGAAATGTCTTGGGTATGTCTTGTGAGTCTTGTTAAGAAAAGAAAATGGAACTGAAAAAAGAAGCCAAGCACCAATCAGACTGGAAGAGGAGGAGGTCGGCGTGCAGATGATGTGAAAAGTCCAGCTGGGTAAGAACAGCTTCTGTGCCCTCCTAGAGGCCAAAACCAGATCCCTGAGGTTCCCAAATCTTGGCTGGCACCAAAGATCTTTGAAAGGTGCTGGCACTGTCGCAGATTTACCTGTTGACACAAAAGATAATAAACCATTGCTGGTCTTATCAATTCAATCGGCAGAAAGCAAATATAAACTTGTTCATGAACCATCTAGAGGATGATGGTTCACAGGACTGAATGACTGTTCTACTTCTTTTGGATTTTCCACGTGGAAGATTAGATAAAATGTCTCTTCACTAAAAAAGTACCATTGCAAACTAGACCATCCATGCATCCTTCTCCTGGCTCTGTAACAGATTTACTAAATGACACTTGAATTTAGGTGGTAAATAAGGGTCATAGCTGAGTCTAGTCTCATTTGCTGCTGAAGCTGGAAAGGATTATCTGAGATCATGGAGTGCAGGAAGAAAATACAGAGTTACGTGTTTAAGGTTGCAAATACTGTCCAGTTGAATGGGATTATGTCTCTGCCTCTGCTGCGGACACAACTTTGTAAAGCTAGTCTTACCAGACTTGGTCCATTCCTTATTTTTGGGAACCTACACTGATAAGGAGGGGTCAAATTTGTAAAAGGGTCTCATATTGACAGTTGCAGCTGAAGTCAGTCTTCTTTCAAGCATAAGTAATATAATGCTAACTACCCTCAAAAATCAGTTTGCTGGTGTTTCAGATTGGCTCCCAAGACTGATGAAGTCTTTTGATCCTATTTTTTCTGTACTCCAGTACCTCATCTGTAAAATGAGGACAACATCAGTCTTCAGAGAGGGCTATGAAAATATGTTAATTCTTGTAAATTTTTCATGTTCCATTTTTATGAACATGACAAAAAAACCTGAGGCAATTAACAATGTGGTCCTCCTAGCAGGGCTTGGGATGACTTTTTGTGGTTAAAATAGTGGCTTATTGAAATGTACCAGTATCATGTAAATTATATTGTTTTTAAAGTTCACACTGAATACAAAATAGGAGGATTATACTTCTTTTGAAAGTCAGTAAGTTGCAAATACTGGTTATATACAAAGTTGGTCAGAAGCTGAACTCCCTGTCTAGGTGAACTTCAGTTGGAGGGGGCTAGGAATTGTTTGATGGAGATGCCAGCAGAAGCAGGACAGAGACTAACAGCAGCAGAATTAATGCTAGTGTTGCTTCAAAATGTAAGAAAAGAAAATGCTTCTTGTTTGAATCCTACTGAGTTCAGCAAAATATCTCTTCATGACAGTTCACTCTTTCTAAATGAAAGGAATTAACAAATTGCTTGACTCCATCCCTAGTCTCCCCTTTTAAAGGGAACACCCACAGGATCTTGAATGTTGACTGATATCTCAGATGAAAACAGGCCATCCTCTGAACAATTAATAAACTAAAATATTAAATACTTGCTCATCAAATGGCACTACTTATTGTGTATTCTGACCAAAATAGGGGTCATGGGTACAGAAAAAAAGTGAGGTCATATAATAAATATCATAATACACAAAGTATCAGAGCAACTGTTGTGCCAGACATCTTTATTCTATGCTAGATTTATGCTTTAAATCGTTGCTCTATGCTACATTTTACAACTCTACGAATTTTTTTTCAGTTCTGTATATACATCAGGTAGAGGTTTGCTACATAAACAGAGATCAACACACTATCCATTGTCCTCAGAGAACTCAGGCCCATATATAGTAAAAGATTTCACATAAACCTTTATGAACTCATAAATAGAAGATACTTCAAAGGGAGAAACTAAAACATTGTATGAAAAACTATTCCTTTGTACTTCTAACCATATTGAAATTAGAATCATGGCTGAGATTTGCAGAACAGGATGGAGAATATAAACTAAAATCTTCCATTAAAATTAGTTCAATTCATAGTTGATCAAAGCATTTTAGCCACCTATTCCATCTCATTAAAGAAAAAATACTTAGTGGAAATATACCTATTTTCATAACACTTTCATGTGGATATCTTTTGAGATCATTTCTGACCAGAGAGAGAAAGGAGGTGAGTGAGAGATGCTGACAGACCAGCCCTAACTGAAAACCTGAGTGTTCTTTTAATCCCCAGACAGCTCCATCGTCTGCGAGGCCTGCCCTTCCCACTGGCCAGGGACTCCAGTCCCTCTGGCTTCAAGTTCATTCAGATACTGGAACTGTCCCTCAGCATTGTGGCAAGTAGTAAAACAGGTAGTAACTGTTGGTCACAGGATATGTAGACAATAATATGGTGGTGTTTGGCTTTCCAGCAGCCAGGAGCAAAGAATGCATTGTTGCCTTGTTTTGAGAGAATTTTTGACTTTCACTAGACCTTTTGAATGCACTATTGCTACCTACGAGTTCAGGTAAAGTAGCAGAAGTACTAGCACCGTGTCTTTCTAATGAACCCCATTGACATAACTCAATAAATAAATAAACACAAAGCTTCTGCAGGCAGCTCTGTTTTCATTTTACTTGTTCATGGTCTTTGCAGAATGTCAGATGATAGTAGAGCTATTCTCTGTGGCCCAATCTATACATCAGTGCCAAACGTACGGACAATGCTGATTTATCGCTTTTGCACATTCTGCAGTTACTCTATGTACATAGATGACAATGCAGAACTGAGTCTATGGAGTCTAGAATCTTGAATGGAGCAGAAAGAGAAATCATTCCCACTTCTTTAATTCTTCAAAGAGACTGCAGTAAGATTTTTTTCCATGTTAATCAGTTCTGAATAGAACGTAAACACAGAAACAAAAAGATCTTCAAACAAGAGTAAACAACAATATCATATTTTAAACAGATAAAAAGCCCATGTGGGACAGAGAAAGTTCATGAAATCACTAGTGGCCTAGCAACTCACTAAAATTTTGTTTCAAAATAGGATGGAAGTAATTAATGATGACCAAAATTCTGAGCCCAAATAACCAAAAGAAGACACAACAGAAATTACAGATGTGTATGTCCATGGATCGGCTTTGGGTTTACATAAAGCAATGTAAACTCTAGAGTGGCTGATGGTAACAGAAATTTCCAGAACAGTAGAAGCCCAAACCATGACAGCTCCCAAGCCTATTCCCTCGCCTACAACATAGCACACATCATGTTAATAATATGTTTAACTGTGATTGAAGTCAAGAGAACTTTGGCGTAAGTTGAAAGTTGTTGAACATATGGTTGTGTGATTTACTGGTTTGATTCTCTGTTTACAGCTGGGTAGGGCTGGACAACAGATAGAGAGCTATACAAAAGTACCAAAAACACTGAGAATAATCAGGACAACACTGGCTGGAGAGGAATAAGTAAATTTTGGTCCTTTCATAAGAAATAATGTCCTAGATGTAAACTTATGCAAGGAATAATATCTTTTGTGGTTTTTTTCTCACATACAGTGAAAAGAAACAATCCCTTGTTTAAAGACAAAGAAAGAAGTCTGATAAAATTACCTAGTAGAGTGGCCACCCATTTTGGTTACATTTAGACTTAAAAGGCCAAATTTAGAGATGCAGTCTCATGAAATCTGAATCTAAGGGAATCAATAAAAGTAAAAAATCTGAGTTTGCATTAATATAGCTTACATCACAGGATCAGGAGAAGATGCAAGTGGTACCAACTCAGGTTATTCTTTAAGTTCAGTCGATTATTTAAAATTATTAGAGGTAAAATAAAAACAAGAACTTTCTCCAGTTCACATAAGAACTGGCTAACATTCCAGTCCTGTAAAACCTCTGTCACCATGAAGCTAAGGTCTGTACCATGAGCCTGTAAGCCAGCAATCACATTAGGCTTATATTGTAATACATTTATAATTGTGATAGCCACTTTGAAATAATACCAAATGCCAGAGAACAACTGATTTATGACTATTAGCACAAGATGAAATAATTTATGTTCAAAGAAGGCAGATACGGGAAGTGGAAATTTTTGAATGATCAAATATCTATATCCATGGCAATATATAGCAATTTTTGTAATATATAGTGCAATTTAAAGTATTAGCCCACAACAAGGTCATTTTAAGGGCAAAATAATTCTGTGAACAGTCCAGTCTTTGATCATCATGTAGCTAGGCTTGCACAGGAGCAGTCATGGTAAAGGAAAGGCTCAAAAAAGTTACTCAGTGTGTAATGAAAAGGACAGATTGAGGGTCCATAATCATCCATTAAAAACCCTGTAGGATGAACAATAATTAAAACTACATGAAAAACAATTACCTACAGAAATGCTTTTGGTATGCAGTACATCAAGCTTTGCAGTGCATGCAACATTCAGTTTTGCTATATGTTGAGAAGATCTGAATAGATGTTTTGAAATGAGGGCATCCTTCAAGTTATCTTAATTTAGTGATCTCCTTACCACAGGCTCTCTGGGAATTCATGTTTTTCTTCTTGTGTATTTTAAGGCTTCCTCTGTGGAAGACTGCCAAAAAAGATTATTATTGTAAATGAGAGGAGGCTACTTTTTCTTAAACACTTGAAATCCTCATTCCCAATGGAGAATCCTGGGGTGCATTAAGAGGAGTGTGACCAGCAGGTCGAGGGAGGTTCTCCTCCCCCTCTGCTCTGCCCTAGTGAGGCTCCATC
>Ga0181612_176721_pt1 | contig 16111 bp, 12 predicted proteins | sample HoacroProtozoa21_FD_119630 | JGI IMG/M metagenome (GOLD analysis project Ga0181612, IMG submission 119630) | Hoatzin crop microbial communities from Cojedes, Venezuel. Combined Assembly of Gp0051906, Gp0051904, Gp0051908
CGTGACATTGGCCTTTCTCCAGTCCTCCGGCACCTCTCCTGTCCTCCAGGACCTCTCAAAGATGATGGAGAGTGGCTCAGCAATGACATCTGACAGCTCCCTCAGCAGTCGTGGGTGCATTCCATCGGGGCCCATGGATTTGTGGACGTCCAGATCGCTTAAGCGATCCCTCACAGAGTCCTCCTCGACCAAGGCAAAGTCGTCCTCTTTGTACGCTTCTTCTCTTACCTCCGGGGCCTGAGATTCCTGAGGGCCAGTCTTAGCACTGAAGACTGAAGCAAAGAAGGCATTCAGTAGCTCTGCCTTCTCCGCATCCTCCGTCACCCCGACACCCGCCTCATTCAGCAGCGGCCCCACATTGTCCCTAGCCTTCCTTTTGCTGCTGATGTAGTTGAAGAAGCCCTTCTTATTGTTTTTGACATCCCTTGCCAGCTTCAATTCCAGGTGGAATTCCTCTGTTTGTGATTAAGCTTTCCTTCTTGATATCACCGTTATACACTCCTCACAAATAAAACACATTTTTATACCCAGGAATAAAGACAACTATAACATCACACTATCAGATTTGGTGACATTCATTTTATCAAGATGACAAAAAATAAACCAAAAAACATGAAGAAATATGAGGAGGAAGTTATTTTGTTTTTAAACACAAACTAATAAATATTGCTGTCCTACACCTGCCAGAGTAAGTCTAGTTTCAGCACAATCAATTGAACTGTGTTTGATTTTTACACAATTTTCTTCCAGCAACCTGCTACTTTTTAAAGGGTGAGATTCAAACAGATTCTGATGGTGGCTTTATATAATCTACCAAAAGTCCTGAAGCAACAGTGTTAGTGGATGCTGTTTCATTAGGACTGGTACTGGATGAAGATAAATACATGGTAGATCTACTTATCTATGAGATAAAGTTGCATGAACACGGTGGAACACAGAGACCAAGATCTGTTGGCCTCAGCATTTTATTCACTTGCTGTTACTCTAAATCCACTCAGCTCTGCAAACCAGTTTCATACACCTCAAGATGGACCAGAGACTCCTTTGCAGCAAGTTCCTGCCTTCCTGGGTTTCCAGTGTCAGACACAACACGGTTCTGATCCATGGTCTGTGAATTAAACTGGATTTTGTGAGGAACTCACTAATGAATTCAACAAGAGCAACAGTCAGCTTGCATTAATAGCGGTTTTGTTCTGCAACACGCTGAAATACAAGTGCAGAGAGCGTAGCTGGAGTATGTTTACATTTCTGCTGTTGACTGGTGCATTCCAAGTGATTTGCTCTGTCTGTCTCTCAATGGATCCATTTATTCAGGCCTGCATACAAAATGCAAAATTCTTTCCCATTTCTTGATAGCTTATAATTACATTAAAATGTCTTTCTCAAGAAATGATGGTGGGTTTTTTTCTTTTTTTTAAAAAAAGGCATAGCTTTAATTCACAGGTTTCCAGAATTGACTGGTTTTGTTCTTGAGTATTTATGTGTAAAGAACCAGTTATTTCCCCCTCCTTAAACACATCACTGCACTAGAAAAGAAGGGTGCTTCCAAGTCCCAAGCTCAGAAGAGTGAGAGGTTTGGCAAGGCAAACTTAAAGGCATGAAGGAAGATGCTCCTGCCCCCACCTCTATCCTACCCCCTTCCCTACAGCTCTCCCCATGCTCTCTTGGGTCTGTCCAGTTCCACTAAGCTCCTTTCATTCACCCCACCCCTTCCCTGCAATCCATTTCGCTTCCCCCTTTCTCCGAGCAGAAGAATGCAGGTTTCTCTACATTGCTGGGAAATTTTTGAGCTGAGTCTGAAAAATGAGAATTATTTCAGGCTACTCCCTACATCTTGCAGGGCCCCCAAGATAAAAATATCAGTTTACGGCACTACAGTGAAGCACCTGTACACACATAATACTGTCTACACATTTTGCTCTCTCCGTTAACAGGTATGGTAACAGGTATTTTGCCTTTACCTGTTACCATTCCCCATCTCCCAGAACTGCATAAGCTTTTCTTTGAAAGGAGTACCACAAAGAAAACAACATCTATGGAAAAGTGTCATGCTCTTAAAAGGAGGTACCTTGCACAATGGCAGTTATTTTTGCTCCAAGGGAGGAAAGAGTAAAAAAACGTGTATTTGTGAAGGAGGTCCAGTACTGTACGCAGAATTATACTTATCCCTGAATACAGTGTGAATGTAGCATTAAAGAGCTTTATACCAAAAGAAAGTGGTACATAATACTGACTGCGCTCAACAATGTTCCTAATCCAACGTATTCTTTCTGCAAAAGCCACATAAAATAGGGAAATGACAAATTCAATGATCGTGAATGATACAGTTGAAGATTTGTCTAGCTTTGAGCATGTAAATAAACAAAAAACTTGCCTCTGCATGGAAAGACTTTTTATACTGGTTTAAAATAACGAAGAGCTTTTCTTTCAGCGTGGCCAATGTTAAAACATGTTCAAATCCATGTACTAGTGATGGAAAGTAGACTTTAGACTTTACAGCCCTTGCTTTTACCAGGATACACCCTTCTTAACTCTCGGTAAGTTTTCACCTGCTTTGTTTTGAAACTGAAGCATGTTGCAGATCTACACAAGCACTTAAAGGGTTTATTACTCATGATGGTTATAAGCAAGAGTAGCCTGAAGCACGTGGAAAGAAATTCCCTTCTTTTTGCTCTTTTTTCCTGTTTTGAGACTCATGTTATGGGCTTTGATCTCCTTCCCTGTACTCTTTCCCCTTTGTTAATGCAGTAAATATTAGACCTTTTTTTTTCTTTTGCAGTTTCATCATTTTAGTACATTACACCATTTGGCACAGGAGACATGAGAAACCACATCAAATAAAAGCACGTGACCACAAAAGCTGCCTTACCAACCATGATCCCAGATTTGCTGTCAGTTTACCATTTCTCAGACTTGCTCGACCATAACCAAATCCTCCTCCTATCACACGAACAACGTGGTGCTTGGCAGAAGCCTTGGGATAGTGCTTCGATCAGCAATACAGAGCTTAACAGTAAAACAACAGAAATTACTCTTGTTACTGAAAAATCAGTTGGTCCAGGCTTGTGACAGTGTTTTCTCCCCTTTCTAGTAATACTCCATTTAAAGCAAATGTAATTAACACACTGCTTGTCCACTCAAATGTACTACGAGGTAATGTGTGTGCAAAAAAAAGTTCCCATCCTACCTTTAAAGAAACAGTTTTTACTTATAATTATTTCTACTTTGACACTGGTAAAACCGAAATGTATGTTTTCATCTAACAAAGATAATCTGAGGTATCTACATTGTTGAGTGTACAGAAAAAGAATACAATCACAAATAGACCTAGAGGGAAAACTATACCAAATCTGCTTATTTGGAGAAATAATTTCCATCAAACTCAGACTAAAAATCTGGCCATTAGAGCTGAAAGGATTATACCATCTTTTTTTCCTTGACCTTCTGGTGGTTCAGGGGAAATACCTCTGAGCTCCTCCTGACTAGCGACTGGAAAATAACATGAAATAACCACTATAAAAAGCAAATACTAAAGCCAAAATGTATTTTAGTTTCACACTGTGCAGAAAACTGCAAATCATACTTGCTGAGCTTTATTTGCAGCTCTTCTGCCGACGTCATAAGTTCTAGCAAGTTATTGCAACTAGTCTGCTTCTCTCCTTGCCCACCTATAATGTCCAGATGCTTACACTCAAGTACACTGAAGTTTAATAACATTCATAGAATAGTATAAAAGCTGTGGGATGAAGTCATCTGTAAGTCCTAATGAACACTGCTTTGTCTGGGTTATTTGAACTTCTGAAGTCTGCTGCAGGTAAAACTGTCAAAAAAGCAGTTTTCTGTAATGTATTTCCCATTTTAGACAAAGTGGCCACACCAAGGAAAGATTTACATTAACTGTACAGATTCTGGGTTCTAGCAGACTTTTACATAACAGACTTACACACAAACCATAGCTCGACTGACCTAATCTTGAAAGGTTTATGGGGATAGGAGGTCTGTCCCCAGGATTCTACTCCTCCTCAAGCAAAAAAAAAAAAACCCAAGAAGCATGAGATGAATACACAGCTAATCCTATAATTAAATTAGAATACATTTCTTTTCTTCCCTTCCCTGGCCAGACTCAGAGCTGGAAGGAGAAAGAACAGATACTCTTGCAGTATAAAGCTTTTCTTGCTGCTACTTGATAGTATAAAATTGTGAAACCGCTAGTATTTCCTCTGTGTTGGATAAATCAGGACTGAAGGGATTTTTCCTTTGCTTAATGGGTCTTTATATGCAGAAAGGTTCTACATAAAGACTAAGAGGTTTCCACTGACATGCTGAACGAGTGAAAACCTGGGCTGCCAGCAATGGAAAAGGGAGCTCTCCACCATCCTCAGACCTCGCTTTCTCTGAAGAAACAAAACCACGTGAGGATAACACTTATTATCCAGCTGACTGGACATTTCACGTTACACAGCGGCAGTATGAGGTATACAAGACTCTGCCTACAACAGTCATCACACTGCTTGCTTCTCTAGGTAAGGGGACTCACTTTTATAAACCAATCCTAAGCTTACAGCAGACAGCCTGGGCAAGCAGGCAGCCCAGCAGAATCGTTTGCCCTCTGGGACCTCCGTCACACCTCAAGGTACAAACTTCAGGAACAGTCCAAGTGCAACAGAAATCATCAGCAAAGCTTCAACGTGTGCAGTGGTTTAAAAGACAGGTTAACTTAACTGGTGTCAACAATACTGCTCTATAAAACACTGCATAGTACAGAAATTTTGGTCACTTATTCATTCTGACAATATAAAACCAGAGTGAAAATTATATAAGCAATATATTTCAAACTGATTCAAAGTATTAAAAAAACCCTTATGGTTAAGATATAGAATTATTTTTCATAATACAGTATAAGCAGGTTTAAAAATAGAATTCTATTCATAAAGTATATGAAAAGTATATGCAAAGTTCCACAGGTCTAAAAAGAATGTGATCCTCTCTTATCAGGCTCAACACCCCCCCCCCCCAATGTATTAGTTACTAATATTAATTCTCCATCAGCACATTACTATTTAAGGAAAACGGTTGTAAGGCGACCTGAACAAGCTGCCAGATGCCTCACAGTTTAAACAGGAGGGCAAGGTTCCTGTCCCAAAGAACTTTCGCAGCCCTATAGTTCACACTACACAGTGCAGTGAGGAACTGAAAAGCAGGGACTGAATGACAGGGGAGGAAAAGCATGGGTTGCAGCAAGGAGACTTAAGACTTAAACTCTTACAATGGAGAAATACATGTTTCCAAAGCATTTTGCTTATATCTTAAAGGAATCTAGGCAACAAATTAAGAGAAATCTGAGTGAGAAGTGAAGAAAAGTCAAAGAAGAGTTTCACAGAGAATTAAATGCAATGAGAAAACAACAGCCAAAAAAACCCCAAATGACCAGAAAAGGTTGTAGGAAAGAAACCCAGACAAATGGAGCAGCAGCAAACATCGCTGAACAAAAAAGGTACAGGTAAAATAAGCAATATGGGCAAATAAGAAAAGAAAGAGAACACTATGCAGTCCTGTTTTGTTTTACTTTCAAAGAAGTTAAAAAAGCAGTATGTGAAGATTAAAGAAATTATTTCAGATGCCAGGAGAAAGATCATGTAGCCTAACCTACTGTGATTGTCTTCCGTATGGATCTCAGGAAGAAGAGAAAGTGTGAAAGGGGCTGGAGACTTGTCACAACTAAGGCACAACAAGATTTTGGCTGAAGAAACAGTGAACTGTAACCTAATTGCAACACTTTTTCATCCTGCACTGATTTGAGACGCCAACACAAAACCGGGAGCTTGTTTAAAATGATGCACTATCCTCATTTTTCCTTCACATGGACTACGAAGGAGGAAAAGTTGAGCCTGTTGTCTGAAAATTTACTTTTCAATTTCCCGTTCTTCAGAAATGTACTTTTAATGGCATTACCTGTTTTTGCAGATATATTTACAACCACCTTAAACATGAATATATTGAGGGTCTTCTAAGTAGCAAGTAAAATAATACCGGGCATTGGCTCTTCTGCTCAAAGGGAAAAATGTATTGACTGGAAGTGGTGTCTCAAAGGAACTAAAAATGGCTTACACATAGTGTGAACATAGGAGCAGGGAATGATAAACTTTTGCATAAAGATGAAAAAGAGGACTAGAGCGCCAGTACGCTGTGAGCAGTATTCTCCTCAGAAAAAGCAGGACTCAATAAAGTAATGAAAGGATTGAAGATTTATTTATGGTGAGGATCATTGAGAATTCCTCTGCACTGAAGCCTGGTGGTATGTTACACAGTGCTTGTCATCATTTAAGATACTGATCTGCTCTTTTATAATCCACTCTGTTTTAGTGATGGAGATCTCCCACACAATCCCACTGAACGGAATACTTATCACAAATACATGTGTATCTTCTCTTATTACCCATCCATAAAGTGGGTAACATAAATGAATAACCTTTCTAAGACGGTATCGGTTATATTTACAAACATATGCCTTACACACCTATAAATTTCTTATCAATCTTCCAGCATGCATTCAATAACTTCCAGCTTACTATAACTGTTCACATGGCAGGTAATTTTCTAGTACTTGTACTAAGCCCAGCTAGCCAGCAGTGTCTTTATCACGAAGCAGAAAAATGAGTCAAAAAACTGTGTGACTCCACTGCCTTCCTTGCCTACTCTTTTCACCTTTTTTCTGAAGAACAGTCATTTCCAATAACTTGCAGCCTTTTACGTTTTATGATTGCACTTGCTTATATTGTTCCTTATTTTATGTTCCCTAATCTACTAGTCAAATTACTGTAATTATCTCTTATTGTTAATCTTTTCCTGATATTGCTTAATGCCTAACACTTCCAGTGACACAGTCATTTTGTAAGCACGCTATTTTTTGTCTCCTTGTTAAAATAGTGCTGTGTTGTAGACTTCTCCCACATAATGATTTTTTTTCCGTTCTCTTCAGGCCAGACAGTAATCTTCATTTGTGGATCTCTTCTATCCGGAGAAACATTTTGTGTAAGAAACATCCTGTCCCCTGCACCACCAGCACCACATTTGATTAGCTTACATGAAGAATGAGAAATGCAAAGTACTGAAAGGATAAGAAATCTCACAGAAAAATTTCAGAAATTAAATGAGAGCAACATGCTGGAAAACTTCTAGATATGAAGTTGAGCATTTGGGGCATCGATAAGAATGCCTGAGGGAGACAGAAAGTTAGAGAGGAAAAATGTTTTTCTTTCATACGTCTGGCCTCTGACACTGATTTCCATGTGTATGCAGCATGATTAAGGGACATTCTTGCTCAGATCTGGAAATTGGCTTTATCTTATGTTCACAAACGATGTGGAATGCTACAAGTCTGGTCTGGTGCTCCCGCTAAATGCTCCAAGAGGCCTAGTGAGCTCGGGTTTTATGTAAGCCAAATACGTTCACATGTGGACGCAAGGCAAGAGAACATAAGTTTTTCATGTAAACACAGCCACTGTGGTTTGACAGGCTAATAAGAACCATGTTAAACCCTTACTCATTTAACAAGATGATACAAATCTGCTCAGATAGTTTTTACAGCCCTTTTCAGAATCCTTACCACAGGCATTTGTGTAAGTGTGTTTTGTTCCTACGAACATAAATAATTCAATATTCATCCTAGTATATTCTCTTCAGAACAGAGGGAAGCAGAGCTATGCATCACATCACACAAAGGCAGCCTTTGGTAGGTGGGAAGACTGGGAATCATTCTCAGAAGAAAACATGGGCACTTTGAAACCCTGGTTTACATCAGAGGTAACAAAGGTTCCTTCTGTAACAAGGCAGAAGCAAGCCTACTTTTAAAACAAAGAAGGAAAGGCAGAAAATAAGATCACAGGTCTTCACTGTATTAAAATCAAAGCAGGGATCCCTTACACGCACAACAAACTGGAAATTCCATAATTTGCAATTTAGAGCAGCACTTAGTTGGTCAAAAGGTGAATATAAGTTTTCACTGATGCCTGGATTTTGTTCATGGAGCAGTTTAATTACAGCATGAGCTGCAAGACAAAGACTGAAGCGAAAATCCTTTTCACAAAAATTCCCCTTTTCCCAGCAGCGATTCCAAATGCATATAGTGCACACACAGCCAACAGTCAGGCCCACCTCAAATGTACACACTTGCATCCCATAAACCTCCTTTAATGTGGGCCCTCTTCCCCTTGGAAACTGCAAATACTGACATGGTCACTGAAAGACAAAAATTTCAACTTTCCGTTAGTATACCTCATCACCTTTTAAGGGTTTGATTAATATTACTTAATGTTTAAGGGCTTGAGTGCATTTGCAAGTTGAGTGCTTAGATAATGGAGTGGCCTAAACGGTATCTGCAAGTAGACGTATTTACAAATAAATAGCGGATGCTTTGATAAACTAGCCTTTTTGTTTAAGAACGACATTTTCAAAAAGCTTGTTAGCTTTTACATCGTTAATATTCTGTCTTTCTGTCTTTTAATTAGACTGAAGATACTAGGACTCTACATCTAGAATAGCTTCCTAAATTCTGGGGTTTTTTTTCCCAGGAAATTATATTAAGGCTCTTGAGTTCTATACATATGTAAAAAAAAAAGTTACACTGCCTCAAGCACTGATCAGAGAATTTTCAGTAAGAATAACGAAGGAGTGGATTAAAATGTGAAATAGTATGAATTTACTTTCCTCTTCCCTCACTCTTCAAATATTAGAAAGCAATTTCTCTCTTTGTTTTCTTTCCCAACTCGTTCTTCCCTCTGTCCTTTCAAAAATCAAAAGCACCGACTAATTTTGGTATGTGGTACTAAACGCATCAGGTATGCCAGTGTAAAACCCAAACTGCTACGAATACACTCTAAAACAATAACTAAAAAAGGTAAAATAAGTAATGGGATGAGGCACATTCTATGAACTAAAATTAAAATTCATAAGAGATAAAAACTACTTCAAAAAAACCTTTCTGTCAGCGGTGGCTTATTTCCAAGTCAAAGATCAACCACTGGTTAACAGAGATTTATTTACCAAGATAAACTGTGTAATAAATCCCATTATATTCATACTTTGTTTGCTCCAACTTTCCGACTCCTAACTGTTAATATTATTATTAGTTATATTGAGACTTCTAGATTATAGGCTGATAATCACTCAACTGATGAAGACTATGATGTCTTGCCAGTATTTGTATGTAAAGTTCTTCTACAAAGGAATACGGTTTTCTCCTTTAATTTTTTAAACCTCTGTATTGTATACAGTGATGTAAAAATAACAGCTTTTAATTGACTTGACATTTAAATGAACTCTAACAGAAGTCTTCCTTCAATCAAATCACTTCAACAATTTAGCAACTTTTCACCCATTATACCAGATACGGGACAAAAATTTTAATTTATGAATTCGTTAGTGGACTGTCTGCTAATACTGCCCTATGTGTGCCCATGATTAGGAAGCTGATATAATTATCCTGTACGGCTAAATAACAGAATGTGGTTTCAATACTTAATCTAATTTAGCCTATCAAGGAGTTACAGAAAAATAATTTATGCCTAGGGTGAAAATTTTCTAATTTTTGGCTAAGAATGTTTATATTCTCATGGCATTTGGCGGTTTCTACCAGCAATAAATATTAGCATGGTGTTGTAATGTTCTGTCACACATGCATATGTATGGATATCCTGTACTTTTATTTCTTTGAAATTCTTTAATATTTAATTTCTTTAAAGTCTGTAAGAAAGAGGCTATGCTACCAAAGAGTTTGATTTCCCTCATTACCTCCATCCCTGTCACTGAATGACACGACTGGCAACCTCCAGCTTGCATGATGAACTGCTTCAAAGTTGCGCTAATGCCATTTGATAAATCACTGTGACTACAAAACAAGCTACAATAATATATCTAAATTGTACAAAACTAAAATTGATTGTTTCATCTTCAAGATCTCTTCTTCACAAGTGCATGCTTAAAGTTTATGAACTTCCACATTAATGTCAAGTCACTATAGGGCACTGTAAGCCACAAATTCTGTGTTTTAACGCAATTCTACTAATAGTTTCTGGGGTAAATTCAGAGGAAACAGCCATGGTCATTCTTTCGCAGCCTTTGCAGACTACAGAAATAAATAGAGGACTTAGGGAGGTCAGGCTAGAAAAAAACCCAAACACCACCTGACCTCTGCAAAGCACCTGCAAAATGAGAAATGCTTCACAAATGGCAGCACCCCATATGTTCAGTTTAACTCAGAAGGCTACAACTCTTCATGATATAACTCATAATTATATGTTTGCTATTTCCTTGGGATACTCTTGTGCAAATCTGACATTCTTCTTTAAGCCAGAAAAGAGACGTGGCTAAGAGAGACAGAAATAACATGGAGCATCCAAAGATTGTTTAAAAATAGAAGCACTGAAGTAGTACTGCACGTCTTGTTAAAATACCTTTCACCCTTAGGATGTAAAGTGTTTGAACAACACATAATAAAATTTGTGTATAGTGCAGAGATTGCTTCAAATCCATTCATATACAATCCATGATACAATTTATGTCAGGGAATGAATATTATTATATGCTAATAAAAGCAAAGTAGAACTCACGACTACTTCAGAAGCTGAGTACGACCAGAATTTCTCAAGGAGGTCCACAGCATGTTTCAAGGTTAAGTTTACTGTTGAATCATTTCAGTTTATCCAAAATTCTTCCTTCCATCAGCTAGTAACGTCATAGTGTCAACAAAATCCCTTGGATACTAGTTGCTAAGGTAGGTTACTCATTTTCTCACTTTACAAAATTTAAAGACAACGTTGCACACTGTCTACACAATCTATGTGTAATTGCAGAAGTGCATGATTGCAGACCTAGACAACTTTGCAAGCTTTTTTTATTGTGAAGATTTGTCACTCACAAAAGTTATTTCTGAATTGACTAAAGAACGTAAAAAAATGAAACTTTCAGTATTATTTAAATCTTTAAATAGTATTTTAGAATTCTAGATTACCTGCTAACCCCAGGGTAGGAACAGTCGATTTGGGGCTTCGACATGCTTAGGTTATTATTTTGCTGAAGTTTTCAGAAATCATATGCTCTTTGCTTTTTCTCCTGTTTCCTGTCTTCAACACACAGGCCATCATTGGATGTTTTCAAGTGAATTATAATGAATGTGTTAGCTTATGAAGATTTTAGGTCTGCTGCAAAGTTGGAGTAAGAAAATAACAAACTGACCCTACAAGAACAAAAAAATACAGTTCTGAATTTAAATCTAAACTTTCCTGTTTACAGCCTCTGTTCATTGGGCTTCCTTCTTCCAAATGCCTGGAGGGCCTGCCTTTAATAACTAGTATTCTAGTTAGTGTTTCTTTGGCTACTGGTCAATTTTAATTTTCCTTAAAAATTGCAGGGGTTACACTGACACTGGAGGAATCTTACTCAACTCCCTCTTTCAGATTTTCCATCTTTCACTAAGAGCTCAGGGTGATGATGCAGTTCCAGGATACTATACACGCCCAATTTCACTTCAGATTAAGAATCAGCCATATGGTTTAAAAAAAGCAGCTGTTTTATAATGCATATGAGGGAGTGATGTATTTAATCCTCTTTTACTTAGGTAAATTCTTATTCACCTTGGTTTAAAATAAAAATATACTTCGAACCATAGGGTTTAGATCTACTGTGCCTAATATATTGTTTTCAGGCTGAAAAAGTAAGCAATAGAGAGACGGGTCTTTAAAAAAAATTTATCTAATTCTGACATCAGGAAGCGCAGCAAATCCAAGAACTGCTCTTATTCTGTCCTTTTTCTTCAAATACACCAGTTCAAACTTGGCATTTGAATATACTGGGTACAACGCACTATATATGGATTTCAGTTATTATAACCTTGAACACGTAAATCCTTATCTGAATGTCTATTTGAATTTGGTGATAAAATTAGGTATTGTCTTTACCCACATAACCACCCGCATCTGTATGAACGTCATACATATGCTCTTCTACAAAATGTGCAGTGCTAAGTCAAATAACACTTTTTTCCTTCTTCCAAAAACCCCGAAAGAATCACGATTTCAAAGTTTTAGTTCCCACATCACTGGTAATTTGGTCCTCTGCTGCACATGTGCCATAACAACACAATGTTACTGATGTTAACGCCATACCAATATACGGACACGACCTACTGAAGGTTGATGAATTACTTCTTTATATTGCATGAGTTTTACGTGTGTCAACATTTGCTATAATATTCCAATGATGTAATATCTGTATTTCATTTTTTTCTGAATACCTGCCAGTCAATGTTTACGTATCTGTATTTGCTTATATCGGGACTATTCACAGCATAAATAACAAGGAAGTTCACAGGTAGCACAGTAACAAAGTTCGGTTTCCAATGGACTTCTACACTGCATTGGACTGACTTTTAAAGTGAGTTTTGTTAAAGCCACAGCACAGCATGAGTTCACTCCTTATTAAACATCAGAGAAACCACACGGGAAAGACGTCCTAACTGCCTTTACCGAAGCAAAAACTTCAAATGGTGTTCATTGCCTTGTACGACATCAGCGAATACATTCAGGATACAAATCTTGACTGAAGAGAGGGTCTTTTCTGATGTTTAATAAGGCATGAATTCTGACTGAAGCAATTCCTAGGATTAGAATATTCATAATTTATTTCTCCCATATTGACTCTCTCTTCACAAAGTACAGTTACATAGGGGCTTCAGCCTTTCCTTCAGGTGGCAGTAACAAAATCTGCCTCTTCTAAGTGGTTATATTTGTGAAACTACAGGAATTTCATATTTTCAAGACTCCTACCCTCCTGCCAGATTTTTTTGAAATTGGCCAGCAGGCTCAAAAGAAGTTTGTAGGGCAGAAACGACAGATACCTGTATGCACCGACAACATGATTGTACTAATATTACAGGAAAGAAAATGAATTTTCTTAGGAAGCCAGATTAAAAAATAACCATGGTTTCCCACCACACAAAGTATCTAAGGAGGAATTACGATTCCATTGAAGTCCTTGGCAGACTTTACCAGCGGGAACGGATCCAAGACCTCACCCTCGACCTATGCAGAAAGCTACAGTAATTCCAAAAAAACCACTTGCCAAACCCAACCCCGCTGATTAACCTGAAAGCTTTAAATAAAAAAGTGAAAACCAACTGATTAAATTCACATTGCACATGCAACGGAGAGAGATGAACATTTTTTCTTCAGATGCTTCCTGAATAAGAAGAAGCACAGGAAACTTCATCCCATTAGGTAAATCATTTGTCAAAACCACTGTTGCAAGAGCTTCTACAAATGCCTTCTTAACCACAACCACCTTATATTGCTAATATAGTACCAGTAATCTACTTTCTTTACCATTAGGGCACACAGGTGCATATTCAAAAGAGCAAGTTCATATAAAGTTCTGTAAATGTGAGGTGCCGGAGGAGGGTATAACTCAACACTATCACATAAAAAATATTGATGCCTCTGAGGGAGGGAAATCTGAATCGGTAAGACAAATATGGTAGTCCTAAGGCAGTTTCAAAACAGGACTCGTGAAGCAGTTATATGGAAAACCTCAATCCACAACTGAAAAATTTCTAAATAAAAGAAACAAAATAAAAATATTTACAGTGGAAAACATGAGGCAATTTCCAACTACAGCAAATTTCAAATGCTCTTAGCTCTCCCAGCTTTACTGGAAAGCAGGAGTTGCTTAATACCACTGAAAATATCTGACAAACTATTTTAGTCTAAGGTTAGAGATATGACTTTTTTTTTTCCCCCAAAGCCCTGAAGCAGGAATCTATTAGTCTTTATAGTTCAGTTTTGGACATGTTACGTACTTACGAATCTCTTTTTGGGCAGTATCCACACTGTAAAACATAAAAGTGTCCATCAGTCAGTTTTACCTTTTTCTGTTGGGCTTGCATTAGAGAAAAAGCTCTGGGGATTTCTGATAGTTTCACAGTAAGTTTATTAATCTTGCTCAGGGGGTGCGAAAAGAAGGTGAATGAATCAACACAGGGAAAAGAATGGTCAAAATACCCAAAGGTGATGAAAACTTGCCTATTGTCTTCGGGTACAGTAGAAAATATGAGGGTTTTACCACCATTTCTTAGGTTAGAAAAGGTTTCTGTACTCTGCCTATCTCCTCTAGTTTGAATTTAAAAAAATAATAAATACAAAATGCATGTGTCAGGGAAGGTCCTGTTTTTCCAGAAAACAGTTCTCATCTATTATCCAATCCCAGTGCTATCTAAAAAATATGGTACAATCAGAGAGTACCAGCACATGTCCTTGCTGTTCCTGTTTCTTCCACCTCTTGACTTTTCAGAAAACTCTGGGCAGATTTTTCTGTTCTTATACACTACAGAGAAAAAGAAAAAAAAAAAAAGGAAAGGAACCTGCTCTCAGAGAGTTCTGTCTGGTAAGATTTTCTAGTAAAAGCTACTCACCGTTTGATTTGCTACTGATTTACCGTAAAACAATTGCCTGTTACGCAAGGATAGTTAGCTCTTGCAGGACAAAACCCCTCCAGCACAAAGCAGAAATGCTGCTGTTCACACGTATTCGAACTGTTAGAACAACTCTCTGGACTTTAAACTGTTTTCATTTTGGTGAGTGCACAGGATTCTCCTGAATGTAGTTCTACTACATTTTTTTTTTCTTAAACTTTCCTTTAGTTTCTCATAAGGGTGCTCAAAATCTGGTCATCCCTTGTTGGAGTCAACGCAGGTGACTCGAGTCAACACAGGTCATCTCAAGCACTGTGCTCTCTGTTGCACTGATGATGAGCACCACAAGGGAAAACTCACTGGAAATTTAACATTAACAAACAGTATCCTAAGGGCCCCCTGTATCCAGAGAATCGCCACCTGCGTTTTTAAGCACAGCAAATATAAGCTTTTCCACTCAGAGAAAAACAAGTTAAAGGAGGTGGTCACAGAAATGACAAATACATGATGAAAGCTGGGTTCTGTTCCCATGAGGACTTCATAGGATCACAGAAGTTTTAGGCAAATGGGTAATGTTCTCATTTCAGAAACTCCCTCTCAGCATGTATGTGTGCATACGCACTACGTAAAAGCTATACTGATTCCTTCCCACTTAGGAGTAGTCCTGTCTCACACACATGCTGCAGCTCTTTGAAAGAGTCACTAAGAAGCACAAGTATTTAGCTCTAACAGCAGAGTTAATTCAGCAGGGGGGTTCAGTAGTGACTTACATTGTTCAAAATGTTCCTAAATGACCTGGCAAACAGGTGAGCTGCCAGGTGGCAGTCCAGTGGTGATAGGTTATTGAGGGTAGTCAAGGCAAGTTCCAACCACAGAGAGTAATAAACAGGCTTTGAAGCAGAAGAACTGGATAACAGCAAGAAATAGGAGATTTAACATGGACATATACAAAGTGATGCACGCAGAAAAAACAATCCTCACTGAAAATGTAAAATGACGGACAGCAAGCTACACATTTAGCTGATCTCGGGATTATGACTGACAGTTCAGTTAAAATGTCAGCTCAGCACCAAATAAAAAGCCAATACAAAAAGGAGCACGGGATTATGAGGAAAGAAGTAGAAAGTCACCTGCAGGACGACTCAGCCTGGAAAGCAGAAAATGAGGGCAGGAGTATGTTATGACTGAGAACCATAACACGATGAGCCATGTGGGAAATGTGAATAAGCACTGACTAGTTACTGTCTCTTCCAATACAAGTGTAGCAGTCAGCATTACACCAGGCTAACAGGAGCTAGCTTCAAACCCAAAAGGAGGTAGGTCCTCATGCACGATGTAGTGGAGCTGTGAAATTCCCTGTTGCAATATGTTCAAATGGTAGGCCGGACAAGTCCATAGAAGAGAAATTCGTTCAGGATTACTGAATACATATGAATCGGAGTCCCTGAGCCACCAATAGCTTAGGCCTGGAGAACTATGAGGGCAAAATATCATATGTGCTAGCCCTGCTTCTATAACTTTGCTATCATTTTCACAGAATCACAGAATCACAGAATAGTAGGGGTTGGAAGGGACCTCTGTGGGTCATCTAGTCAAACCCCCCTGCCGAAGCAGGGTCACCTACAGCAGGCTGCACAGGACCTTGTCCAG
>Ga0181612_165229_pt1 | contig 16110 bp, 6 predicted proteins | sample HoacroProtozoa21_FD_119630 | JGI IMG/M metagenome (GOLD analysis project Ga0181612, IMG submission 119630) | Hoatzin crop microbial communities from Cojedes, Venezuel. Combined Assembly of Gp0051906, Gp0051904, Gp0051908
GCTAACAAATTTTCATCTTTATTATACCTTAGCTGCCATCCAACCATATGAATCCGAAACTCTGGATCTTCAACCAAGATATGGATCGATCAGCTATTTTTTTAAAATCAGTATCAGTTTATTTAGCCAGAAATCACTAGATACTTGGCTCTGGTAATGATTCCTCTCTTGCATCAATTCCAGACTGAATTTTAACTTCTATGATCCAAATTATGCATCTTGATTTTCTTCAGGTTTTTGTAGATCCTCCAAATGGGAATTAAGGATCAAGAATCAGAGAAAACAGTTTCTAACAAAAGAGAGAATGATGTATGGATCCAACTCCCTTCTCTACAATGCTTGTTTCATTATTAAACTGTCTTAGAAAAGAACTTTAAAGTCACATCTTTTTCCACTTAAACTTTGTTAAATTTCATATTGCAAAACATACAGGACAAATCAGCTCCAAAATACTGTCAAGATTTTAGAATCTGGTGCTTCTTACATGAGAAAAGCCTGAAATCATCAACTGAGAGACATCTCTTAGAACAGACCAGAGACTTATATCTCATTCAATCTTGATACTCCACTGTAAACGCTGTCCACTGTAAAACACCGCAAGCTACTGGCCAAAACTACAGCAAACCTGTATCCACCCGCACCTTCAGGGTCAACACCAAGTCCTAATACACTGCCCTCAGAGCTGGCAGCAACGGTACAAGAGAAAACTCAGCTTCCTCCCACCTCACCCACTGAAATCAGCCCTCAGTCTCTGCCTGCTTATCCACCAGCGAGCCTCCTCTGCAAGCAATCAGTTGAGCACTGGTGACGTTGGAGCGAGCTTTCTGACAGCAGCTGGCTGAGGACAGCAGTGGCTGAAGTATGCTACCCATCACAGCGTGAGATACAGCGCTCCTGAAGGCATCTCCTTTATTCTTAGATAGGCAGTTCAGATGCACGTTTATTTTCTTGTGTACATACTTAGGAAAAATGGAATGATTCGGCATTGTACAAAAATCCAGACAGGGTCACTCAGTGGGACCTGCACAGAGCACCGCAAAGACCCAGGTCCTGCTGATGGTATCACTTCATGAACCCATTGCTTCAGTTTTGCAAAGCTCTACAGCCACACTAACGCAGGTGAGAATACACGTTATGACTTGACATAACTGATCAATATGTAGATCAATTTCAACTTCAACAAGAGCAGGCAGAAGAAAAATCAGAGCGCCATAATAAAACTTGTATGAGAGAAAAACGAAATAGGATTACTACCCTAAGGTGGTCAGAGGAGGACAAGAGACAGACAAACAGGCAGAGAGAGAGCGTGTGTTTGAGAGACAGACAGACCTAGAGAGACCGAGTTAGAGAAAAAGAAGCCAGTTCAACAGTGAAACATCTGAACATGGGGAGGAAGCTGGGTCTGATCCAAGCAAAGGCTGGAAGGCTCTAAGAGGTACGACGCATAAGCCAGCACCCGCAGATGCTGCTCTGATAACTAAGGGAGTACAAAAATAAACAGATCCCAAGGATCAGAATGCAGGTAGTTTTTCAGCTGACATTAAGTCTTTGCTTAGTGTACCATATTCTCTTGTCAGGGCAATGTGGCAGTGAATTGCAAGGTTATGGTGGAGAGAGAGGAGAAATACATCACACTGTCAATGTGCCGCACATCAACATAGGCTCTCATCCTCTGGTGCCACGCAATTTCCCCTTCTACACCACACTGTCTTGTAGGAGACCATCTCACCAAGCACGTCCTGGAGCTCACCAAGCGGCTGCGCAGGAGGCAGAGCCTGTCTGGAGGTTGCTTTGGGAGCAGATGGCTTGAAGGCAAAGACTCAGGCAGCCTGCTCCAGCACGGGGGGCTCTGGAGGAGACCTTCTCCTGTGAGGAGGGGACAGCTTGCTGCAGCAGCCAGCCAGAAGGCTCTGGTGGGTGACAGGACTGCCAGCAGTACTCAGCGCTCTTCCCCCATGGCGAGGGGCCTTCTAGGCACAACCCTGCTCAATTCTGTTAACGACCTTTCCCTTGCCTCCTCCGTAACACAAATCTAATCAGACATATTTGCAAACCTATCTCCAGGCAACTGCGCACTATTTCATCCTACGCATTTACCTCCATTCAGAGCCAAATGCTCACGGGCGTGAACAAGTGAAACCTGGAACAGCTTTTCCGCTGCTCACAATTTGCCTACACGTGCCAGTTGAACGAGCATTTTAATAATTTATGTGCACAAGCTGAACAACATTTTTGACAGGCTGACTCTCAGTTTACACAGGTATGACTCAGTTTACACAGATGTATCTGCACGTAACTGTGATTTCAGCAACATCATCTCGAGACACTTCGCACCTAATGCTTATAAACGTCACTGTACAGGGCTGGTAGCATCGTGTCCAGAAGGAATCAAGCCATTTGGGTTCCAGTTATGGCACTGTTCTATCAGGGTTTCACTTTTTCTTTTCCAACTTACACTATTCTTTGGTATGTAGCATTCAAAATTTGTTTCCAAAGGAACATTTGTCATAAATTTATAAAAAACCACCTATTTTTGCATAGGGTTCAAAGAATAACCAGAATTCAGTTTTTTAAGGATGTTTTTCTTCGTTCTCCGAATTATTTGATTCTACCCTTTCTGCTTCAAAGGATACAAGAGCGCCTGTTTTGAACTGGAATGCTCTGATGAAGCCCATTTTACAGTGGAGGAAAAGCTGTGTTTTCTTTTGCTGTGATGATATTCCCACTGCCACAAGAACACAAGTGCTTGAAATGCTGAGCCTATACTTAAACAGAGTAGTTCCCCACATTGTATTTCAGCTTTTCATAACTGATGCAAAGGCAGCTTTCACCGCCAGCTTGAGGCTAGTTACAGTGATTCATGCAAGCTTAAACTGTATAAAATTCCTTTGCAGAGGGACCAGTCTATTCACTATTCACCTCCTGTCCTAGTTTGACTTCATAGCCAAACATGAACAAGTTCTGCTGTAAAACCAGGAATAAGAACTGTAATAAGGAGCAGGGAAGATTTATATCCTCTTTAAACTAGCTGTCCACGTAGGTTTTTCTCAAACTAGCACGTACTAAGCGGAGTTCTCTGCTAAATCCTCCACTAAAATGAGCTCTTCAAATGCATTTATTTTTCAGTATATTTAATTTCCCAGATGAGGGTTAGGGGATACAGTTAATTTGACTGTCTCACTGGAAGCTTCTTTCCTCTAATTTTTATTAATTTATGTTTTTTAAAAAAGTAGGCCAATCTTCAGAGTTCTTTTATAAGTTCTTGGTCCAACAAGCAACTGTTAAAAACCTTCTCTCTTGGAAGTCATAGTCTGCACAGAAAACTCCGTGTAGATGAGTTCTGCCCACGTTACATTTCTCATTCAGCAATTATTATCTCTTCTCCTGATGGAAACAACTTTTTTTCCTTCACTTCACTAGATCATAAATCCCAGTAGCTGAACTCACGCCCCATCTGAAACTTCATTTAAAAAGGAAAAAACGCTGTGGTTACCTCTTTGGTAAAATTAGATTCTGCTAATAGCTTAATTCATTTATCCATTTCTTTTATCCTTCCTCTCCCAAGGCTGTTCGATTTCTAAACTTCTCTTTTAGTTAAACTTTTGATGTAATTTGTCAGATATTCTGGGCATCATCAGATCTCCACAACTGCACAGAAGCTGCTCAGCACTCTTGAAAATCATGTCACAAAAATCACTGGTGTACAATGTCATTCTCCATGTGCCCTTAACACTTCCTGCACACGTCCAGAGCTGAGCCTTAATTCGCCATCCATGATATAGTTAAGGGGATCAAACCCTTCTCGTCTAAGTACAACCGATCTTCTCTTTGTCATGTGTAAATGAAACTATAGAAAAAAGGCATTCCTAACAACACTTCCAGCACAAGCGCTTGTACTATATTTCCATCAGTCAACCCGTGTACCAAGAGGATAAAGCTTCAGTGCTCACAGGCTGTGAGACGGAAGGAACACAATACCACAAGATTCACAGTCTATCAAGATTCGGACTCACGTTGGCTTCACAACAAGCTCCCTGTGTTAGTTACCATTTGGCCTGCAAAACTGTCTCCAGACTTGTGTCTGATATCTTTTTTTTTTTTTTAAAAGCATACACACTGCCACGCCTCTCCTCTGCCAGATCTCTTCCTTTCAGCCAAATTCAGAGATTTCTTTTTGCAATTTCGCTATTTTTCTCTCTCTTTTTCTTTCTTTCTTCTTCTTCATTTAAGAACATGCATTTCTATCACAAAAGCACCAATTGCAGTTTCAAAGACTTGATGAATAGGCCCAACATACAGACACATGGTTTGTGAGCTGGCCAGGTATCAACCACCTCATCTATCAGTGTGGAAACTTGCCGAAGAGAGAAGTGCATTGGGTCCCTAAGAATCGTGCTTCAGTCTCTGTGATAAAAACTGCTTCTCATGTTCTACAGTCCAATCATTTATCAACAGACTCAGATTAGCATTTTCTGCTTCCTTTCTTTTGTACTCCAGTCAGCCGTAGAGCTCTTTCCTTGAGACATACCAAATTATTCACACTTAATTGATTTCTGATGTTGATATCATTGGCAACGCTAAAGCAGAAAAAATTGTTTGGGAACTGAAATGTTAACTGGAATCCAATAATTCTTATGAAGCTGAAAAAGATAACAATTTGATCTACTCCCATGCAGTTTAGCAATAATAAAACCAAACAAGACTGCTACAGAATGGCATTCAAACACAGCATAGTAATTTTCCACTCGCTGTTTTTATGTGAGTATTAATATAAACCCATCGGCTGATAGAGAAATGAATAATTGGCATCATTACCAGTGCAGACAAAGTCCTTCTTCTGAACGTCCGCCACCAGAAATCCCCGCAGGTTTACGGGCGCCAGGCAGAAGGTGAACTGCCCGATGGTGCGCCTCTGCCGCAGCCAGTCGGAGAGCCAAGCCAGGTGGCAGTCGCAGTGCAGGAAGTTGGAGTGGAGCCGCCTACAAAAGGCAGAACAACCCCAAAGTCAGTAGTCGTATTTTGAACAGAAGACACAAACCAGAGCAATCAACGACGAGCCCGTCTGGCTCTGCACTACAATTTAAGTAGGAGCATTGCGGGTTATTGGTTACAGCTGCGTCGGGTCTCGACTGTCTACGTTGCCATATAATATACAAATGTCCACAGACAAATTAGTGCTATTATTTCTAATGTCTTGGAAGAATGAAGTTAAATAATTACCTGCCTACAGGTAATCATGAGCTGGCTGTTCTAGGGAAAAGAACACGCAGAAATTAAGATTCCACCAAGGAATCACTTTGTCTGTGATTTCTTGTCAGAAATAACTGCATGAATGTGGTATCCTTGAATGAATTTGAAGGATGGCTTGTATAAACCTGAGGATCTAGCTGAAAACCAGGATGATAGGAGATTCTTCCCTCTCTCCTTTGGAGAGAGAGAGAAACCCCACACATCAGAGGCTATGGATACCTTGTATGTTCCTGTGTTGCCTATCCAAATTCATCAATGCCCTTTTTACTGTGACAACTGAACACAAGCATGCAGGTTCTAGACAGGAATTATCAACTCATGCCACGGAAGGGGACCACGACAGGGTCATGCCACGCAGCAATGCTGGGGCCGTTCCTTGCAATGGGAGGTCCAGCTGCACTGCTCCCTTCCCAGCCTCCTTCATGCCTGCCACTAGAGACTTGCAGAAGCATTACCACATTGCCGGGGGAAGTCTGAGAAAATGATGATGCATTCAGGGAGCGAACCTGGTAATTTTAATAGCTACCAAACTTTAGGTCAAAACAAAAGCTCAGGACATCAATTGTTTCATTCCTTGTAATGAGTCATACATTTGCAGTGTTATACCAAAGCTGAAATGACAAAATACATTGAAAACCTTGTCAGAAATGGTCAGAAAAAGCATTAGTCACCAATATTACAGGCATTACATTTAAAAAACCCCATGCAATGGGTGCACAACGGATTTAGCCTTGTCCATCTAACAAAGAAATTAATTGTCTATCTGTGAGATCTTCATATTGCAGAGGAGCAGTGCAGCTCAGCAGCGGTGCCTGGGCTGACAGTCCCCAGATTTGTACGTCTGGGGTGGGCAGTCACAGTGAAAGACCACAAATCTGGAACTGAGAGTTTATCCTGCAGAGATGGAAGATGCTAGTCTCCTGGGAGCACTGTAAAATGCAGTTGGTTTAGAAGGATGGCTAGAAGACTTTGTGTTTAGGGATTAGGAAGCTGTTTAATTGACACTGCAGTAAGTTAGATTTCTAGTAAAATGTTTTGTTACTATAAACTGTTAATCTGCCTGGAACACTTTTTATTGATTGAAAGAACAAATACATACATTTAAAAAGAAAAGAGAAAAAATATAATCTAGCCAGAAATCATCTTCATTAAATTTTGTTCTAATTTAGAGAGTAAGCATTTCATTTAGATCCTCTAAGTATCATCCCTTCCCACCACAGCTGTCAGCAGTGGCACTCGGAATCGTCTCCCTTCAGGAACTGAAACAGAGCTCATCCCGTGCCATTCCCTGCACCCCCTGTGTGGATGTAGGAAAGCAGGCGTAAAAACCCCAATATTTCACAAAAAGGGGCAACTTTCCAGTTCTGTGAGTTGTTTTTTTTCCTCACTAAATTCGCATAGCTGCTTTCTGGGTTTTCCCATTTCAGTAGTGCAAACTGTCACCTCTGCCAGCTCGCCCGCCTCAGCAGAGCCCTACCTTGTCGTTCGTTCAAGTGTTTTGCACGGATATGCTACGGTTTGCTTTTGGGATCCTACCAAGTTCAACAGAGCAGCCTATTAGAACATATTTTTGATAATTATATTAATGAATACAGCCACAAAAAGACTTTTCATAGTACTTCAAAAGCATAATACGCCAATACCCTGTGAACATGAAAAGCACTGAAGTGATTTGCTACATTTTCAGTTTACCCTGAAGTAAAAGAAATTAAAAGAAATTATGCAATTACCTATCTCAGCAGTCACTCACACATGCAGAGACAACAGGACACTTAGCATTAAGCAAATAGGTATTGGGGACATGCTTTAACATAAATAAAGCTGTTTCAAGCAAAGGAAAGCAAATCAATGAAAACTAATTCCTGTCACTCCCAATCAAGGCTAAAAGATCAATGAAACTTAGCAACAGAAAAGACAGTTAAGTAAAAAAGGTTAGCGCTGAAGACCTGATTCTTTTAAAGAATTCTTCAAGTGCTTCAAATCTAGTAGCACTTTTCTCTTTTTTTTTCCTTCTTTCCCCTGTGAGGCCACGTTCAAGTTGAATATACTCTTTATTTTTCCTTCTCTGTTCTTAAATGAGCAGATTGTTTTGAGAGCCATAAAGAAAAAGCTATTTATCTAGAGAACTATCACAGCAGCTGCGGCACAAGCAGCCCCAAATGACCTGCTAATGGATCTCACTAGTGTGTAAAAGAGACGCACACGGAAAACACTCTCCACTCCGCACCGGACCTCAGCTGGGTGGAAAAGGGGCTTGTCCTTTCTAAAATAACATTCAGACCAGGGATGCCCTACAAGATCTTCTAAAAAAAAAAAAGCACTTCTTCAGTGTGAAGCTATTTGAGAAGGTGTACAAACTGACGGTCATTTTTTATGAAAGCAGCAGAGTCCCCAAACGGCAGCGAACTTCATTCACAATCCATTCAGCCTGGAATTGCATCAGTACCCAGAGATTAAATCTGCCTCAGCCAGCCTTCTCCTTTCATGGAGACTGTTCATTGAGGTTGTATATTAATGCTAGAGCAACAGGTTAGCAAGTGAAATAAAGCTCAGGAAACTAGAGAGATTATTAACATTTCCCCCCCATGTAATATCTTCATATCAATTTTTCACACAAGGGAACAAAACCGGATCAGTTTTGCAGGTGCTCAGGTGTGTTAGTTGTTAGGGCGTTACTGTCCATCTACACAAAATGTGGTTAAATCAAAACAGTATTAGCCTAGATTCTAAACAGAAGATATTTAGAAAATATTGACTAACATGTAGCTATGCAAACTTGTTTTATTACTGATCATAATTAATAAAGTATTAGTTGTGAAAAGTGCTAAGATGACTTGGGGACAGTGAAAGAATTTTTAATATGAAGGAGCAGCAGAATATATTATGAAATGCTGTTGGATTCCTGTATTTATCCTGTATTAATGGCTATTTTGATTACTTTTCTGCCTCTTTTGAAACAGATGGAAGGAAATATAGAAAACAAAACCATTTATTTCCACCTGCCTATCTAGGATTTTTTAATTCCTGTGTTGAACTGCTAAGCAGGGTGCTGCATGTTAGTTGGCAGTCTTTGGAGACTGAAACGTGCCACTTGATATTGATGAAACTACCTTTACAGAACATGAGGTGAATGAATACGAACGCAAGTTTGCAAAGGTGCCCTTTTAGCTACAGCCCCTAAATTAAATTTCCAGCAAATCCTTTTAGAGTGGGTCAGCATTCATGTTGTAGAAAATGTGGCTCTCAGAATTCAATATAAAAGCTTCCCTTTATAAATCCTATTTATGACTTCCTTCCTTTTTTTTTCCTTTTCTTTTTTTTCCTTAATTACAGCAGAGGGGGATTAGTCAGTGTAAGTCTCCAGGGAGCTCTATACAAAGCAATCTCCGAAATTAAACTAAAAAGAAAATGGCAGAAGGCAGTGAGCTCTGGTACCAGACAAGACTGACTAATCTGAATAAGCCAGGCAAATTTTCTGGACCACTGTGACTGAATGAGAAAGGCAAAACTCTAGGAACCTTACCCCTACATCTTCTTTATCCATTCTTTTCTAGAAGACAAACATCCGATTTCCATTTAATTACTTGCATAAACATCTATGAGTGTCACCATCTAATGAAGAATATACATTTAAATCAGAGGTTCTCTTGCATAGATTGACATGACTAAGAGCCATTTTTCTTCAGTTCTGTTAATTTACTCGCTACTATTTAATACGGGCATATGGAGCATTCTTGGAGCATTTTGTTTTTTCAGTGCCACAGAAATTTTTCAGGCTAGCTGCTCTTTCCCTTTCTTTGCTTTTAGGACTAAATACATCCTGGTTGAGTTTGAGATTTTGGAGGAAAAAAGAGAGAGACTTTGTTTAAACATGACTTTTCCTGAACTTGTGTATTCCCTAAAGTAATTTCAAGGAATAATTTATTTAAAGAAAATGTTTTTGGTAGGCTATAGCTAAACGATACAAATGCACACAGTTTAATTTCACAGTCTTTGTATTTTGGTCTACTAAAGCTGATCAGAGCTTTTCTAGTGGAATGCTGCCCAGCTATAGAAAAATGAATTTGATGTAAGAGAAGCTTTTATAAAAAATGCATCAGAATCAGTGACATTTTGTTTCAGAAAGTAGCTGGAAAATAAGTTTTTTTCAAATTCTTAAAAAAAATTCTTGTTTCAGAAATCTGTATGCTGAATTTGAAAAGAAATGGGATTTAAGCACAGGATATTAACAAAATCAAATAACTTGAACCATCTGAGCAGTTTTCACAATTTTGATGATGTTCCAGGTTGGAACACATTTCACATTATGAAAAAAAAAAACGAGAAAAAAATGCCAGCTTCACTTCCAGGTAAACACAAGTTCTTGACAGAATCTTACTCAGTCCTGGGTAAATCCAGCGAACCCGCTGCCGGGGCCCCGAGGGCTGCAGCCGCCCTCCCCGGGGGCTCCCAGCCCCTGCCCCAGCCAGGCCCCGCGGGTCTCCAGCCTGCCCCAGCCCACCCTGCCCAGCTGCAGGCCCGTCCGAGCGGTCCCCACCCGCGGGCTGATGTCCCCTTGCCCGGCCTCGGCTGGCCCCAGCCCCACAGAGCTGCCTGAGGCTGCCACGGGGCCAGGCTTGCTCAGTGACCGTCCTCCTCCAGAGAGCTGGGGGAATTAATGTTCACGGCAGGAAGGGACTGAAATAAGATGATCACAAGATGACAAATATCCAGCGAGTTGGCTTACATCATGATTATTATTATTACACTCGAAGATAATACTCACAGAGTCCTGATCTTTGGCATGTGATTGAAGCTGGTAACAGGAATGCGGGTGATGTTGTTATTGTTGAGAGTACTGTCAGGAGAAAAAAACAGAGATAGAAAAGAGAATAACAGATTGATCAATTATTTACATTTCTTCACCAACACACTATTTACAGAAACAAGCAGCTAAAACTCCCGGCGACACACGGGCCAGGCTGCGAGCAGTGAGGGCTGCAGAGCGATCCCTCAGACAATTTGCGACATAGCACGACAGATATTGCTAGGGCAAAGCACCCAACAGCTGCGGCAGAATGGAGGCAGGTTAGCATTTACCATGTGTCAGCACCAAGGAGGATCGGAGATGAGTTTTTATCGACTGCTGGAGCAGGTCCAGACTTTCTGGTTAAGCCAACACTCTGCCTGAAAACTGGGTGCAACCTGAGCGGAGAAACACCAAACTCACACGCCGCAATATGAAAGCTTTGCACTGAAAGTGCTCCCTCTCACCGAAAAAGAGAGCTGGTGACTCTCACGGGCTTGTTAACCCAGCCGGCTTACACAGACCGACAGCTCCAATGGCCCTTCTGAAAACACGCAGATGGATGGGTACCCTTGCTTTGGTTTCCTAATGAAAAAATATATGGGTAGTGGAACAGACGGTAATAAAACACGTCCAGACCAGGCGTGTAAGGATTTCTGCTGCTCTGTCAAAGCAGAGCTTCAAGAGAAAACGATCTCACCTGCTGATAGGGACCCCCTCAGCGCGTCTTACAAAAAATGAACTGACTCGATTGCCATCAGCTGAGTGTGCAGCTCCCGTTTCTGTAGCTCCTAATTATATCAATGACTCTCTAGCAAATTAGGAGCTATAAAGTTTATCAAGATGGCAGAGGAAATGGAAAGCACTCCAACAGGGCATAATTGCCGTGCTCCAAGTGCACCAAATCTGTAAATACAGTAGCCCAGTTTGTCATGAGCACTGGCGGGGCCGGCAATGGCTTCATGTCCCACCGTGGCAGTCCCGCTGCTGGCTGCAGCTGCCCGCTGGAACGCGTGGTGACCACAGAGCCACGGCACGGAGCCACCTCTGCTTTCCACGAGGGGCACGGCACGCGCCAGGATCGCTGTGGCAGATGGTTGTGCTTCTGTGTGTCTGTGTACGTGCCAAAGAAAATACCTGCTGAGGCGACCTAAAGGCACCTACCCTCCCCTGAAGTATTTAGCTGTTCCAATATTCTCTATTTACACAGGACATTTAATCAAAAGCTCTTGAAGAGTTTTACAGAAGTTAACTAGCCCGCTTGGTCATCTGACGATTTAAAAATATTTTTGCAATTCTGCCTAGAAATCCCTTGGCAAAACCATCATCTACGACATCAGAGATCAAAGCCAAATTAGATTATACCCTATTGAGACTTTTTTTCTGGTACTCAGGAAGACACATACGCCTCTTGGCAAAGCCAGGAGGTTGCAGGGTGGGACGGCTTTGCGCAGGCACGCTCGGGAGAGGTGTGTGAGCAGGCTGACACTGTGCTGCCGCACTGCATGGCAGCAGGGCAGAACACGACCACTTTGTTATTAGGATCGTGGCTGGTATTTCAGCGCAGTGCTGCACCAGATGGATGCACTATCGATCGGGAGCCAGCTTGGGGGCTGACATACCCGTGACAGCAAACCACACTGACAGAGCAAAAGGACCCTTCCTTTCCAAATCTGTGAGCAGAGCGAGTTATGTCAGTGATAGCAGAGTTCTGGAAGCCTGCAATCTGCATGTGAGATCTGTTGCCAGAGATCCGTGTCAGTCAAGCCACACGTGTTCACACACCACGCTGATATAGCTGTAGGCAGCCTTAGTGCATCATGGCTTATAGTATAACATACAGAATTCATTCCAGATCCTCTGGAAAACTTGCTGCTGCCAAAAATTGGACAAGAAACACACAGCTAAGTACTGGGATCAATGGTGTACAACACTATGGGTTTGTGTATTCAGTTTCTCAATACGCAAAGACTCAAACACACTCTATTATAAATTTAGTGGATAAAATGAAGAGGGAAGTACTGTCAACTTCAGTAGCAAAGCTGCAAGTCAGCTCTCGCAGCTATCAGCCGTGTCGTTTCCTCAGCTGTACCTCACAATCTGCACATGCCACTGCCTTACTGGGGCTTCAGCGCCGGCAGTGAGCACCGTGAGTCTCAGGGCTGGAAAGCTCTGCCTTTGAATTGCTGCTAACGTCACGATGACAACACTTCTGTCCCACTGTGGCCATTTATACGGTGCAGAGTGAACCTCTCTGTCACACAGTCGCGACTGCTCAATTGCCTTTAGCCAGTGATGCAAACCAACGTCTGTTGTGGACAGGGGGCCAAAATGAGCATGTACAATCATTTCAGAAAGTGAACAAAACCTCTTATAAGGGCACATACATAGATACCTCAACACACCCACCCCTCAATATCTATATTTATTTGCTATTTGCATTTATACATGTATGTTGGGAAGTTCAAATCAGGCTCACAAATGAAATTTCTAATTGCATCACCATTTTGTTTTCTGTAAACATATAAATATAATTCACCCCATGCCTCCGTTGCCTGTTACATGCACCTGGTTGGAAGATCTCAGGTATACACTGATAAATAAAAGCCACATGTAAAGTCAGCTCACAAAAATTAAATCGCATACATAGCAGGTGTCTGACTAGGTCACACCCTGCACCACAGGAGTCATTGGAAGCCATAGGAATTCAGGGCAGACTTTCTATTGATTTCAGAAGGACGTGGATTGGATTCAGGCATAGCAGTACGTGACAGCCAGCTCCCTTCTGCGCTGAGGGTAGCGAACACATCCCTGTCTCCCACTGCAATTCTTCATCTGGATGCTAAAAGGTCTTTACTGTCTGATTTGATGATTCAAAAATATTTTTCAATTTCTTAAAATGTTTCTGTTTAACAGACATTATTCCAATCACACAGTATTTCTACTCACAAAATATTGGATGAGAGTGGCTCAGGTTTTGCTCCTAATAAGCAAGGGTTTCCCATAATTCATCAACCAATATACAACCCTCCTTCTACGAATCCTAAGTCAGGACTGAATTAATATAGTCCTTAAACACAAATTTCAGGGATAGCTCTAGCAGATAGCTATTGCGCAGATGACTTAGTAGCATACTATTTCATTGATATTTAAATGTTAACCATAATGAAGGCAATAAAACTTCTATGATAACAGCCATTATTTCAGAACAAAGAAGGCCAAACACTGCAAAGGGCACTAATTGACAGTGAGCTCTCTGCACTACAGCCCAGCTGTAGCTGCAGGAATTTAACCCTGCTGCTCCGGTTGTGTGCAGCATGCAGCTCCCACGCAGGAGGAACTCTTCGGCTGTCAAAGGGAGATGTTTTCAGGTAGAGGTGTGCTCTAGAGGCATTCTGCAAAGCTTTCTGTCATGCACAGGAAGCCTTACCAGGAATGATTTTTAAGAGTAGGTGTCCTGACAGCAGTAAGCACATGATACAGGGGCATTTTTAACACACAAAGGGAAAAATTAAAATAAATTCTGCTCCAGTCGTCTGCTAGCTGCTCCACGGCCCTAGTCTCATTTTGCCCCAACTAAGATTCAAATCCACAGAAGCAGATGCACAAACACCAGGAGGCTGTGAGAAACAGAATACTTCCAGAATCTTCTGACTCCTCCAACGTCTTATGGGGAAACTTGTATTCTTATGAGTCTTCCCCAGCCTTATACCTCCCACCTCTTCCAGAACCCAATATACCCTTGTCCCTTGAAACAGCACCGTCCTCTCATTTAGAAGTCCTCTCCCTGTAAACTATTCACATCCAAAATGCTGAATCAGGAAACTGAGGTTATGGGCAATATTATTTATGCCAGCAAACTTCCCACCTTGGGCCGTGATCCTTGTCAGATCTTGCTAGCTAAGCAGAAGCAGACTGCAGCAGTCCTAAGGATCCTCCAAGGACTACTTGGAAGATGCATAACGTGGGATCAGCAGTCTTCGAGGTGGTACATCCTCCACCGCTATGAACTGTCATAGTCCCACTGACTTCAATTTACAACCCCAGAGGAACTGCTCTAGTAACTCACTCTGCTGCCAGTTGCCCAAACTGGTTAGAGGCACGCATGGAGCTGCTTTCTTCCTTCTGAAGAATAAAGCTGACTTATAGCTCCCACTAATCAGAATTTTTTTTAAAGGAAGGAATGCTCACTCTCCAATCCTCTCACCATTTGAAAACAATTACCTGTCTCCCTCCTCAAACTTTTTGTGCAAACCTAACTACATGCAGTAGCATTTCTGTTCTCTGCTGACCTACTCCAAATTCATGTACACCACTGTAGTTCTCTGACAGAGTTGTTAATTCCAGATTCAATGCAATTACATTAAAATCATTAACCTGTAGAAATTAATGTCCTGTATGTGTGGTTTTTTAAAATAATATTTATGCCTTATTCTTTACTCCTTTCTCCACCCTTTTGAGTAGGAACAGAGGTGTTCAGGACTAGATGAGAGTCAGAAAAAAATTATACTCCTAATGCCAGATCACTCAACTTCTATGGTAGATACTTTGGGAAAAAAAAGAAAGGATTTAAATTCTGAACCTTACTAGTAATACAAGTATTTTATTTTAAAAACTCAGGAACTCGAAGTATCCTTTCATGTTCCTTGGACTAATTCAGAGAGCACAAGTCCCCAGCTGTCAGATCAACAGTCAAACGTTCTCAATTCTGAAAATTACAGAGTACACAGAGATGTTGTTTCTCTTACTTGGAATTCAATTAATGATATAATTAAGAGCATATAATGAATATCAGAATGCCTGGTGACCTATTCTTCTGAAATAATAGTACTTTCATTACAATATATCTACCCGCACTGTTCCAGTTAAGTACTAGACATGAACCAAAAGGATCTTCTGGCAATGATGTCAGAAAAATTTATACAACATAACAGAATTATCTGAAATATTAAGTATTTCATTTCTTCAATTAGTACTTCAACAAGTACATCGTAAAATAGTAAATGCCGTAATGTTTTCCAGCCACATTTCAAGTGGGGAAAATACGTAGGAGGGTTGGGCTTTTTGTTAAACACATAACACTGACGACAATGCCACCTGCTACGTCCCAGCTTAAAAAAAGTTACACCATCCTATTTTATCACTGGCAAAAGGAAAAACCACTATGCAAATGTCCATTTTTCTAAGGAGAAGGCATTTTCCTAATGTGCACAGATTACTAGCTGTGCATCAGTACAACACCCACAGCGACGCTTCTTGTTTACAATCTGAATGGAGTAAAATGAAAGGGGAAGGGGAGAACATGTCGCTTGCCGAAGACATCCTTTGTTTTCTGACGGTAACAGAGTCTGATTTTCTTTCACATTCCACTTCTGCAGCTGCTGAGCACAAAGAGCTAATCAAATTGAGAAATTAAGTGGTAGATTAAATTTTTGATCAACACTTTTCCCCAAGCCTTACTAAGCATCTACCGTCGTTACTAGAGGTCTGCTGTGCTGGCCGTTCAGGTTTTCGGTACACGTCAGGCTGCCTTTGTGTCGCATTTGGCTCAGCAAGGGACATTGCAGCATTTGCAAAATTCTCAGTTAGAAAGAAATATTCAGACCCATTTACTGCTAGGTAAATAGAGATCTGAAAAGGCACCAGCTCATTCACTATATTGCTGGTTTGGAATACCTTTTACACTTGGGCACTAGGGATTCTTCAGAGGCTTCAAACACACGCAATTTGATAGCAGGAATCCTGCAAACAGCAGCCCTCGTTTGGCAGCACCTCCTTCCACACGTCTACGGGCTTCGCTCCGAGTTCAACAACGATGCTCATTTCCTTTTCCTGCTCAGAGCTCTCTCAACACGCCGCGGAAGGAACAAGGAGCTGAGTTACCTCACTCCGTGATAAACTCGTATTTGGAAAGCGAGCCTGAAACGGAGCAGAACAGAAAACGGGCAAGGCTGGTGGGGAGAACGCCTTTTGGGCCTAGCAGGACATTGGGTCTAAACAAGACTACCAGTTGATAATGATACTTTTTCCAATACAAAATGCATTACTAAGACAAAAAAGCCTGAAAGTCACTA
>Ga0181612_175534_pt1 | contig 16109 bp, 5 predicted proteins | sample HoacroProtozoa21_FD_119630 | JGI IMG/M metagenome (GOLD analysis project Ga0181612, IMG submission 119630) | Hoatzin crop microbial communities from Cojedes, Venezuel. Combined Assembly of Gp0051906, Gp0051904, Gp0051908
AAAGCAACGAACTGCAAAAAGTACGTAAAATGAAAGAAAAAAGAAGAGCGCGGGGGGGGGGGAGGGGGGGGGGGGGGGGGGAAGGCATCTGACCTCACATATCACCTGCAAGTGCTACAAAGTTTAAATATACTTTTTATTAGGAAAAATTCGTGTTACTTCTGGTTGCTGGAATTCTAATTACTGTTGGGTTTCCCTCATCTGTGCAGTAAGAATATAATTAAAACCAAAGCTAATCTCCTGCCTTTGTTGGGCAGATACTGGAAAAACTGCTTTGTCATGGTAAAATTCATATTTTGATTGAAAATTGGCCGTTTGAAGGTCAGCGTCTCAGGTAGCACTTCACATGCTGTTGTTGCAGAAAGGAGATTTACAATAGAAAGTAAATTACAGTAATTGCGATTACAGTAATACAGAGCTGTGTTTGCCCAGTGATTGACAACACTTGAATTTGCAAACAGAACTCCCTGAAATGTGGTTTTAACTGTGTTCACGTTTGGTCTGTCTGTTGTGCAGACTCGTATTTACCCTTCACCTTTCAGGCGTTAAAGGATAATTTCTTGTCGATTCTTTAGTAACTGTCTGAAAAATAAACACTCTTTTGCTTTATATGGTTAAATCGGGTGGCTTTATACTTCAAAACGGGAGCCAGCTTTTTTCTTTCAAATGCGCAGGATTTTTGTCCTAGGTGGTGTTACCTGCGTAGATCTGGGTGTGTGCCAGACTTGAATCTGAGCGCTCTGTTTGTTTGCAGGAGAGGTCTGATCGCTGCTGCTGGAGCCGTCGCTTCCCCCTGTTCGCAGTGTGATCCTGGCGACCCAGATCGTGTTTTCACTATGAGAAGAGAATCGGGTTGTATAGACTGGTTGCAGCAGAAAATGCAAATCATGGTGAGTGGTGGCAAAGCCTTCAGAGACTTGCAGAATATGCATTTATCTCCATTGTTTAATTGTAGACCTTAGTTAATAGATAACAAATAACACTTTCAGTCACACCAGTCTCACTATTTTGTTTGAAAGTACATACTCAGTGCATCTGGCCAGCTATTTATATTGTAAAAAGGAGTTGATGTTTGTATGTCAACAATGAGAAGTCTGCTTCCAAAAAGAAATTAATTTGTTTATTTTTAAGTATCTCAACCCTTGAAATTTACTTGACTAATGGGAACTCAGCACTGTGCTGATGCTCTTGTAGGTTTTGTGGTGTATTCTTTGGTTGTCAGGCCTAATCAATGAATAATTGTATTGCTTGCTGTTTTTCTAGAGGAGGAGGAAGAGCATGTCTTTCATTATGTGATACACTCTGTGAACAGTGTACCTGAAAGGCACCTTAATCTGAGTTTAGCTACCTTATGAATTTAAATTAGAATAATGTTATCTGATGTTCATGCTGACTCTACATCAATACTTGCATTTCCTTTCTTTTTTTTTTTTTCAGATTCTTTTTCCTTGTTGGATCTTTTCAATTCTGTTGAATGTGTAGTTACAACTATGGCAACAAGAGTAGAAATAAATTCTACTTTGGCGTCTTTGACGACAGTACCTGACTTAAATGAAATCCGAGCTGAGGACAAATCACAGCGTGTGTATGTAAGTGTGCTTTCGGATGCAAGTAACAAGACAAAGGAAGATTCAGCATCACTGACTCTTGAAGACAAGAACAAATTTGGGAGTACTTTGAGATCTGCAACAATGCCGTCGCTAGGATCGAGGCCAAGACTTTTCCCAAAGCCTTTTTCTAAAGAGAAATCTTCAGATACTTTTGCAAATGTAAAACCACCTATTCCAGCTTTCAGATCAAGTAGTCTTATTAGAAAGGCCACTGAGGAAACATCATCTGTTAAGGTATTAAGCGGAAATGTTCCTCCATTAGTAGACCAGAAAGTAATTGAAAATGAAAATAAGACTGGCAGTGAAGTAGTCACAAACATGACTTTCTACACTGGTCCCAGTGCGAATACTGTCATTCTTTTTGAGACAACAGGCACAGAGCAATCAAAAGTAAGCCTGGCCCAAGAAAAAACAGCTGCTGCTGATGGCAGAGTGTTTAGTACTATGCAAACAAAAGAGCTTCAGTGCAGTGCGAAGCTGGAGAAACCACCTCAGCCATCGGAGACATCCAGGAATCCTGCAGGGTCTCTTCATAGGCAGATATCGCTTTCCTCCAGTATTAGACCAGTCTCTTGGAACTCCATCAAAACTGGTGAAAAAAAAGATGCTTATGAAGGTCATCCGGGGGAGAAAAACGATGATGCAAATAATACTAACAATAAAGTTGATTTTTCTGTTGATGTGCAGCAAAGGCCAAAACATAGACCAGTATCTGCTGTTTTTCTGGAGTCATTACGAGATCAAAAGCATCAGACTGTGGAAGCTTCCGAGGAAAAGTCTCCTACAGAGAAATCCTGGGTTAGAAAACCAAGGCCTTTGTCCATGGACCTGACAGCGAAGTTTGAACATAAAGATCTTTCTTCTTGCAAGAAGACTTGTTTGTCTCATGAAAGCAAGGAGAACGTATCAGTAATTTCTTTTATTGACATAGGCTGTCGTGATCAGTCTGAAATGAGGCCAAAAACTGAAGAAACTGAGTTTAATAAAGGCAGTTCTTCTAAAACAAATTTGAAGTGCAGTAGTCGGGACATTGGAATCTTAAATAATGGAAAGTACATATGGGAATCGAAACTTAAATCTAAAAGTGAGCAAACTGAGACAAAATCAGAAATAACGACTAACTTGCACAGTTCTGAAAGAAGCCATGAAACCACTAGTGAAAGCAGAACTAATAAGGAGGGGAATAGACCGGAGCAAAAAGAAACTAATGTGTTTCTAGGCTCTGAGAGCCCTGCAGCTTCCTCAGAAAAAGAGAACGCTATCGTAAGAGGTAGTGTTAAAAAACACATTAGTTTGTTTACTTCAGAAAATCCCGGTATCTCAGTGGATACAGAACTTCCCCAGTCAGCTGCTGAGAGGGAAAACAGATGCATGAATATCCAACAGAGAATCAAAGAACTGACAACAGATAATACTGATGTTAAGCCAGGAAATCTACGTAGGTCGCTTCAATCACGACCACTTTCTGCGGACTTAACAAAGATGTAGGTTGCAGAGAAGTGCTGTTTAATCTTCCTAACTGCTTCTCCTTCAGTAAAACTTGCTCTTTCAGTACAGTAAAATAGCTAAATGTTTTGGTTTCACTAACTGTAATTATTTTTTTATACTATTATTCTTGAGCCTCTTTCCCACCTTTTCTGACCCCATAAAAAGAAAATTTAATTAAATATACCTTGACAACAGCTGTAGAAAAGAAAAAATGCTGTCGATAATGCAGCCTTTGCATGTTAATGTAACTGTATATCTATTTGCAAAATTTCGTGCATTCTGAAATCTGGAGGTGAGCATTGTAGACTGCAAGCTTGTGTGTTTGTGAGAAAGCGAAAGAATGGTTGCCATGTCTCTGACAGCGGTGTAGAGTGTCAGGTTTTCAGCCAGACAGGAATCTGTTTTGCTGTCATGTTAAAGCCTACAGATCCATGTCCATTCTGCCTAAGCTGTGGCTGTGAGTGGCGTTTTCAGAGTAATACGAGATCTGCTAATTTTTACATACCAAAACAAACTCAGTCTTTTCCAGTAAGAAGACATTTAGTCCAAGATAAAATCTATTTTCTCAGTACAAAGTTGGGTCATTGATAATTCAAAGTCATAAACATTTTTTTTTTGCAGTAAGATAGCACTTTATGCCCTTTGCAGTACTGCCTGAGGCCACAGTGCAGGGCCTGGACTGGTCTGGGTAGTTTGTGTTCTGTATGTGATGGCAGAGGGGTGAGGAAGGAAGAATCATGGTTTTTTGGTAGTGTGAAGGAATGGTGCTTTGCATAATGAATGCAGCAGATGTTTGGCTAACAGGACCTGCTTTATGAACACTGGAATAGTTCAAATTTTGAGTAAACCTTGGTCTTTTGACATTGTTATCAGAATAAAGAAAATATATTTAACTGACGCATAAGAGTGCTAGTATCTCTTTCACTGTGCCTCCTTATGTGTCTCTAAAATTTTATACTGTACAATAATAACTAACCATTTTTCAGGAAACAACAGTCCTTCGGTCTAGATACAATTAAACCACCAAATACAGTTACTAACTGTGAAATAGTGATGTTTCTTCATAATGAAATATAATGTATTGGATGACTTCTACACTTTGGTAGGAAGTGTATCTGCTAACTAACAGGACTAAAAGAATTAACAAGTGTCTTTTGTCTTAGGTTTTCAAGTCCAACATCGAGTGAAATAAAGCATGAGAAACCTGCAGAAGCTAGAAACGACTCTATCGATGAAATGCAAGAAAATCAAAAAGTAAGTAAATGGCGTCAGGTGGTGTGGTCTCCACCCAGGTTCGCGTGTAGGATGCAGAGCACGCTGTCCTGTGTCCTGTGCGTGTGTCTCTATCAATCAGTGACCTTAGAATGGGTATTGAGGGTATTAAGAGTGACGTAATCCTGATAGGTTTACTTGTGTCAGTCTATCTTTAGGACACACTGATAAAGTATTGGAGTATCATCTCCGCTGAGCTTTTTAAAAAGTTAGATATGCATGCTGTTAAATACATGCAGTGATACAGAGTAAGAAATATTTTATATACTATTTTAATGGGACTTTCAATGCATCAAAACCTGTAGTGAATCGACTGTGGCTGTTGTGGTTTTGTGCAGTGATTATCCTTTATTTTTTCTAAGCATAGCGTTAGTGTAGTGCATTCTATGTCCAGGTCACAACACCTTATTGAATACATGCTGTGTGTTTCATATCAATCTCCTAAATAACATTTAACTTGGAAGGTTTGACAATAATGTATTACACAGGAAGTTCTGATCTGCTACGAGAGCTGTTAGGCTGTCTTTGTTTCTAAGCAACACTTTGGCGTTGCAAACCATGAATTCTCTGCTGACGCCTCTTAGTGTTGGAGATTTAATGTAGTTTTAAGGGTATTTCTTGTGAGTACTCATGGATATGGTTTTTTTACTGTCTAGGTGTAAGAGAGGCATATATGGTAAGGAAACTAGCAGCTAGATACAATTTTTCTGTAAGTTAGTTTTCTTTTAAATAAGATCAATTTGTTTTAAAAAGGAAATCTTCCATTAATGCAAGTGCTGTTTTCAGAATCTGACAATAAAGTAGGATTAAAAAAAAAATCCTTTGCTGTGCCTAGAAAAACACGGATCAGATTTTAAAATCTTTATTTATAAATGCCTTTAGTGTTAATTTTCTGACATTCTTCCGCTTTTTTTTTTGTCTTAAGAGACTCTTAAGTCAATTCCAAGTTATAATTTTTAAAACTTGAAAAAAGATTGAACTCTTGTAGGACCAGGGAGTATTCTTTGGTTCTGTTTATTATTTGCATGCTGTGCTTTTTCAACAAATGTTATTAAAAATAACAGCTTTCAGGATGCTAGTTGTATTTCCTGCAAGTAAAGAATAGTAAAGAACTGGAAATAAATATTAATTCCTGCTTTCTCTTTTTACTTCAGCTCAGCCTTAACATCCTTCGTAGCTGAGCAGCTCCAGCTGCGATGTTTACTCAGATCTTCACGTTCCTTGCAGTTACTGACCATGTAACTGTTTAGTTAGCAAACAGCCGTTATTTGAAGGACAGTTTTGACACAATCCAGCAGATCTGATGCCTCCAAGGAGTTTAGGCTTCCTCTGAAGGTGTCTGCATCCCTGTGGTGCTGTTCTGTGCTTTGCTTTTGAACTTGAATTTCTGTAGGACTTGCAACGTAAGCGGTCAGAAATGTTTGTGGTCGCTGGGGTCATGGATGACCTTCGGAAGTTTTGTACTGTTTTTGCATGTGTTGCCTGCTTGGGAGTGTGGTGTGGGTATAAATTTGCTGCAGTTTAAAATGTCTTGTGAAATTGGAACTCAGGAACTCACAGAACCATGCATATCTCATGTATCAACACTTCATATGTTTTTTCCTTTCTTGTGTTAAAAGTAAAAATCAAGCTATGACATAATTCTGTTATAATGAAGATTCAGGAGCTGGAGGTACACATTTGCTTAGATCACCTTGGTCTCAGTGGGTTTTGTGCTTGGAGAAGATGGATGTGGTTAAGTTGTGCAGGCTGTGTTGCACAGAGTAGGTGCAAGTTTTAAAATAAATGTTATTACACATTTTTAAATAAACTTTCTTAACTGTTGGATTTTCTTGTTCCAGAGTAAAGAAATCAAGCTGGCACATGGCACAGATGTCACTGAAGCGCGTGCTACTGGGAGCTCTTGGAAACAGCGGCAGATTTTAAAAATAACAAATAAACCTGATCAGATAGAGAGAAAAGGAAGCTTCCTTGGAGATGGTCAGCATTTTTCCGAGCAAAGTGGAAATTCTGTCTCATTCACAAGCAACTTGGAAAAAAAATTAAAGCCAACCACACTTACGGAAAAGACCTACATTAAAACTGTCCGAGCCACCATGTTTGACCATAATGTTCAGAGGCATAACATTGCTGCTGATCACCCTGGAATTGAGTCTGCACTGAAAACGAATCATGAGCTTGAGGCAAAGGATGATGTAGTGACTTCGGGGCACAACAGACGGTCGTGGATGGGAGAGGTGGAGGAAGCCGCTAGTATGAAGGAGTATCACAAACAAGCTGATTCATCAAAACATATAACAGATGTAGAAAAAAGTGGAAAACCAGCCTGTTCGAGTGAAGACAAGAAAATGACTCCGGGAATTCTCTTAGAAAAATCTTTGGTTGGTAAGAGTGAAAAACTGGCGCCTAAAAATGGAGAAGACTCTCTAATTTACCAAAGAGTAGAGCCGAGATATGAAATCTTTCAGACGTGTGGTGAAAGAGCTCTTAGTGAAGCCATTACAATGGCTCCTGAAAAAAAGGCCATGACACTCAGAACTAGAAAATCATCTGTGAAAGAGAAAAAAACTGATGAGGATGTTTTACACACTGGTCAGTCGGCTAGGGCGAGTAATAAAACTCTCTACTTGAAAGAAGATAACATTATTTCAGAAACTAGAGACACAAAAGGATTTATGAGCACGTCTGTGTTGAGAGAACCTGCTGGGTTTTTCGCCAGTGAATGCACTTCACATGAGCAGAAGAAAGAGTCTGAGAAAACCAAAACTGATCCGATATCAATAGCTGAGAAAATACCTTATTCTACAAACAAAAGTAAATATTTGGGAATGAATGAAAAAGTAAACGAACTACATTCTGAAATTAAACATTATAAGAGTGAAATCTCTTCCATGAATAAAACAGAGAGGTCTAATATAATGAAATGCTCTTCTGAGAAAGGGAATTTTAGACCAGGTGGGACAGACAGCTATGAGTTCAGAACTAAATTTGATCATGAAGGTATTTCAGCGAGCGGAAATAAACATGGGGTCCAGTCTTCTGCAGTGCTTTCAAGTGAGCAATTTTGTAAATCTTCCAGTAGCCACCATCCTAATACAAAGGTACAAGCCATTAAAGAGGAATCGAGGGCCTTTGGTTTAAGGAGAAGTCTAGACTTAAACTGCAAAGAACAAGACTTTAGCTTAGCTAGTACAGCTCATGAAAACAGCAAAAAAATCAGAGTAACAGATGCAGAAGAAAAGGTCCGGAGAACGAGAAGTAGCATTTCTGACTTGAAGATTTCTGAAAGGTGGAGGAGGAAGACGTTGCCTCAGGATTCTGGCAAGACAGAAGAAGTTGCATGGCTCACTCCTGAGGATATCAAAAGGCTGAGTCGGACAGATTCATTGCAATTGGATGAAGGTTCGATTAAAAAGAGAAGCAAAAAAATCAAAGAAGGGATGGAAGGGAATGAGGCAAACCAAACTGTTCTTGGCAGTCCTGATGATTACTTGAAAAAGCAGAGTTCTGCTTTTGAGCCAAAGGCAACTTACTTTGCAGTGACTTACCAGATTCCTGATAACAAGAAAGAGAAAAGCTTTGTTGGTACTCCTAGTGCAAGTGAAACTACGACCATTTCTGGCTCAAGTGAGGGAGCAACAATTAATCTGGACCCTGTTTTCCCTGGAAGGTCCAAACCTTTATTGCAGCAGCCAAATAAAAATATGGTGAGTACAAATTGTAGAGAAGACCTGCGGGAAGTGCGTATTAATGAGGATTGGGTCAAAGAAGAAGATAAGGATGATATTTTTTCCAAAAACACTGCATTTGGTAATTTTCATGTACCTGGGAAGGATAACCAGCAGTATAGTGAAAGAGGTCTGGATCATTCTAAAGAGAAAATTACAGATGTTGATGCTTTTCTGTTAAAACAGGATCTGGAAAATACAACTCAAACTGATCTCAAAAGTAGCAGAAGAAAAGTCTCCTCTTACCATGAACCCAGATCCCCCCTACATTTTGCACAGCTACAGAAAGACAGTGAACCAGTCGCCCCGAAAAGTAGTGAAAATAATTATGATTTATCTGGAAGGAAGTCTGAGAATGGTTACAGATCCCAAATTCTTGATATTGATGCGCTTATGGCAGAGTATAAGGAAGAATCAGTGAAGGCCGGTAACATTCAAGACAAGCTCTCTGAAGATCACAGTTTATTTAGTAGGGAGAAATCAAAGAACAAAGCAAATGTGTCAGATAGGACAACTTCTTCCCATAGCTGGAAAGAGTGGAAGGGATCAGATCGCTATTCTGTTAATAACAAACAAGGCAGCGGTGCGGGAGAGTATCACAGGCCAGAGAAATTAATTGTAGGTGAAAAGAGCAAAGAGAAACTGGAACCCTGTGGCGCTGAATTTGATAAACGAAAGTCCAAAGACAGAAAGTTCAGTCCTCCTTACTGGGGAAATCCCAGCAGCTTTTTTTCAGAGAAGTTTGTAAATTCGCCTGTGGAGTTCGCTAGGAAGAAGACATTCATCGTTGATGAGGATGAAGAAGTGAACTTAACTTCCAGGAATCAAAGTGCAAAATCTGTAGTTGAAAAGGTGCAGCCTGTAAATACAGCTGGTGCAGACCACAGGCTGGAAGGTAATTTTGCTTCCAGGTTGTCCATAAAGGCAGAGGATGGCCTCTTACAGAAGTTGGTCACAAAAGAGGAGTTCTTGGGGGTGTCTCCAGAAGGTCACTGGAGCAAAAATGCAGCAAGGAGCTCTATAACAAGGAACAGAGACAATGCAACTAAGACGGTGTGGGAGAATGACTCTTCCAATGTGAGAAGTAAAACTGGTTGGCAGAGCTATACATGTGGTTTAGGAAGTGCAGCCCCCGATTTGAGACGATCCTATTCAGAAAAGAGCCGCCAAGGAAAAGACAGCCTGCTGCTTGTGCAGGAAGTGAGGGGAAGAAGGGATCTGTACCGATGCCGGCAAAGCTTCCCGCTGGACACTGCAGACAACGGGTGGAAACACAAGATGTTGTCTCAGTCAGAAACTTTCTTCCATGAGGATAAAAAGGTATTGCCAAATGGTGTCTACGTGTTTCCTGTAACTAACATGGAGAGCGAGGAGAAGCTTGGGTGATGGCTCTGTGCTGCTGTTCAGAGTTAGCTGTGGCGGTGCAGCAAGTGAGCGGATACATACTTTTCAATAGCGTTCATTTCCTTTTGGGTTGTATTTTCTTAAGGAGTTGGTATTGTACTAGGTGACTAGACTTTTGTTTCAAGTGGATAAATATTTATTGATGTTTCCATGGAGAGCTTCAAAAATCTTTAGAACGTGCATATTGTTAATGCTGTGAACCTAGGATGTTAGATTAACTCTGCAATTTTATAATTATTTGAAAAGAAATGCTTTGGGTTTATTTTACAAGTTGTCAACAGTGATCTTTTTGGAGTGCTTTTTGTTGGGTTTGGTGTGTTTTTTCCTGAAGGAAGCAATTTTTTTTTTCCCTGGGTGAGTTGCCCTCATTTGTCTGTGAAACCTCACTACTGATAGTGACTTCAGTGGAGCGCCAGTGATTCATTTAACGCAGTGACATATCAGCGTCCAGCTGGCTACGTGTTATTGGGTATAGTGCTTTCCATTTTACATTTTCAGCTTTGAACCTTCTCAGTTTTCATTCAAAAGGGTATTTCGTATACAAATGTAGTATGCATCTGTCTGTAACAACATACCGAACTTTACTTTAACAGGCTTCTAGGAAGGAGGGGACCAAGCAGAGTTCAGACAAAACAGGCGGAACAGACTTTTCCTTGGTTTCGACTCAGAAAAGCCGCCACAGTTTTTACAAGGACAGAAGGGCGGACGACGGCACGGTATGTTGGTATATTGTTTTGGAGGAGGTTCTTGGGCAGGGGCTAGGGGAGAGATGAGGGAGGTGCAGCCTGGCTTACTGCATTCAGCACTGTTTTCCTTTTTGCAAATAGCTGTGAAAGAAAGTATGTGTCTTCTTAGCAGAAGGCGCAGGTGCACTTTCTGTGGAGCTTGACTGGCAGAGAATGCTTCTCTCTGGGATTCCGTCGCACCGGTCTATGCGAAATCTTCAAACACAAAGTGTTAACCGCGCAGCTTATCCGTTTTTCTTTCTAAGCAAAGAGTTTTCATCCTGAACTCTGAAGATGGGTGTCGTGGTTTAACCCCTGCCGGCAACTAAGCACCAGACAGCTGCTCACTTGTTTCTTCTCTTTCCCCTGCGGAATGGGGAGGAGAATAGGAAAAAGTAAAAACTCGTGGGTTGAGATAAGGACAGTCTAATAGCAAAGCAAAGGAAGAGATTATAATAATAATAGTAGTAATAATATATACACAAAACAAGTAGTGCACAAATGCAATTGCTCACCGCTGGATGAACGCTACCCAGCCCACCCCAAGCAGCGATCGCTCCCCCTTGGCCAGCTCCCCCAGCTGATGCGCTGAGCATGGTGTGGAGTATCCCTGCGGGCAGTTTGGGTCCGCTGTCCCGGCTGGGTCCAGCTCCCTGCTTCCCGTATGCCTGGCAGGCCAGGCCGGCCTGAGCAGCTGAAAGAATCCCGGACTGCCTAGCAACAACTGAAAACATCAGTATGTTACCAACATTGTTTTCATCCCAAATCCAAAACACAGCATTACACGAGCTACCAGAAAGAAAATCAACTATCTCAACCGAAGCCAGGAGGATGGATCTAGGTCATTACGCTGTTTGTTTCTCAGCTTAGACGATGAAAACTGGTTAGATACCAGAAAAACTTTTCTGGAAAACTGTGCAGACCAGTAGAGCCATGTCATAGCCTGAAAAATGATGGGCTTAACTTTCTCTCTGTTGGCAGCACACAGTGAAGAATCAACAGCTGACTTTTTTGGAAGTCTCATTTGTCTCTAATATGCATACTTTCGGGGTTAATTCCTGCTTAAAGTTGTTGGGTGATACTCTTAAGTTACAGAAGGATTCCCTGACTTTAGTCCACAGGTGGCGTTTACACTGGGAAATAGTTAGCGTGCTATGTCCAGGTGTTGTTCTGAGATACCATGCAAAGATCTCAATCTTCCGAAAGTTACACGGTAAAAGAAGTACCAAAATTTTCTGTGAAAAATAAAGGATTTGTAAACCACATCAACAGCACAGAACTCTACAGTTTGGAGAGACGTTGCTGCTGCTACTGAAATCCTTCCTTACTGGAAGGACTTGTTTTGAACCACCGCAAGGGCTGTGATGCGTTTTTGTTTTTTTTTTAAACCTTATGCATGGAAACATATTTGATACACTGGAATAATATTGTAGTCACTTCAGAGTGCAGTCTTTTGTAACTCTGTACATTCATATTTGCAGTCTTTTGAAAATCTGGGGTGACTGAACGATGTTCCCCGCTAACGGTCCCAAGGTCAAATCTCGTCCGTGCTCTTGGTCTGCTAGCGCACCCGTGTGGTGACGGAACGTACTGCCCTCTGCAGAGAGCCCGGGTTTGCAGGGACTCGTGCCGCTATGGACAGCCCTTTGATAGAGAGCAGACAAAAAGGTAAAAAAGGAAAGGAACGGAGCGAGTCCTTTTTTCTCTCGAAGTGAAGAAAAAGAAAAAACCCAAACCTATAAGGATTTTGTAAAGAAGTTTCTAAATAGGAATTTTGGAAACAGGCTCATATTGTTCCAATTCTACTCTTAAAACTTCAGGAAAGGTATCCAGGGGCTGATAGCTCCTTGTCTTTCCCATTTTTAGCATGGACTTCAGGTTGAATGTTCATCTTGGTGGGAGTTTGGGTTATTTACAGAATTGGCAACTGTCACTCAATCCCTAAAAGTTGTTACATGCCTTCAGCTTACAGCACAAATATATAAAGATGTCAGTGACAAGGTAGAATATGTGGGAGAAAAGTGCTGTCAGGAACAGTGCTGGAATAATTGAGCTATTTAGGTAGTGTACTTGGCAAAATACAGCTTTTATTCTCCAACTTGGTCATTAAGTTTGAGATTTCTCAGAATAAACCCTTGACTTCATCAAGTGTAGCCCAAGACGGGGAAGGAAGGCTGTCAGCCCCAGGAAAAGAGAAAACTTGCACGTCCAGCGTCCACTGGAATTCGGTAGGATCCAAGTGCTGCGCTCCTTTGTGTTGCTTTGAAAAGCCTGATGGTGCTGTATTTGTTGTTCTGCAGTGCCATGGTAGCAAAAAGGCACTCTGCCTTTGTGCACAGAAATCGCGAGGGAGCAGGTGCAGAGAGGTGATTTTTACACACGTTCTGGAGGTCGAAAACTCGCCATACTTTCGTGTTTTCCAAAGCCCCACATAGATATTGCAGAGTATTTTGTAGAACTGAACCATTTCTTCTGGCCCTAAGGTTAATACCTTTGTTTTCATTTGGAGAAAATACGAAGATGTTTGCTGTGCAGTCGCCGTTCTCGGCAGCACGTTTCAGTGCTTCCCTCTGGCAGAGAGACGCGTTGTGTTGAGTTCGAGGGATGCGAGAGGTCAAGATAAATCCACAGGAGAATCACTGTTAAGTGATACATTGCCTCTGAATTTGAGTGCAATCTGTGTTTGGCTTAGTACACCTCTGAAAGAGGATTACAAGGAAAGAAAACTGCCGCTGTTTGAACAGTTTCTAGTCTGTCTGTTTAGCTGCGAAGTTCCTTGCTTTTTCTTGTGGCATAGTGACAAAAAATATGCTACAGTACGTCTCGCTGGTCCCTCAAGATGCCGTTATCTTCCTAACGAGACTGTAGTGCTCAGAGTGACAAGTTCCTACCTTGACTGTAGAATAAAAGATTCACTTTCATTCACATTGACTACTAAAGTAGTGTCATGAACTGTCCTGTACCCTTTGGTATTTGACAAGCTAACCTAAATTAACAGGCGTTTGTTGCATTATTTTATGTCTATGATTATGAAGAACTTCTTGAATGAATTTTTCCAGGACAGCTGATGAACTAGACTCTTACGGATAAACACAATTCTAAATGGAAGCAAGGTGCCATAGTAGAATTTTACTTCTGGTGAAGTCATTTCTTTGTGATTATATTCTAGGGAATCTGCTTCCGATGAGGTTATTTTTCGAAACATTATGTAGGACTTCTTTGAGATCAAACCATTACAATATACAATTGACAATATGGGCTTGGTGGTTGAAATTGTGAAGGATGATACTCTTCAGATTTAACACTCATCTGGATTGCTTCTTTTAGCTATTCTGAGTTTGTATTGCTTGAAGCCAGAATAAGGCTTTTATAAAGATTCCAGCATCGTTGCTAGACTGTAATCCTCTGTGTTTTTACTGTGGGTGGTACTTCCCTTGGGGTGTCTCTTACGAAGAAAATCCTCAGTGCTGTAAGCATTACAAGGCTGGTGCAGCGTCACAGCGTTCGGAGAGGTGATGTTCCTAGTGGGAAGGAAAGGAGAGGTGTTCTGTTCTTAGAGCAGTAGCTTCCAGACTTCACCAGCTTCGAAGATTGTGGTGAATTAATGACAGTGAATGTATTGGACTGTGGTAAATTAATGACTTCAGACGTATCGTACTACCTGTGGTTTATATGGTGGAGCTTGAGGAAGAACAGGGCTACAGCGTGTTCTACAACCTGAAAAGATGGTTTCCCTCCCCATGAGAAATACAAATATCACAGTTTGGAACTGCCCCGTATTAATTTGGGCTGTTCCAGGATAGAAGATAACACAGTCTACATTTTAATGCGATGGTCTTTGAGTCTGTGGAGGTGTCATGGTTTAACACCTTCAAACTGAGAAGAACTTTGAAGCCTGACAGATTTCTTGGAGTGTATTTTTCTCGGAGGTCAGTAGCATTACGTGTCTCATGTACTGGAGGACAGCGATGATCTGCAAGCTGTTCCTGCTGCTGTGTGGTGGGAGGCTTTGGTGTTCCCTTGGCTCCCTCCTGCTGAGGTGTTCGGAAGGTGACCTGTGCAGCAGGAGCCAGCCCGATAGCCCCGGCCTTGGGATAGGGCTGGACCTGGACTTCTGCTTCCCAGGGTGCCGCAGTGGCAGAGGGACTGGTGAACAGCAAGGCAAGTTCTTCTAATTTATGATTCCTGTGTGAGTATTTTGGCCTTTATTTCTGTTCCCTGGAAGTTAGAGTAAGTTTATGATTGTAAGCTTTGTTGTTAGTATTTTTGTAACAATTGACCGACTATGTTATAAATATTACTGCTAACTGTAGCTTAATGCTTAAATGTTCTATGCCCACATAAGCCTTTTTTTTCTTTCCCTTCTCACTCTTTGATATAGCCTGATTCTAGTAAAAAATGAAATAGTTTCAGTTTTAAATGCATTAATCTAATAGAGAATTAAGGAAAAGAATAGAATTTATATGAATAAGTGGTTTCTTGTTTGCTTCACTAGAGCTAACAGTATCGAGAAAACAAAACTTTTCCCTGCCCATTTAAAAATATTTACTCCTTCAAGAAGTCAAATACTCGGAATGTTGTGCTTAGCCCTGCCTGCAGCACAGTATAGGTATAAAAATGCAGTTGTTTTCCTTACGGTTGCTCTGGACAACTGGGATTTTTGCTCACAGAATTAGCTGCAAACCTCTCGGGCAGGGAGCTCATCTGCACGGCTTAGTGCCTTCGGCTGGTGGAGGAGTCTGCCTCCAGCCCGTGAACGCAGTCTGCGAGGCTGCGAGCCTCTGCTGTAACTGTCTGTAGAACAGAAGTGCTCTCTGGCTGTGGGTCTGCGGTAAGGCTCGGGGTTGTTGCGCGCTCTGCGCTGGGCTGGCAGCGCGCTGTGGCAAACCACGGGCGTTTCAGCAGACGTCTTCAAGGGTCGGCTTTCGTAGCTGGTGATGATTCCGTCACAGCTGACAGGTCTCATCCTCTGACGTTTGGTCACAAACCTCAACTCCTGATGAAGTCATCAAGACCTATAGGAGTCTGATGAATTAAAAACTGAGGAAGGAGCGATGTGGCTCCTTCCCCAGCAGAAGTAACTGTGCTTGCTCTAGTGGGCCTTCGTCTGGAAACAGAGCAGCTTTAACGCGACCATGGTTTATAACCAAAAGTGCTGCTTTGTGTAGTTAAAAGGGAGCACTCTGGTGCTAGGACTGGTGTAGGCGTGAATTATTTTGAAGTTATATATGTATTTTAAACTTATCTTATATTTAACTTTGTTTTTTCCTTTGGTGAGGAAAATCTGGTATCTATAATGGTCTCCATATAAAGATGCACTTATTTGAGACTGTGATGTGTGGGTGGAAAAGGATTTGCCTAAGAAAATCATGAGCTGACTCTTAAAAATATTTTGGAAATGAACGGCAAGGGAGAGAAGATAAATATTTTATAAACATGGCCAGATGAATTTATAGTTTGGCTTGTCAGAGATCACCAGTTGTTCCCAGTTCTGGCCATGACAGCTCTCCTGCCCATCGAAAAGCAACGTTCTCATCTTCTGACCGTGTCAAGCTCTAATATTGCGGCTTCGCTCCTTCCCAGGTGGACCCAGACGTGCTGAAAAATCATCACCGCCAAATCGTTGTGTTCGCTTAAAACCTGAATCAGCCTGGCAGAAAACCAAAGCAATTTGCCAGCAGCACGAGGTCTTATAGGTGGCGATTAGGAAAGTGGGGGAGGTTTTTCTCAAACATCCAGAACTGAAATTTCAGGCAGACTGTGGAGTCCAGGGAGCTGGTTTGTGTCACCCTGGCGGTGTCCCTCCCTGGGAAAGGTGAGGCCGGAGGCGTGCTGGGAGGGGGGAGGCAGCCGCAGCGCTCCCCGCGCGGGCTCCCGTCCCG
>Ga0181612_106487_pt1 | contig 16106 bp, 12 predicted proteins | sample HoacroProtozoa21_FD_119630 | JGI IMG/M metagenome (GOLD analysis project Ga0181612, IMG submission 119630) | Hoatzin crop microbial communities from Cojedes, Venezuel. Combined Assembly of Gp0051906, Gp0051904, Gp0051908
TGCTCTGCTCTATGCTCAGTGGATATTTCAGCCATTTCAGCCCGCCTCATCTCCAAGGGCACATTGCTGAGAAACTTAATTTCAAGCGAAGAAAAAAAAATACCAGAACAGATGTGTCATCATAGACATACCTTTTAGTGGACCTTCAAAGTGAAGAACTGGAGAGGCTCTTTCATGAGACAAGTGTCACAACAACTCCGTCTTCATAGAGGTTCCTACACAGGCCACTGCAGACAGCACACAGCAGATATTAGAGGTAACTACATAAATAAGGAATTGGCTCAAAGTGCCAAAAAAACAGGTTTCCTAGGGCTGGATCCTGAATCCGCTACTCAGGCAAAATTCTAAGTAATGTAGGAACTGGTCCAAAGGCAGCTTCCTAATAAGAAACTGAAAATAGCTTGCTCATCATAGCTGGCGTTCCAGGAAAGGTGAGGAGGAGAGCTAGCCCCAAATGCACAGGCCAGGCTACAGCAAATTTAGGCTGCTGATTACTCGCAAGACAATTGTTAACTGATACATCATATCAAATAATTATCAAGCCTATACTTGACCATCATCAAAGTTCCACTTTTAGTAGTGCAGCAGCTTAAACATGTACCTTTTGCATTTATGCACTGCATTTAACCCAGGAATCTCACAAAGCTTTAGAAATTATATTTATACCATTCTGGTCAGATGGAGATTTTTTGTACAGAAAAATGCTTATGCTGGAAAAGCAGGAGCACAGCCCTGGGCCTATGGGGCCCTATGTTGATATAAAAAGGAGATGAGTTGGACTTAATTCAAGAAATCCACAGTAATTTTACACACCTAAGCTACCTTGTAGGTTATTTACCTACCTGAAGCTCCCATAGTGATCTTACGCAAAACCTTCAGCATCTAGGAGTTTGTCTTGACTGGGAGTTTTTGTTTTCAGCACCGTATATATCACTTCTAAGGGTTTCAGCTGGATCAAGGTCAAGGAGAAGAACAAAAGTAATTGAATTTGGCTCCTAGCCCTTTAAGTTTTGACTATAAAAGTGGATGACTTTAAAATAGAGGTGCAGGCAGTGCTAGCTATTAGTTACCCATGCCTGTAACAGTATTGTACACATAACTCCAGTACCATACCTCACCCTAGTGTTGGATTGATCTCCCGTGAATTGGGTCTCTAGCAGTTAAGCACCTCATCTGAGCCGTGGATCTCAGCTGCCCCTGGGGTCAGTGGAAAGAGTCAGAAACTTCCATGAAGCGAGCGGCCATGTCCTGAGCTGGGCGCCTTTCGTGGGAGGCTGCCTTGCCCTCAGATGGGCCTGAGCTCCCCTTTGGGACAGGGGTGGATGCTTTGCTTAGGTTAGACATGTGTCATTTTGGTGGCTAGTGTTAGGTGTGACAAAACCCAGCCATAGAGCCAGATCTTTAAAAGTCTTGAAGTCCTTCCAGAGTGAACAGGCAGAGGGATTTTCAGAGATTTCTAGACGTGCAACTCCCACACTCAGGAACAAAGCGCCTCAGGAGTTTTTAAAGAAGTCCTGCAAACACCTGCCTGCATGGTTAAGTGTTAAATATAACCCTAAATATCCACAGAAAAACAGGAATGACAATCAATTCAACCCCACAGATACATCACGGGGCACTGGTGGAATAAATAGTTGTGCTGGTTGAGGATGACAGTCCAGTTTGAAACCAATTTGGGGTTTTTGAAAGATATCCTCTTTCTCAATAAGAAAAATGTGATCAGGTCACTTGAAATGTTGTAATGTAATGAAAATATTTGGTTTTGATCTCTCTGATTTTTCGATGCTATTAACCAAAACATACCAAATTAGAACGAATTTTAAAAATAAAAAAAAAAAAAAAAATCAGTTGTCTTTCCAAATGCCAGAAGGGATGCTGGCAAAATCCCTCAACCCTGCAGCAGTTTTCTTCTGAATCTTCAGTTAAATAATTTCATTTTCCCCAGCTGTTTCAGTGTTTGCAGAATTTCAGCTACCATTTCTTAGGCCTTTTGTGAGTTATATTGAGGAAAGCCACAATGTAATCTCTGTGCTAAAACTGTTGCGTGGTTAGCAAGTGTATGTGCAACTAGGTGGCTCATGGTACACAGTTGTAAGGGCAAGTCCTGAACGTGAAAGCCGGTAAAGCTCCCACTCTGTGGTTTTACGCTGATACCACAATAGGAAATGTCCAACTTCTAACCCATGTTCTCATGGCTGCTGCTGGATTTCAAGAAAGTACCTTGGGTAACGTGCAACTTGTTTAAATGTTCCGCTGCTATTTCTCAACTTATTTTAAAAGATTTTTTTTTATTTTACAGACTTTACACATTGTAATTATATATAAGCTACCATGTTATTATGTCCCTATAAAAACTAATTATGCACCTGGAAATAAGGAAAGATTGGAAAAGAAGCATTATTCTGCCATCAGAGTATTTCCAATTTGGAAACGATGTAGCACACGACAGCAGAAGTATTATCTGAGCACAGTGTCCGTAAGAAACGCTTCATGAAGCACTATCACTTGTCATTGTGATGGAGTCACAGTGTTGGATATGTGACTCAAACTCTCACGATCAGCCCAGAATGGCAGTTCAATGCCTTTGTTTTACATGAGGCCCTAACAGAAACACCACACAAACCCAGAAAAATGTAATGCTGAGGCTGCTGATGACTTTTCCCAGCCATCTGTTTATAGAAGGCCCTGAGCTTTTCTAGGCTGCCATCCCTGGCAATCACTGCCCTTGCTGGCACTGACTAATAGACACAAGGAGGAGCAAGAGTCGCTGTTAGGACCTGAATAATTTTCTGCCCCACGGTACTGCCTGCACCCCGTGTCCCAGGTGCAGCAGGAGGTCTGGCCGGCTCGCTCCCTGCGCTGCCCTGTGCTGGCGGCGTCAAGGAAGAACCACTTAGGCTAACCCACAGGCAAGGAAGGAGATCCCCTTTCTGAAGGTATTGGATCCAGCTTTCATCCTGGGCAGTGATCACATGCGTGAGGACGTGGACAGCTCTGTGAACAGGGAAGGGGAACGAGCACTGAGTGTCAGGTACATCCTGCACCAGCCGCTCTTTCTAATGAGCGCTCAACATGCTGAGGGGCAAGAGAATTGAGTCTTGGATAATTTTTACATCTGACCTGTGAAATGCAGGTCACTCAGCAAGGATGAAACATAATACTTCCTAAGACCCAGACAGAAGAAAGGTTATTCCTACTGTGTCATAGCAGCTAAGCCACAGGAAGCTGTTAAAACACTCTGGCAGCTTTCCTGAAATAAAACAGTTTTAGTTTCACGCGTGTAGTGAATTTTTACCTTACACTTCTGAATTTGAGCCACAATTATCTTATCTGCAGGGTGATTAAACGCCCTATCCTTTCCCTCCTTTTCTACTCCTCAGCCAGAGGTCTGCTAGCCCACGAGGGTTCTCCCAGGAGCACCCTGTCTTTCTTTGCTACTGGTGGCTTTGCATACCCGTGATGGACTGGAGCATGTTTGGGAGATTTTGCTGTTTGGGCAGGGACTCCATCCAGGTGCTGAGTTTTCACCGATAGCATCATCACTCAGACTTGCCGGTTTACACCCTTGGTTATGTTCTTCTGTGGATTTACTTCCTCCACATTTATACCGACTTTACTTCATCGTGCTATTTTTGAGATCACAGTAGATCAAATTCTCCACTCAGTTCCTCTTGCATAATCACTGCAGGGAAGCGTGCTTATAAATGAGGACACAGTTTAGCCCACTGTGTATAATTTAACGTGAACTTAGATATTAAGCACAGCTGACTTGCAGTTTTCCTCTCATATAAGCAGACTGTGCTGTGAAACACCAGTGAAATAATTACCTTTAGGGTGGTGCAGAACTCAGCAGTTATCCCACCTCCTAGTGCAAGTGAGTAACTCCTTTTTACGTGATCTTTACTGTTGTCATCAATGGTCAACATAGCAGAAGGCAATGATGGTGTAGACACAGGGTTTACCCACCTGCTAAAAGGAAGACTATTCCTGCAGATATAAGAAATTGCTGTAATGAGTGTATTTTAAAGAGATTTTTCTGTGCCTTTCTGACACACCTTTATGGTGGGTTGTTGAGCTGGTCCTGGGTAGGCAGGGACTGCTGGCAAGCAGCACTTTTTCCTCATCTTGCACTGAACAAATCGATCTGTCCTGCAGCCTTGGACTGCACCGAAGGAGCCATCTGTCCATCACTGAGTTTGTTACTTCCTTTCTCTCAAGTTATTCTCCTGCCAGGCTGTTGCTTTGTCTGTTATGATGCAGCAAAGGGATCCTTTCTAGATCCGTTTGTCTTCCTTAAGCCTTGAATCCATCAAAACATGTATTATGTACGGAGTGTTTTATCCTGTATTTCCAAAACATGACAGAAGCATGGCTACTTTCTCATCTGTGCTGTTTAGAAGCTGTGAGTGGTTCTTCCAGCTCACAGATTGCCATAGTCTGCTTTGTAACATCAGAAAGAACATGAGAGTGTGGCATCCCCTTACTGCTCCCTGAAATACAAAACTCACCTGATGTTTGAACTTTAAACTTGCTAGCCCAGAAATAACACACATAATGTAAAACACAACTTGCAGCTCGAGGCCTGCGCATATTAACATTGAGAAGACTGACAGCCTTGTGGCTGCTGCTTCTTACAACCAGCTCAACAACTGAGAAATGACCTGTGGCTTCTTGGGCCCCATCAGAAGCTTTATTAACAGCTCTATGTGTGTCTCAAAAAGCCGATGTTCTTATACCTCATTACCCATATCTAATACAAACTATGCATGAACAACACTATCTTTGCTGTCTGGTATATCTGCCTTGGCTGGATTCTCCTACAGGACCAAGACTGTATGAAGATTTTGCAAGGTATACACCTGGTTACTGAAAGTTACCCGAAGAGTACATGGAGTCAAGTCTACCTTCGATATCAAACAACTTGCTCTACAGCTACATCAGCTAGACACTAAGGGGGCAAGTGGTGCCCCCTCTGTTTTGAGTCATTTAAGCTCTTGCAACATGGCATAAAATGCTCCCATCCGGGTCCTAGAGTGATCCAAACCCACTTGCACTTCATAAGATATGATCCAGTGATGAATTAGATCAACATTCCTTCACTCAGATGCATGAGATACACAAGAGAAGTTCTGCCCATGAAAACTTTAGATGCTAGCTATTTGGCTGGTAGAGCTAAAGAAGTCATAACATCAAGAAATCAGAACCACAAATTCAAGCTCTCTGGCGTTTGGAACTACTTCACACAAAGCTACCTTCTCACCGCCCACTCTCCAAACACACTCAGGTGCTGGCATTTTCACCCAGACTAATTAACAAATAGTGTGGCAATTAAATCACATGGCCTCATCATTGAGTTCAGAAAACTCCCTTACATCGCCGCAGAGTATAGCAACATAACTCATAAAATTATTTTATAACAACAATTTAAGTGAAGCAAATATCATGAAAATACAACACAAATGTGCTAATTATTCTAATTTATGTGATAACAATGTTATGTGTAAATGAAATTGTCTTCCCAAGTCCATCCAACTTTGAACTGCTTCCTTGCTCCACAAGTGTGCCTTCAGTATCCAACAGTGTGTGTGGAGTGGCACTGGATGACTTTTCTAAATCTGACTTTGCAAAGCCTCCCGGTCCAGTCTGTGAGGAAACTGCCTTTTTAGAAGATCTTCCAAGAAGGAGAGATTTAGCTATCAAAAGGGCAGTCCAATCTCCCCAGAGAGCTAGGAAACATGAGAGCAAGGTGGTCCTTGAAAAATACTATTCTGCCTTCCTGGCTGGTCCAGATGCTCCAGTAATTTCGGTACTGCCAGACTTCATGGTCTGCTTCCACATATTGTGTTGCTTGGTAATAGTCAAAGGGGACAGATCAATGCCAGGGTGCTGTCAAGAGCAGCCCTCATGGTTCACAACCCCAGAGCCCTCCATGTAAGGGAGGGTATCTGCTATATTTGGTCAATGAGACATCAGCCTTCCTGTTCCTCAGATCTTGACTCCTGGACAGCTGTAACAAAGATAAGAAAAGCCTCAGGAAACTAGAAGATGCTCATTTGGAGAAGGTATCTAGAGGGGGAGGTTAATACACAAATACAGGGAAGGAAAGCAATGGAGTAAATGAGAAAGGCTTGGGGTCATTGTTTTTTTTGTATTTTTAAAGTAGGGTTCGTTAATGGTGGAGAGATATCATTGCTATGAAGACAAAATGAAAAAGTCCACTAATTACATACTATATGAACATGAGTAAACCCGGCATTTTCTGAGTCACAACAAGCAGTTATAGAGTGACAGGGAAATCTTTTTAAGTGATGATTCAAAAATAAAAAAGGCATTTGGAGTCATTGAGCGTGCAGAGTTAGCCCAGGTAACCACATGATCTTATCATTACTACCCTTCATCTGTCTGCCGCCCTCTTCCCACCTAGCGTTTGATACACTCACTTGTTGCATCTTGTCTTGCAAGTGGCATGACTTCAATTGCACTAACTGTGTGCATAAAGTTAACCATGCATGTAAATGTTTGCAAGATTGGAACCTCAGATTATAAACTCTGGGAGAGGGCTCATCTCTGACAATGTAATCATGGAGTGCTAGATGCAAAGGGGACTCAAACATAAGAATAGTTTTTGTGTATTATAGAAGAGAAATTACATCATTATTATGCTTTAGTATTAATTTTTTGATTCCTGTTGTCTTTGGTTATTTAACTCACATCCTCCCTTCCCTTCTCTGCTCCTTCTTTTCTTTAAAAAGCACGGTGGCAGAAAAGGAGCTGTAGACATTTAGACAATTCCATTTGATTTCAGATGGAAGGATTATTATTGTGTATTCTCTTATCTCAGTGTAGTTCCCAAGGTAGCTACTGTGCTAATATTATACAAAATTACGTAGGTGTTGCATGAGGCTGTAATTTACACTAGAGGTTTAAAGGTTGTTATTATTTATTACCTGCATTACAGCAGTATCTTGGAGACTGGTGGGGAACAAGAGTGCTGCGTTCTGCACAAACACAGAGCAGAAGGAAAGTCCCTGACCTAATACCAACCATGAGCTCCACAAGCAGATCAGAGAGCATCCAGGTGGGGCCCAGGGCGGTGAGCCAGAGTGGATTGGGCCGCCCTTTTGCGGGAGACTGGGGACGTCGGGGTCCGAGTCTGTTCAGGCAGAGGAGAACTAGCCACCTGCCAAAACAGGCTCAGGTGGCAAACTTCCCAGGAAAGGGGGGCAGCAATGGCAAGGAGTGAAACTTTCTGAAAGCAACGTTTAGCAGCAGATTCTCACAGTCCAAAGCAAATCTGCTCCTGTAACAGCCTGGTTCCTCACCCACAGAGCATACACCAGAGGATTATAGACAGCACATGAATGCAGGCAGAGGAAAAGGTGTAGGAGGTGATGGGACAAGACTGGCCAGCTACACAGGCATGGTGAGGGCCACGCTATGAGACACTGTAAAAGAGACCCCTCTGCCTTAAATTTACAAAATGACTCACTAACCTATAATAACATTACCTAAAACTCATAGTGAGCTCTTCATCTTCAAAGCGCTTTGCAAAGATTAACTAATTAATTTCACTGTCAAATCTTTTGCAGATCTAGTAATGGTATTTGGCTCTACCTCAGAGAGCAATTTTTTCCAGGTACTGGCAGAGTAAACATTCATAATGATATAACTAGTGGGAAGAACGTTTTTTAGCACTTGAACAATATTTTAATGAGAGATAAAGGTTAAGGATTGACCCTAGACCAAAGGGCTTCACTGGGCCACTCACTTTTGAAATCAGGGCTCTGTCTTGTTCCTAGGCTGGTGCCAATGCTACAACCCATGTGGCTTGTGTATACTTCATTTTAGGAAAACCTAACTAAAATGCCAGTTATTTACAGAAGTATACATGAGTATGGCTGTTCTCATGTTTCTGCCTTGCATCCTCACACATCCTCCCTTCTGAGGACGCACTACCTCTGTCTGTCACTGCTCTGTCCACTATGGTTTCAGCCTGGATCCTCTGCCAGCCCCATGCTGTGCCAGTGAGAAAGAAAACATGGTGAGAGTCCGGCTCCCACGGATGAGTTTCACTTTCAGTCTCCTGGCCGCCTTGCAAAGAGGCAGAGCAACTCCCAAAGGCATCTCCTGCCTCCCCATCCAGATGCTCAGTTAACTTGGGCTTGGCATGCTCTGATTTATGGAGGCTGGGACTGGCTGACAATGTTCTTCCAGACAGCTGTATTGGCTTCAGTATGAAAAATTCATATAGTTAGCAGCCAAAATTAGGCTGAAAAAAATCTTCCGTGTGGACACTGACAGGAAAGAGATTTTATCAGTGTAGATTATGTTGCCCAAAGAGGTTGTGTATCTATAACAGTAGAAAATCTCCTTCTGCTGCATGTTGCAACAGTATTGTGAGGATCTGCTGGCTCTGCTGTGGGTACAGACACCTTCCTGTAGAAACCAAGACAGACACAGGTGTAAAAACTGGTGACTTCTGGTGCATTAAATCAATGGTCAGTGTTTAGCACAGACTGAGACCTGCCGTTCTAAACGAATACAGGGTTTTTCTTGTCTTCCTTCGTTTAAAAATAATACTTGTCAGAAACTCAAAAATTAAGAAATGTCAATGACAGATCATGCATTTCTAGCCATTATTTAACAAACTGTTAGGTAGGTACAAGAACCCTCTGGTTGTTTCTCCTGAAGTAACTTATTTCTCTTAGAGTAACAATTAACAGAGAAAATAAAAAAGGTACTGGTGCAAAAAACTATACAGTGATAGGTCTGGAAAGGAATAGAAGAATTATCTATCCCATTTCTCTGCAGGGAAGCAACAACAGAATATAGCTAAGGGTAACTTGGAATTGAGATCTTTGATGTCTAGTAATGGAAACGGGTAAGGAGAGGCATCACTGCTGTCATGGTCATTCCATCTGAGACGACTCTTTATATGCTGGGACTGAAGAGGAGCTTCACAGGCTGCTTGTAAATGTTCAACACTTAGGAAAAAAAATACCTAAGCTGGTGGCAGCTCCTCAGACCAAGTGTATGTCAGCTATTTGCACTTCACATCTCAGCTATAATGAGATAAAAATGTTACAGGAGGTAAAATATCAAAACACCTTGATCTCTCCTTTTGCACCTAAGCCTCAGTATTGTCTATATTATTCACGGCCAAGTACAGACCTCAGTTACAACTGTGAATCTCATTTGATGGGTTAATATAAACAAAATCCGGGGAAAATTTCACACAGCTTAAAGTGTATATTGCTAAAAGTTCTCACCTTCATTTTCCCAGTTTCTCCAGCGGGTAAGGTGTTTCTGGAACAATTGAGTGCAAATGTCATTACATACCTTACTTCAAGCTTGCTGCCAGCTTCTCCTTAGTGTAGCAATGGCACAAACATGCCATTACCAGTCACAAAATCAAAGGAGCCTGGTGTGAATTCACGACCCAAGTGAGCTCAGTGAGAGTTTTCAGGGCCAAGCAGGGACAAGTTTGGGTGCAGAATATTTGATGACAACTGTCTGTGTCTCCTGGGGTTGCCTGGGAACAAAGAGCAAATCACAGCCATTTTGGGCCACAGAAAGTAAAACTTTCCAGGGCATTTTCAACTCTTAAAACTTCTTTGGTGCAATGAATGAGGTTGTGCTGCTGGGCGAGGAGCTGTTGACCCTTGTGTGTCCTCTGTTGCTGGTGCTATCTTGGAATGCAGGGAGACTCCAGAATAAGAGTGCAGTGTTTCACGGTGGCCAAGAGAACAAAACTTTCAACTTCAGGAATGTGAAGTGTGGTTGCAGAAAGCCATCAAGTAGCGATAGTAACAAAACCACCAATGGCATCTGTTATGGATTGTAGCAAAGAAGATCCAGCTAGGGCACACAGGATCATTCTTTCAGGCAAGACAGCCAAGACACAACTGCACATGCCTCTGAAAGCTAAATCAAAAAGTAGTGCTAGTGTTACACAGGGAGTTACAGCATGGCATCTGCAAACATACCCTTGTTCTAGTCTACATAATGTCCGTGTGGCAATTCGCATCAGAAACATAGCTTCTACACCCCTGAATTCACCTGCCAGATCCCTCAAAGAAGCAAAAATTGAAGTGGAAGTATCAGCTATTAGTTTTCGTGAGAGTTAGTAGCCAGTGTGTGCTAATGCCTTTGAGCGTTCAGCCCCCTGAGCCCCCCTCTTTCTCTTGCCTTTCCGTATGCATTCTGCACTTCGTGCTTCAAACCGACTGCAGTTTTGTGCTGTTTGATGTCCAGACTGACGGCCTTGGTGCCACTGCTGAGAATTGTCAGGCAGATGAAGGCAGCCACAAACCGTGGGAGAAAAGCCATCACTATCTCTGTGTTCTCGCAGTCCTAGTTCAGCAAGCCACATAAATACAGGCATCACCCGCATGAGCATCCTATCTGCTTTATTGGGATGGTCTGTGCACTGGAAGTTGTGCAAGTGCTTATGCTCCTTGCTGATTCAAGCCCTAATTCAGCTGAATTACACGTCAGCCCAACATTATGGATGAAGAGTGAAAAATACTGAAGTCTCCTTATTGACTTCGGTGGCCCCAGGACTTCAAGCAGTATTCTGCTGCCTTAACCCCCTCATAAGTTTATCATGGTAGAAGGATGTTGTCTTGGAGTGGATAGCTATGGGTGCACCCTTCGAATCACCCACTGCAATATGTGGCTGCAGCATGTGAGAGGCTAAAGACCATGTCACTTCCAAGCCTCCTCCTCCCTCTTGTTCCCAGCCCTGAACTCACTGAACTGCCCAGTCCAGGAGAAATTGGGCTCTTAATTCACGATGCTGTTTCACTCACTGCCCCCTTTCCAGGGAAAGCACAGCAAAGTGCATTATGAGGTGGTTTTAAAAATAAATAAAGAAAAACTACATATTTTCATAAGATTTTTTCAATGTTTCTTCGAAAAATGTGCTGATTAAGTAATTTACCTCCAGTCTCAGAACTGTGAGGTTTAATGAAGCTGACATTTCTTCCCCTCCAATGTTATGTCAGACTAAAACCTTTTCAACTTATAATAGATACGTATGGTAATAGATATCTGAATGAAAGATCAAACAGACATTAAGTAGTTCAGAAATAGCCTGCTAAAAAGATGAAGTCACCCTCTAATGACATTATTATGACATACAGATTTAAAGAAGAACCAGTAAAAAAGAAGGATGATAATGCTATTGTGTTACTCCACTAAGGTATTTTACCAGTAAAATGAAGTTACTTGATTTCTGCATCTATCTACTCAACTGACTGATGTTTTCAGAAAAAAAAAAATGTACAGGAGAAAAGAACTGTTCTTGAGGGAGAAAAAAGCCCACCAAGCAATCCCTACCTGTATTTGGGGTTGGTACGTAGTATCAGATGAACACTGCATTTCAAACGTTTGATCCTGTGCCTCCAAAAACTACAAACACCATAAACGAAAATTAAAAACTTTGCCAGCAGTCTAGTACACATAGTAGGTTCAAACTGAACCCCCTTGAGGAAAGGATAATTACTAGCTTGTTGTAAAGCATATGCATTTTTGTAAGCAGATGCGTGCAAGGTGACCCTACTTTGGGAAACCACATTAGAAGCAAATATTTATTTGTATAACAAATGGAATACTTTCTACCAGCCCATTATGCAGCTAAGATTAACTCAGACCTTCATAGTGACACTACATAGATAATAAACTGAAAGCGAATTTCAGCTGTGCAGTTTCACTAGTTCTTCAGCTGTCCAACCATATGTGGATCGAACGGGTAAAGAGCCATGTCGCAGTCAGCCAGCAGTAAAGCCTGTGAGAAAAGGGGCCAGAGGCCCAATTCCACAGCACGGGATCAGCAAGATAACTCCTCGTCTCAAGAGGAGCATCTTGGAAGGTTTCCCTGAGGTTTCCCTTCCCTACTTTTGTGCATGTAGAGAAGATCATTCCCTAAGGAGACAGACAGAGCCCACCTCTACTCCGTCCTATTTATATCTGCCTTACAGACAGAGGACAACGTGATTCAGATATTAATCAGTTTCTGGCAAGATTACATAGCCTCCTTGGGTAAAAAGCAATATAGTTCTGCAGATGAGGCAGGAGAGCATGGGGCTTCATTGAACTCTCCTACTGCAAGTGCCTAACTTAGGCGTAGTGACTGCTTCTATCCTGTCTGCACAGGGAAGCAAATCTAGCAGACCTGGATTGTAGGCATCTCGTGTGCTCGCTGCTTTATTGAACTAAATTGCCAAAACAGTTATGACAACTAAGTGAGACACCTATTGTAGGTGGTCTGAACACAACCCACATTGCTGGAGTGCTGTTCCTTGCCTTCATCTACTCCTCCCCAAGCCATGAAACCAAAACACCATCAATTTGCTACAGGCTGCTGAGAAATGAGAAACTATTTCCCCTCTGCCTGCTTCGACATGGGATTTCAGTGCAACCCCTCTCTTGGAAGTACCTGCAAAAATGATACTGCAGGGTTACGCACGAACTCTGTCACAAAAGCTGCAGGTCGCATGTGCTCACTCTGTGTGTAAATGTTGGGTTTTTCTCTAACTGTCCATGCTGTTTAGCCAGTGTGAGGACTATATATGAAGGTGGATCTTCACGTCTCTTGCCATTGCAGAGGGGATTCTGCAGACCAAACTCCCTCCTAAACCCCAGGTCTTGAGCAATTCAGGAATCCTGTGCAATCCTGCTTCCCTGAAGTAACCGACACCTTTGGAGGAGCAGAAACTAGCAATACATCCAGCCCTAGGTGCCTAGGACTTAAAAGGCAAATTCTACTCTATGTCCTTTTACAGCTACATCTGTGTGTACCCAGGAGTGCAAGGAGGTGCCATTTTTTGTAATGATTTTTTACAACAAAGCAACACTGCGGATGTCCAGATAGGCAGCAGTAAGTTAGACTCACAAAGCGTTTCTTCCTGTACTGTAGGAGCCGCATGTTAATGAAACAGTCAATACTTGGCTGCTTTTTTCCCTGCCCTTATCTGCTACCGAAGGCTGAACTGGCTGACTGAACTGAGTCTCTGAAGCTTCTCTGGAAACCAACATACTAAGGTGTTTGTATAGAGGTTTGTGTCTGTGATACAGTAGTACTGTTACATCCACATGACAGTAGGTATTGTTCTCTTGATGTAGCCCCATTATGCCTACTTGCTGCTCCTGGGCTTTACTTCTCTTTTTTTGTACTTACCTAAACAAAGCGCAATCATTAAAAATTGCCATATGGTTGACATGACTGAAATACTGCTTTTTAAACCCAAAATGAAACTCTGGTTACCTATATACTGTTTTATAAACAGGAGATGGATTATTGAATAAACAGCAGACTAACATCAAAACCAAACAGGAAGGCCTATTTTCACCCACACAATTGGCTTTAGGTCTCCTCTGGGCTCCGTTGTCTGCCTCCATGGCCCTGGAACACCATGTTCTTCAGTTGCAAGTGTCTGAAATGGTACTAGGGCTGTGCTGCAGCCTGTCAGACTGATGTTTTCACAGAATGAAATGCAGGTTGTAGGTATACTGAGAGCTGTGCAGTGGTGAACCATATCTGGTGCAGCCTTGACCCAGGACTGCCTTATGGGTCATCTTTCCCCAGAAACCTGCCCAAGCAATGTCTAGGGGAGTGCTGTTTGGCACATAGACAAATCTTTTCAGGGAACAGGCCAACAGTTTAAACGTGGATGATCAGCAGTCCAGTGCCTGGGCTTACTCCTTGGGAAGGCCTGACCTCTCTCATCTGACCTCTAGATGTCCAGCTTGACATGTGATTAATTATTCTTTATGCCTACTTTTCTCCATTGACTATAAGGAGTTTGAAAAGTGACTTGCTTAGATTTGGATTCTTTAAATTTCAGATGGCAAACGAGAGCAAATGAAGAATGCCCTTTACTGCTTCACTGATACCAGTAGTCGATGTCAAGTGAGCAACTGTAATGCATATGGAATCTGACATTGCAAGTTATCTGTGTCGCAGTAGGTGTTGCAGAAGATTACAAGGCAAAGATGTATGATTCTTACCCCGAATAACTTAGGATCTAAGTGAACAGCATATATACATATTCCTTGATGCATTTTGTGACCATAAATTAGTATACAGTTGTCTGAATGAACTCTTTTTTAATAAAATAATTAAATTAATATGTGAAAATCAATGTGTCTCATTTCCCTATAAGAAGGACTAACAATATAAGCAACGCATTGATCAGGAAATGCTGACTGTTGCAATAGTCACAAGACTTTCAGTGGGCCAAATTTGTCAAAGTAGTAATAAAATTTATGTTAACGTCAGCAAAGAAGAGCAAGAATCTGTTGCAACCACTTTCTGATGCAGCAATCTGTGGGGCTCAACTCCCTCTGGACCCTTGGCCATTGCATCCTCATTTATATGAGTGTGTATTGATTGCACAATGGCACAAAATGGAAAAGTGGTGATTCATACCAGACCTTCATCCATTTGACAAAATGGAGGGCACTAGCAGACTGTGGTCCATAGATCTCTGGCAGAATTTAAATACTTCTGCAGTGTCCAGAGAAGACTGCTAAGAAAAATGACGCTGTCCTGCAGCTTACCTTGCACTTTGAAAAGAAATCGAGAGGAGTCTACACTTTCATTAGGAGGCATGATGAACTTGACAAGTCAAAGAAGTCCAAACACCACTGCAGTAGAAGTTTGGCACACCTAAGTCTACATTGCTGAAGGCCTGATGCCCTTGCTCGTGACAGAAGTGTAGAAAAGAAGCTGCTCCACAGCAGGCAGACAGACAGGTTGTGCCAACTCATCAATGCTCGGTTGCCCCGAGTCCTAACCCTTGACCGGTACCCCTGGATTTATCAGTTGTTTTCCCAGCCACAGGAGGGCTCACATTTTTAATGTTTTAAACTCAAAAGTAATAATTTGGGGAGGAGGGGTCGATGGTGAAAAAAATAATTTGTTTTTGAGGATAACGGCAGGAAGTATTGTCTTACAACACGCTTGCGTTTGGACTGACCTGCACAGAGGACTCTGTGATAGGCAATCCTGATTACTGTTTAATCCATTTCATCACCATTTAATTGTGCCGAAATACATCAGTCACTGAGCATGTGATCAGCAACTAAAGACGAACAGACCTTCAACCACAATAAAAACCATGTTGTTGAAGTTGTCTAGATAAATTCAGAGCATGTTGTGTAACAGAGGTAGTGGCATATAGAGTATGTACAAATGTACATGGACAGAAGAGGAGGAAGAAGGTGATCAAAAATGTTAATAATGCAACTCCGACAGAATTTGACCTTATCATTAGATCATGCAGAGGTGGTTAAGGCTGAGTGGGATTTACAGATATTACTCTGGCCACCAGAGGGTTCCCATATTTTGTCAATTGTGCAACTAACACAGTGACAGAATGAAGAGGGTAGAAAAGACACTTTAAAAAATGTGTGAAAGCAACAAAGATCAAACAAATTGCATCCCCAAAGTAATGCCAGTAATCCACCTGCAGGTCCAATTTCATTACTGTAAAATTCAGTGACTACGTTTTGCAGAAGGAAAGCAGACATTTTCTGCACTGTTTGCAGCACCCTCATTCTTTTTTGCACCGTTGTGCATGAGATCAGGATTTGAGCAGCTGACGATAAATTCCGTGTATGTAGGACACCTATTAAAGGTTTCATGTGATGTTAGAGTGAGTAGGTTAGTATAAAAGAAACCCCACAAAGTAAATAAGATTTCAAACGTTGTGGTATTGTCAGGGCAAAACCCCAGATTCCAAGTCAAGTTCAATCCTGCAAAGCTAGCAATGGCAGTGCTATTTTCCTAACTTGGCTTCAGTTACTACCCTGACTCTCAATTCTCAAATAATAGGTGATTCATCTTAATGTTATTTAGGGAAGGAGTCACAATGGCTTTGATAAGTCAAATGATGGTCAGATATTTTTCTTACAGCTCATTAATTTTCCCAGGAAACAATGGGCCAAATCCTGCTGTCAGTTATGTTACCAAAGTCAGTGTACTGGAGATGCTTTTTAATTTATGTTAGATCTAGATCCCCCTCTGACACGTATAGGATTGACTCTTTGGTTTGTGTTTTCTGACATGCTTCATCAGACCTCTTGAGGCTGTCTTGAAAACA
>Ga0181612_160853_pt1 | contig 16106 bp, 6 predicted proteins | sample HoacroProtozoa21_FD_119630 | JGI IMG/M metagenome (GOLD analysis project Ga0181612, IMG submission 119630) | Hoatzin crop microbial communities from Cojedes, Venezuel. Combined Assembly of Gp0051906, Gp0051904, Gp0051908
AACAGGTTGCCCAGAGAAGCTGTGGATATCCCCCTGGAAGTGTTCAAGGCCAGGTTGGATGGAGCTCTGAGCAACCGGTCTAGTGGAAGATGTCCCTGCCCATGGCAGGGGGGTTGGAACTAGGTGATCTATAAGATCCCTTCCAAACCTTACCATTCTATGATTCTGTGAATAACAAGTTAATCTACTGCTTATATAGCCAGGACACATGCATATTTGTAAACGTTTTGAAGGTACTCAGATTAAATTAAACCTAAAAAAAGCAGCTTCCTTTATTATTTATACATTAATACATTTAGTTTGATTTCAAAGTAGACACTAACTTTATAATTAGAAATCCTGGCCTCTACTTAATAATAATGCCATGGATAATGCTACTTACATAGCAGTTTTAAACTACAGGCCTCAAAGCATTTTATCTAAGACAATATTGTTGTATTCATTTTACAGACACAGGAACTGAGGCACAGGAAGAAATGAGTTGCTCCCATTCAGCAGGCAGAAGTTACATCTGGTCAGTGTCCTAGCTACAAGAACTATCTGCCCAAGAAAAATAATTGAAACATTGGGGTTTTTTAGTGCTCATTAATTTTTCTTTATTTCCCAAGACAACCTATGTGTACTTCAGTGTGTTCAGGTACCAGTATAGCAAAACAAGTAGGAACTCAGAGTAGACAGTTAGGTGACTAAAGATCAGTCATTTAAGCTTGTACTAGTCACCTTGTAATTGCTTCATACTGAGTGGAGGAAAAAAGGGTACTTCTGGAGGGATGGTTTAGTTCAAAATAAATGTCTAATGCAGGGTAGGTGGAGGTGCTTGTTTCTTTTCACTGATTCTGAAGGAAACACAGAGTGACTGAGCTCAGACTTGCACAAGTGGCTCTCAAACACTTTAAGTTACGAGAGTGGTCCTTGCAAACTCACAGGACAAAGGGAAAAATCGTCTTTAAATTGCTACTGCTTTCTAGTCCATATACATGTAGCTACTTTTTCTCCAACTTTATACTTTTTTATGTTATTTGGGAGAAAACTTTCCAGTCAGGTGTTCATTTAATCAGCTGCCTTCTTAGCTGTTTATTTATTATCAGCCAATGTGACAAAAAATTTGCCAGACGTATCAGAGATGCATCTGCCTTGACAAGCCTAGATTTGCAAGGAGTTCGTTTCCATACACCTTGCACACTGCCCACCGCTGTTACCATTCCACAGCGCAGCAGCTAGGATCAGCTGCAGCCTCTTACCAGCACCGAGGGATGCTCAGCAGTACTCATGGCAGAGTGACCACAATTCAGTCTCGTCATTCGTCGGACAAAAATCACCATTAGCTCATTTTCAGGTCACGCTGACAAATATACCTTTCCACTCAAACTTTACTAAATGTTGAGGACACGCAAAAAAGGATTTTTATCTTATGGAATATTTCATTCGTTGAGAGGTGCAGCATCTTACATTCTGTACAATATTTAGAATATTTAATTTTTATTCTGTTTTCCTCCTAAGTCCTGAGTTTGCTGAGTTTCATTACATAAAGGCATTATGACAAGTACATAAGCATTCACTTAACAAAAACAAAACAAAACCCAAAAAACCAAAACCAACATCAATTTTCGAAGTTGCATGTACTTCAAAAATTTCCATTCCTAGGGACAGATTCCCTCTATTTCCAATACATATTGCTTCGATGACAATGTCATTTTCAATTATAATAATTTTCTGGTGTTGACAGAGGAAAGAAAGCAGCAGCCATACGTCATATTTGTGTGGCATTACGCCAGCTACATCTCAGGAGAGCTAAATCCAATTCTCAATTTACCACACATAAACACTAAGGAAGACAACTCCAATGTCCTTCACCCAGCCCTCCCACTTACACATGCAAAACAAAACAAACACACAAAGAGTTGCAAGGACAAAAGCCAAGACTTGCTTCTGTACTGAAACGCGCCCCCTACATGGAAAGGACCAGCAAATACAGAACCTGATGCTGTAGGCGGTTAAGTGCCTCAGCTTTACTGCAACCAATTAAAAGCGAATAGCCATAAAAGTGCAGATACTACTGTAGGGTAATAAACCAGACTTTATCAGTGACAGTGGTGCACATTACAAACTTCAAACTCATTCCTTGCTCTAATCCATCAGAAACTTCCTGGCTTTAACAGGCTATAAACAGCAGAAGCTTTGAAGTCCAAGGATTAGGATCACTAATAGACAGACTGAACGAGAGACTGGCTGAAGAGCCAAGTGGAATGCCCTGCATGGATCTGGAATAAAACAAGTTAATTTAATCAAACTGACCTCTCTCTAGCCACAGGCCAAGAGATTACAATGGTTATAACAGCAATAAAGGGACAAGGGATACTAGAAACAAATAGTTATTTGCTTCAGTGCAGTGCTTAGGCTAATGTAAGGGGAAAACTGCTTATGCTTTTAACTGTGCTCTCAAATCCACAATTATAAGCTCTGCAGGCAAAGGTGCTTTTTTTTTTTTAACTAGCTTATGACTTAGTGGTAATGGAGGCAGAAAAAGATTAAACACATTTTAATTTTCAAGAATTTCTAAATGAAAGGTTAATAGAAAGATTTAACAAAAAAGATCGTTCTAGTGATTTATTTGCTTTGAATCTCCTGTATCTCAGAGTCACTCACAGCAAATGAGGAATCAATCCATTTGCGTTAAATCCACATGCATTCAGTGCTCACAGAACTGAATATAACACTAAGCATTTTTGTTTCTAGAAAAAAAAACTTCTTACTGTAAAAAATTCCAGTTATCATCAATTTATACACAACACTTCCCACTCTAAAGGACGACAAAACATTTAACAAACCACTAAACTTGAGGTGTTTAGCACAGCAGTATTACAGAACCCTTTTTCAACCAAAAAGGCAAATGAGCCAAGTGAATGGTAGCAACAGCTTGGCTCTGAGAAGTTGTTAGAAGATGGTAAATTGAGACAAGTGGCCAGGGATTAATTTTTACATTGTATCTTGCTGCTATGCAGAATAGCTAACTTTGAGGACCGGAAAACAGCAGCAGCTGAAGCCTCTGAAAAGAGAATTATAAAGCAAGGAGTCCTAACAACACGCTTCATTCACTACAGAAGACAGAATAATCCACAAGATTCTGTACCACCAAACAGCATTTTTTTGAACATGTATTCCTAGAAGGCAACATTTCTTCTCCCACAAAATCACCATATTTTCAGATGAGAATGACAGATTCAGATGTACAGCATATAGCAAACAAACTCATTTACAGCTACTATATCTACAGTATTTAAGCAAGAGTGAGGAGACTTTAATTGCCCAAAACAATGCTCAGGATTTTAGTATTAGTGTTTGGAACTTGGAAGCAGCTCATCCTAGGAAGCAAAAAGCCATGGAAATAAAATGAGCAGCACTGGAGTGGCTGTCTGGCACTGGAGGGATTACCACAGGCCAAGCCTAGCTACCTCCCTTTACATGGGGCAATGTCTCCTGGCTCTCCCATTTACTCCATGGCAATTTCATAAAGGAATTCACCAATGCCAGGAACTATGCTTCCAGCTGAGGGCCTGGGAGAAGAGTAAGAGCAGCACGGTCTCAGGATGCAGACAGCCCGGGGCTGGGAAAAACAGAGCAGCCACAGCACATGCAGTGGTGTTATATGGAAGAACGCAGAGAAACACGGGATTAGGATCTTGGGGTTTGAAAACGTGGGCAGCAAGCTGTAAGGACTGGGCAGCCTGAGACTGAGGTCCTGGCATGAGGGAATATAGTATGGCAGCATGCCAGCCCAGCAGATATCCATGCCAGCAAAGCACACCTCAGCTGCTGAAAATTAAACAAATTCATCAAGAGATACAGCACTGAGTTCAAATCCGGAGTCATTAACAGACTTTCAAAACCAAATCTTCTTCCAACAATCTACACATTTAAATCATTTAGGAAAAGGTCTGTGAACGTGTCCACATTTTACAATAACCATGAATTTAAAAAATTTAAAATATTATGCAGACTTCACCAGACTCACTCATAAACACTATAAAGACCAACACAGTATGTATAGTTACGTTGGAAACAGAAGCATTTAAAAAAAGGCACATATGTCTCGTCTTACTGGGCTAGCAGTAGCATTTTCACAGGATATTCTCGTGCTGTGGGAACTTCTTGTCAAACACCCAAAATGTCCTAAGTGTTCATTTCATCAGTCAAAATATTCACTTAGTTTATAGCTCCAAGCATTCAAACTACTTTGCTGCTTTGAACCACATTTGCCCTAGAAAACAATCTAGCAGAAGCAGTATTCACTGCGATGAGAGAGTGTCTACAGAGAAACAAAACCAAGCATTGACAAATCAAAGACAGGTCTCCCCTTACGACTCCCCGAAATAAAGTTAAGGACAGAAACGTTTCTGTAACTATTGCATCTGTTACCTTTGATTCAGAAGGTAGCAGCACAACCATTAGTATGCTTTTTTCTTTCTATCCACTTCAGCTTTTCTCATTTCACTTTCAAAAATTTTGCCACAAAAAAAAAAAAAAAAAAAAAATCTAAATTTGTTATTTTGAAAGTAACCATGAAATAATTTTTAAAGACATACTAATGAAGCAGAAGAGAGGTCCTTCTGTAACAGGTGCAAGCAGGCATGCTACCCCCAGTTTCACCCTCCTCCACTACACCTACCATGGGGTCTTACCTTCTGGTGGATTCTTATTCTGGTTGTTCCAGACAACTAACAACTTTGATAGACTAGGCACTTTAGACACCTCTGTGATGACTCGGAAAAGGCTCTCCACCCGGTCATAGGTTAGAACTATGGCTGTGAAGCCTTGGGACTGAGGTGGGATCAGTGGAAGGAAGAGTGGGTTGCTCACACTGCTCCATTTCTGTGAAGGAAAACAAGAAAACAGGAAAACAATTTGATTAAAGTGACTTATCACAGCAGGGAGTAATTCACGTACCCAGGGCCTAACCATCAGGTTTGGAATTTGCTCAGATCAGGCAGGTTGACTCTCCAATTCTAGCAACAGGGGACTTCAGCAATTTCTCAAAACCTTTATTCCAATCTCCTCCTTAATTCAGTTTTCATTTTTGCCTAGCTGTAACGTTGCAAACAAGAGGGGGTTTAGGCAAAAAATAAAGTGGAAGAGGCAGATAGATTTGTGAAGCAGGAAAACCACGGTGAACTTTGAATCCAGCTAGCATGACTCAACCCTCATTTACTAATCACTATTTCAAGACATTTATATTTATAGTCAGGACTCCATAAACAAAGAGAAACTTAACCAGCACTACAATTTCAGAAGCAAAAAAGAGCTAACAACAACAAAACCAAAGCAGCAAGAACACAAACCTGGCATAAAACATGTACCCAAGCAAAAAAAGGCAAAAGCAGACAATAAGAAGAATAATGTACTAGCTTCCACAAAACCATGTATGTTCAATAGTGAAAAAACACCTACTGCACTTAAAAAAAATAAAGAGGCACAAGATGCAAAGATGAATTTCAGAGAGTTACCTACTCATTCTGAATTTTAACTAGGGCATCCCTTTCAAGACTTAAAAGGTCTTACTTCAATATGCTGCCAGCATAAGGAAGCCAGCTCAGCTGGCAATAGGCAGGACAGACAACTAAATTCTCACTGAATGTGCCAACCTCCTTTGGAGCTGACAACGTGGGGGATGAAGCAGTGAAGAGACCATTCGACAGGAATGAAAGTGCCGGCATTTCAGTCTCAACTTTTCCATTCCAGCTGACGTTCCAAGCAGGGGTCGGACAGAGAAGCAAAGGGAAAAACAAGACATTTTGGGATGAGGTGAAAAGGGGAGTTGGGAAAGCAGAAACTGAGTGATGCTGTTTTGCCGAGAAGGCTTGAATTCCAGCCTGTAAAAACCACGAACACTCATATGAGGTTAGTAACTGTCAGCAGTTTACAGAAATACCGAGAGAATCTCCAGCTAAACTCGTACCATAAGCCTGCTAGTATCAGGAGGAAAAGAAGTTTTACAGACTCAAAGTTATCAGCTCATATTTGCAGGAAATAAACTTTGCAATTTTCTGTTCCTTATTTAGTCTTTGGGTTACTTTATACACCAATCAATCACCCTCCTCATGGGAGGATAAATATATGAGGTGAAAAACAGACACTTAAAGTTAAGCACAGTACTGGCACACTGTTTTATCCAGGATAGCCTAAAGGTATGTTCCAGGCAAGGATCTGTCAGCAGGAATAATACCTCTTAGTAGACTTGCTCCAATAGTCAGAAGGATGAACTAGTCTTCAGCTACACATACTTTATCTAATCTGGTATAAGTAGCATTCAACATAAACTGTTTGTGAGGTTCCTAATGGAATGCATGAAGGTCTAGTTTTTACCCAACAGGAGTAACAGGATAATGTAGAAATAGTAACAGCGTAATACAGAACTTCAGTTTATGAAAGGGACATGGTTACCTGCGATAGCAGAGGACTACACTCAGAGATTCAGAAAATACATAACCCTTACTTAGCAACTGATATGTGCAGAGACAAATCTGCTTTCAGAATATCACATTTTCTAAAATTCAAGCTTTTACACATACTTTTGCTAATTTTACAAGACAACTGGTGGCAGATGAGGACAGCCCTCTGATTTTGCCGCAGCTTCAATAATTCCTACAGCAAATCACAATCTAAATGCTACCAGAGCATAATCCACCTCATTAAAGCTTTACAGACTTGCTTCCACACAAGCCCCACCCCAAGACTGCTACCACACAAATGACCCTTGTAATGTTGCGCAGCTTCTTAAAAGAACCTTCAGAAACCTCTTTTCATTAATACTTGAAGCAGAGGTTTAACACAATACTCAGCAGAGTATCAAGACAATCTCATGTTTCCGCCCTGCGAGAAGAAATAACTGGTAATCAATGGGCAATGCTGTATTTACTACCTATGGATGAGTATCACCACCTAAATTAATGGGTCCCACTTGAAGTTTATCTAGCAACTTTTTCTCTCTATCCACAGTACTTCCTAATAAATTACTTGCCATAATATCCTTGGAAAAGGATTATCACTTTTCTATCATTTAAGAGTATTTTAGGTACTTACTGAAAAAAATACAGATGTACTTCTGCCAGCACACGTGCCTAAAAAATTATCACGCTTTCTCTTAAAAACCTAAGTTTTAGGTACATAACTTAAATTCCAACTTTTACGACTTTTAGAAAAGCATGAAAATTCTCCCATTGGTTATAACTTAGGAAAAATTAGACAACTTTTGAGGTGGTTTTGCTCATGTATCTACCAAAGGATGGTGGAGGGAGGGAAAAGCCTGTAGACATTAATGGATGGGAGAATCAAGCCCCTCATTTGAGAAAAACATTTCAAAAAGGCAATTAAGCATCTCTCAAGTGCCATTAAGAGCCAACCCCCTGCTGCCTGCCTGAAGAGTGTGTCTACAGTCTGAGACCTATTGACCCCACTTTCTGCAGGAAATCGGGCAAATTCAAGCCTCCATAATTTGCTAAAGTCTTCCAGATTTCTGCCTGGGAAAAGCAAACCATACAGGCAATTAATTCAACAGCAACATAATTAAATCTCCATTATGGCAGCAAAGCATGAAACGGGTAATGACACAGGGATGGATTCTCCCAGTCACTGCTCAAGAAACCAAGTGGTGAAGGAACATTAGCTCCAGTCTCATCTTTATAAACATTCTTGATGGAAACTCACAGTAACTTTCACTTTCAGAAAGACGGGCAAACAGTAACAGTGGACTGATCATCCATCACCTTGCCTTGACAAAGTGCTGACACTCAGCTATGGATAAGACAGCACTTCACTCTTGCCCTCCCAGCTAATATCATTAGAGGAGCCAGGATAATTAATCTAAGATTAACAGGTGGTTTGCTGTGAATCATTTTTATGGGCAAAAAGAATCAAGTTCAAATGCCAGTTTCCTAAGAGTAATCTCACGTCGCTTAAGTCTCGAAGTATCAGTTGTCTGGCAGCTCTTTGCCAATTCACATGAAAAGCCAAAGTAGTAAGACCTGAATGTCATTGAGAACTTGGGGATAGCCTGAAGCCGGGGAGAGGGGAGAATTCAGGAATGGGTATGTATACAGTTAAGGACTCAGACTGCTGCAGCTGTCCCGTGCGTGCTTTCCATAACTGTGCATGTGCAATAATGCCTTAGAAATAAGGCACCTTCCTTTACAATAGATACATCAAATATTGCTCTCCCTCTTGGTTATTAAAAACAACTTGCTTCTATTTTAGGAAAAGTTAATAAATTAAGGACAAGGTATCAAGGAAGTTGAATTCTCATTATGCAGGATGCTTAAGGTTGGACTCAATGTGGAGTCTTCAGGTTCAAGGTAGCAGGGAAGTTTTAAACAGACTGTTCTTAGCAGGGTACAGAAGTGAGATAGATGGGAGCTTCAGGACGTCAGTGAAGACAACTGGACTGAGAACTGGCCAATCATTACAAATACTACAGAGCCTCAAAGGTACTGGCAAAATACCAGACACAATTAAGGCAGGGTCCTACCCCAAAACTTCTTATCCAGGTGTACAGAGTACCACTGAAAGAGACTTGAAGAAAGACACAGCAGACACCTTACAAACTGCATCACAGAACGGTCTCTAGGAAAACAAGGCTGTGTAACATGTCCCATATTACAGAATAGAGTGAAGAAGTTCCCAGCTATCATTCAGTGGGAAAACTCAGCAACATCACTGCAGAAGAATAAAATTTAACTGCTCCCACGAACAAGACAGCGGGCTTTCCTCCCAGTGTATTTTATTTTCAACAACTAGACTCAGTGCTTGTTGTAACCAACATATTAGTGAAACCACACAGTCTGAACAACAACAACTCACTGACTTTTAAAAGCACAGAGGTAAGGAAAACAGTGTGTTGAACTTAAACAGCAGCTAAGCAGTTCTTCGACACGTCTAAGCAAAGCAGGGATATACATCCCCTGCCTCTGTGGATAAGGCTTTTTCAGCTGGGTTGTTCTGAATATTAGTCTAACCTCAATATGGTTTCAATTATGAATTACCAGACAAAAAAAAAAAAACAAACTTGATTTATTCTATTTTTCTCCAATTATTCATGATAAGTTTTTATTGAATGCTTTGAGAAAGTATTTCATCATGCTTCCCATCCCCAACTGGTCATAGGGCAAAATCAAAGGAATGAACCCTCTCTACTTCTCCAGAGGCAACCACAGCACTTACACTCTGCAGAATCACAAGCCATTTCATGTTTAGGTGAAGATTATAAGCCCTCCTCAAAAACATTTTAGCCACAAGACACACACGACTTTCTACCTGTTCCTTCCTGAGTGATGAAATCTGATATTGTCATGAATCATGAATTTTGATTGCCAAAATGCATCACGTAACACTCAGATGTTCAGCATCATTTTTTTGTTTAGCCACTTAAATCTAATCAGCCATCTGAGCCGTTCTGACAGAATCTACTGGTTGAACACATTCTTTGATGTAAAAACTCAGCTTCAGGCTCATCTCTTCAACTCCTTAATTTCAATAATGTGTCAAAGGAATAGATATGCAGTGAGAACAGGAGAATTATCAATAACTGAGTTCATATTTATAGTTGTCATAATAATTATGCTTTTTGGAATCCCTCCATCAATTTTATTGCCAGTCTTTTGTAAGAATAAGAATAATAAGAATATTATAATATTATAACATTATAACTTTAATAAGAATATTCAAACAATTGGAAAGAGAACCAGGAAAAAGATTCATGTTTTTCTGTAGTGTTGTTTTTTTTTTCCACCACCCCGCTGTAAGTCTACGTAGCAGCACCTGACCCAAAAAACCCACATTATGACAATCTGAATGGGGAAAATGGAGCTTAACATACCTTAGATGCTCCCAAATCCAGAAATGATAGGGACTACGGAAACGATGACTTGTGGAATCCAAAGCAACAAAGTCCCATGGCTTTTTTGTTTGATTTTTTTTTTTTTAAGTTAATGACTCCCATTACATAAAATAAAGCTGTACAGTTATGAAGCTACAAGAGGCATCAGGCAGTGCAACAAACAAGGTTAGAACAAGAACAATGAGATCCTTGCCTTTGGCCGGCAAAATTGTACAGTTTCTTTGGGTGTGTCTCAAAACCTGCATTGCTAAGATTAAAAACCTATGTCTCGTATGTTTAGGTGTCTACTTTTAAGCTAAAGGAAAAAGCTCTTAGAGCAAACAAAACCCAACAGTATTAAACAGTTAGGTGTAGTCTTAAGAACTAAAATGCCATTCAAGTGAAATATATGAAATCCAGTTTCTGGTTCTGTCAACCAGATAAAAAATTTGTTTTTCATGCCTCAGAGGATGTAATTTACAACAGAAATAAACCTACACACTAGATACCAGCCACACAACACAGGATAACTGTGAGGTTATCTGTCACTGGGTAAGAGAAGAATCCTAACCTCTGGGCAGGTAAGTTAAAGAACCAACTGTTAAATCACGTTTCACATACACACACACACACACAAAAAATCAGTATTTATAGCTGAATACATATGGTATACTCAACTTGTCCATAATATCAACACTGGAAAAACGTATTGATAAACTGAAATTTATTTAGTATATGAAACACAGTAAATAGAGCAAAATTTCACCCAGCTGATTCAAACCATCACACAAAGTAGCTGGAAATTCAGCAGGATCAGAAACCTAATATTGTTCAATGGAAAAAATACCAGATGTGCATTGCCCAGAAAAGTGCCATCTTGTTCTCATTTGCAGGTACATAAAAAAAGCGTATGTTAATATTTGCTTAATGCTTTAAAGATGAGGAATGGTACTAGGACTGAAGTACAGTTATAACAGTGGCATTGTCTGGAGACTGAGGGCTGTAAAATACTAGTCAAAAAGCTTAGAAATAGTTTAATTGCTCAACAAGTGTCAACTGCTTGGTAACTGGCAGAAGCTCACAAAGTATGCTGTAAATGAACATCCTACTTGGGCTTTGCTAAATGAATGGCACTTTTTGCACTAAGTTAATCTGGCTACTTCAGTTTAAACCAAATGATGGTGCTGGTTTTTTGCCTCACTGGGAGAAATGAAATCTGGTATGTTTATTGTTCAGCATACTGATATTCTCAAGTGATTATTAAACTATGGTCTGTATCATCCAAGGTCAAAGTTCAAAAGCTACCCCTGACAAAAGAAAACTCTAATGTTTTATAGGTCTACATTATAAACTGGCTTCAAGAATTTCAACAAAAGCAGCTACAGAAATGTGGAAAAACCCTTACTCATTCTTCAGAAACCCATATATGTTACCAAGGTATGAGGCAAAGTACGAGTAGAATTTAAATAATCTACAAAGAAGCACAAGTGAGAAAGCAATTTACCTCTATTAGAGCATAACAAAGTACTTAACTGAAGATAACGGACCACATCTCAAACCCAGGTCATTAGTTCTAATCCAGTCCAAACTGGTAACTATCAGAAAGCACACCACAGAAGCAGTCATTTTCTGGCTTAAATGTAACTGATTGCCCCTGCCCAATGGCTAACGGCTGGGCCAAGAAATACAAAAGGCGTTAAATCCCATGCTTGCACCAAAAGACTGTCTGAGTCATAAAGGACTCAAGCAGTCCAGGAATGAATTTCAGGCCCCAAAATCATCACTTGCCCCTCTTCATTAAAAGGAGGAAATATCTTGTAGTGCATTTTTTATTGAAAGTACCATCCCATAACATATTAGCATGTTATATGCTACTAGTCTTCCATTTCCTCAACAGGATAGGGGATGAGTAGGAAAATAATCCCCTTTAAAACGTACTTTTATTTTTCAAAAAAGGCCAACAGTCTTCAGTCAACCAATACAAGCACATAAAACTGCTTGGATCACTTCCTCAATGCAATGTACTAAGTATGGCATTAATTGCATATGCATTTATCTCCTGCGTACATTATAGTCCCTCCTGCTGCAAAAACACCATTCTGTACTGCTGCTGTATCCACACTGTGGTGAAGATACTCGGGCAACAGTCTCACTAGTATTTTGAGCCAACACAAGCCAAACTAACGCCAAAAACGCAGCCTTCCAGCCACCCGGTCCCTCCCTCACTCTCCCCCACTCCTCTTTTTTTTTTCTTTTGCTGGGTAAGTTTTACATGAGGAAAATTATTTCAGTTAATTCACCACAAGTGCATTAAAAAATTAAAAAAGAAGGTAGCACACAGAGAGAGAAATCGTCATCCAGCTGTAGAATAGTGCAGGACTGCTTCTTTTGGCCACAATACCTGCTTATAGTGGTCTAAAACGTTCGGGAAAGTACAGACTCAACACAAGGTGTTTCTTTGTGTTGAGATTTGAGGGATATCTACGGAACAGGAATAAAGCTTATCTCTATGCATATCTAGCCATGCGCATGCCTCACTGATTTTATTAAATGCAAGCATATCACTTTTATGCTGATTGTCCAAGATAACAGCCATTCCCTAAGATAAAAATTTAAATGTAAATTTGCTGAAAATAAAGTAATCATTATTATGTCTGCATATATGTCCTAATTCCTAATTTGAAGTATCAGAGTTCAAAATACAGCAAAGAGAAAATCTTCAGCAAATAGCCATAAGTCCCTACCAGTCCTACACTGCAAGTGACATCAAACTTGCGGCAGTCTTTTGTGAAAGATGCAGCTTTCTCTTCATAAGTGGTGGTGTTACAAACGTATTTAATCAGATCTTTGAGGGTCCTAAAAACCTGTTTTATCTAGCTTGCTTACAGGCTGTAATCTGTTTGTTAACTCAAAATAGATTCAAATCACAAGGCTGCAATGTAATTGCAGTTCAATTATAATTGAATATTTATTATATTATATATATAATATAATCATACTACAACACAATTCAACAAAATGTAGAGCAAAATGTGCACCTTGGAGAGCTACAAGCTAACCTAACTGTCAAAGTAACATTTTTACTACTTTATTTTACATCTGAAGCAGCTGCAACAATTGAGCAGCAAAGCAATTAACCAAGACATTTTACCGAGCCCCATTTCTCTGTTACTTCTCAGGATCCTAGTGTCGTACTAGTGACATATCCTATAAGCACACAAAGAAAAAGAAGCCTTAAAGCCAGGAGACAGCCAAGGATTCTCTTCAGCTAAGGATTCTCCTCTTCATGATGATCTTGCACAGACAGTAAGCTCTTCTTTCTGCTAGAAAAGTGTGTTTGTCCCAGCAAGTAAGCTCATAAACTCATTAGAGCTGGCCTTTTCTGTATAAATATTCCACAGAGAAATCCAGGCTCTCATTTTCAAAACCTTATTACTCAGAGCACGGGGATCTAAGCTCTATTAACAGCCTTGTACTGATTAAAGACATAAATGGCAATTGCAGTAAGTCCCTTGCCTTACACTGGTGATTGCACCTTTGCACCTTCTGTTAATCCGCCTACAGCTTGTACATACTCCTTCTGCAACTCCACGTTTCTATCTCAGCTGCCTAACAGGAACAAGAGTGCACAGAAGAGCACTGCATTTAATCATTACCGACTACAACATCCCAGGGAACAACAAGCAGAGCTACAGGAACTGGATGCTGAGCCAGTCAAGTTTGAAGGCAGATTACACAAGGCAAGTTCTGGAGGTACAGCTCTAGTCAGTAACATAAGAATTTGCGACCGCCAGTTACTCACACATTTCACTGTGGTATTAACATTAACTCGCAGGTGCTTCATCTTAACACTTACCTACATCCTGGCCTTGGGGCCAACCTGAAATAATGTGCTTTAAATGCTTCAGTCTTGGAGTTTATTTAGAGAAGAATATGGCAATTTTCTTGTAAATGAGGAACATGTTCGAGTCATGTCCAGTTATTTTGTCGTCTTAGAGTTAGAGGATACAGTTGCCATCATCTGGTACCTCAAATGTACATAGGTACCAGTTTTCCAACTATAACGTTTCATCCAGGCTTACTAGAAATTGTAACAGTGCTGTTGAGTGGACATCAGGCAGGAGCTTAGATGAGAAACATACTCAGGCTCAAGTGGATCACTATTCTCCTGACAAGCAGACACCAACGGTGGAATTCAGACTAGCGCAATTATTAAAAAACCCCAAGATTAAAGTAACTATTATTAAATTTATTGACCAATTAAATTTAGTAGCGGGTACTGTATATATGTTATCTTCTAAATTGTCTGAAGTTAGAAATTAGCTGAGTCCTGAAAAATATGCTCCCCTATAGACCACAGCTGGAATATGCTCTCACCTCAAAGAGATAAAATATATTCACAGAAAAAAAAATATCCAAGATAAATTGGAAAAGGGTCCAGTTATTTGCGTTGAATGAAAGAACAAGGGTCAAAAACAGTGTTAGCTGGCTTTAAAAAGAAGAAAGAAAAGAGCCTCATGAAAGGAAATTTTCATACATGCTTAGAGTAGTTATCAAAATCCCCAGTTAAAGATATCACAGGGTTGTGCACTGCTGTTCTACAAATTTAACTGCTCTTGAACAATTCCCAATCTGAATTCTATTTTCTTTAACTGACCCTCTGAGAAAGGGTCACAAGCACTCTGTGTTGCTGGCTAATACGGAGCTTACACAGCCCATAAAGGAACTTAGGACATTTCTGTTTCATACTGAAGCAAGAAATGAATTCATGCACATATTAAGCAATTTTCATAGACTAGGATAAACATCAAATTCTTTCAACTGAGACATAAATCCACCAAGGAACTGACCATTCGTGGCATGAGAGAGTCATGATACAAGGTGTTAACTCCAACGCCCTGGACCAATTCCAGCCCTCTCTAACTGCAGTCTGCCTTCCAGCATTTCTTTGCAATTGCACATTGATACAATATTCCTGCCTACTCCTTGTACTGCCCTATCACAGTAACGCTGTTACTTGTTCCTCCACAGTTTCAGAGTTCTGTTTCTGTATGTCGCTGTGTCTGTGGTTATAAACCTTCTGCTTAAGAACCTCCAGGTTGAATGACTAACATAAATATTTTTTCCAAGTATATATTAAAAAAAAAAAAAAAAGAAAAAGAAAAAAAAGACCCTGCTTGCTGCTCAAAGTAAGATTAACTTCCACAGAAGTGGACAGGTTTCCAGTATAGGAGAGAACCCAGGAGAAGATGTTTTTGCACCCCCTTTAAAGACTGAGTAAACCTCAAGCCATTTTCTTCATTTTGCTAGCTGTTTCAGGGTGCTTGTTTTGCTAGTATAATGTAAAAGTGATCCCCTTCTTGCAGATTACATACTTCTTGTGCAGCTTAATTTCCTCCTTAAATACTGACAAGCGCAACATTTTGTCTCTAGGCAATGACAACAGTAGATTATTCATGCTTTTGGCTAGGCAATGGAAAATCATCTTCTGAAATCCAGCAATGAGCTTCTGACTCTTTCTCAGCAGCTGTTCACACTCCATCGGCCTGAAGAGTTTGAAGTAAAACACACTCTACTCCTAAGCTCTCCTACCCAGCTTTCAGAGGAACTCTCTCTAAACCACTATAAAGTGAGACAGTTAACAAGTCTGGTTTTACTACTAAAACAAAACTTTTTTATATTTTGACACAGAGAAAATTAACTGATTATGAGTGAAAATCATCTGCAGCCTTTTATATAGTAAAAAATCAGAACCAGCTGCTTGGTGCAGAAGGTTAATTAATACTCTACTATTTCTTCTTAACAGAGGTGGGTTCAACTAGTAAAACATTTTATTTTTAAGGGAAAAAAAATTCCCCAGCAAAACTTTGATCATCAGTTTCTGTATAACGGAAATTACGTAGAAATAACGTGGATAAAATTGTAGGCAAAGGAATAATTAGCTATTTTATCAGAATTACATGAAAAAGCCTTGCAGATTGTCTAAGATCTTCAGTATTTCTACTATTGCCACCGCAGTTATTCATTTTTAAGAGCGCTAAACTCACACTAGATTCAACAAAAATAAAGAAGTATGTGTGTATGCATGCATGAAAAATAAATATATAAACAAGCAAGAAATTTAGTGTGTGCAATAGCAAAAGTTGAAAGTTCACATTTCACTGCCAGGACACAAAATGAACTGCTAGTTATTTTGCCAGCTGTCATAAAATATATTAGCTTCATCTGTGCAAGTTACCAA
>Ga0181612_180827_pt1 | contig 16105 bp, 6 predicted proteins | sample HoacroProtozoa21_FD_119630 | JGI IMG/M metagenome (GOLD analysis project Ga0181612, IMG submission 119630) | Hoatzin crop microbial communities from Cojedes, Venezuel. Combined Assembly of Gp0051906, Gp0051904, Gp0051908
GCCGGGGGAGAACCGACCCAGCGCTGGGGCCGGCCCTGCCTGCAGGCGCGGGTTCGCACACCCCGCGCCCCTCGATGCTGCCCCCGCCTTCCCGCCGGCGCTGCCGCCAAACGCCACCCGGCTCCGGCATCCCGGCGGATCCGCGATCCGCGCTGCGGCCCGAGCAGGGGAGACCCCGTTCCGAGCCGCACCCGGCCGTGGGCTTGCTCACGCGACAGCTCGACACCAACCCAGACGGAAAAAGCGACGACCTGTGTTCTCCGGCAGAACCGTCTGTTCGTCCGGAAGGGCAAGCGCTGGCACGGCCATCGGCATTCCCAGCTAGGAACGGTCCCTGCTGGGCTGGGGTCTGCCTGCCCCGCCCCGCCCTACCCCGTCGTCTTGCTGGCAGTGCTGGGGCAGCCTGGGGCACGCTGCAGGGGAGTTCCTCCTTACGCCGTTTCTTGAATTTCTTTAAATAATTAAAATCCCAGTCTAAATGTGAATTCACCAGAAAGCACAACGTGTTGACGTCTGCCAGAAGAATAAGCAGAGCGCACGAAGCAACAGTTGTTCAAATAACGACATCTGTTGCATCGATCTTACCAGCCCACCTCCGTGGCTGTCCCCGCTGGCGCGCGATGCCGAGCAGCACTGGCACGCGGCCGCGGTTTCCCTGCTACTTCGGCTGTGCCATAAACGCCTGGGAGCTGCAGCGAGAAAAGGAAACGCTCTCACTTCTCTGACTTGGAGAGCACACGGCCAAAACGCACTGTGCAGTGCCTCCGCACCCCACGTCAACGCTCCTCTGTTCTGATCTGCACCAAAGCAAGGGTTCAGGAATGCAAAGAGAGTTACCTAAAAGACAGGGCAAGGACCAAACTAGGTTGTCTGCTCCCCCCCTTGCATGAACAGCCACCAAGCACCGTGCCTCAAACGTGCGCCTGACCTATTTACTTGTGGCCCAGGAATGTTCTTCTAAGCTTTCCTAGCTGCTGCTGAACATCAGGTGTTCCACACACGTACTCTGACCTGGACGCTTACACTGGTTAAAGATTTACCTAATGCTTTTTACACACAAAATTTATGCTTCAGACATGAACCTGGAAATGTAACTTGAAGGGCTTATGCCTCGTGTTACTCCACATCCCATGCTTTAAAATAGATTGTTCCCCCAAAATACCTCTTCAAGGGTTTTCAGCTCCACGCGGCTCCTATCAGCCCTCCTGAAAACTGTGGCAGACAGCACGACGCTGCCTCCTGACACACGCTATTCACAAGCCTTCACGTTTCTCGCAAGCAGACAGCGCTCTGTGAAGGCAAGTAACAGATTTACCTTAAGTCCTACATATTTACAGATGTTTAAAGACAGCATTAAGCAAATCAGTTTCATCCCACTCCTATGCATTTTCTGCACCCAGTATAAAATCAGCTTGAGACAACTGAAGCACAGCCAAGGAATGCGTGCGAAGGAGCACACAAGTACAATCTGTCGGAACACCAAGTAAGGAAACAAGAACTTTACAAGGCTGACCTGTTTATGAAACATCTTGCGGACCTTCATGTTACTCAGAAAAAGCAAAGCCAGCTCTTTTTAAATTTTTGACTTGATGGGATAGTGAAACTTTTACAAAACCATCCAGAACAAGGTTTGCTTCGGATTGTATCAGGCAGCTCCCTATGTTCAAAAAAAGCAATAAACTACCTCGATTCATAGGTTCTGTCCTCAGCTCCTGTATGTTAGCTTCAGCATCCTGTAAAACATAAAGTCTTTTACCTTAGAAGAAGGCTTAGAGAAATAGGATTCCTGCATTTGAGGGAACTGTATACAACCCAACCAAGCTCTTAACATGAAGCCCGTGCAAGTGGTATTTACGTGGTCTGCATTTACCTTTTCTGCACATAATGGAACATGCCATACAGTTTTCCCCGCACTTTTGTAAGATGGAAACTTGCTGATCGTAAGCAGCAGTATTTATCGTTATATTAACACCACAGCCATCAGTACTAGTTTAAGTATCTTTTTTAATTTTCTTACAACCACTTAAAACTGTAATATACCACAAACTTATGTACACTATTTACAGACAAAACAAGGAAAATATCCATCCAAAATATTTTTTAAAAAATCCTCTGATTAAATTGTTACACCTGCTCAAACAATGGTGGGACTTCATAGGCATATTTTCTTGTGCATGTTTCTCTTCCACGTAGTACTTCAGTCTCACTGCATATATATATTTTTTTTTAAAGTTAAAGAAAGATAAAACAACAAGCAGAAGGGACACAACACAATATGCATTTAAATCTTTGTTTAAGAACAAGCAGCTAATTAAAAAAGGCAAAATACAGGAAAAGTGCATCAGTTCCAATGAGTTAGTAATAAGAAAGAGGCCCACAGGTGGAGAGCAGGTACCCTTTAGGGTACAGTCTCCTGGAAGGCCTCTGATTGTCTACAAAGATTATTTAAAATTTATTTTAAAAAGAAATAATAAAAAAAAGGAAATGAAAAGAGGAGAGGAGAAACATGACACCTCCAGAATTTTTTTTTCCACGAGGTTTCTTGGAAACTGGTGCTCAACAACTTCCAGAGTGGCCAAGAATTCGTTAGTGCCCCGACTTCATTGTTCATTCACACGACTTGAGTGAGCCGTCCCCGTGTCTCGAGCAGAAGGCCTGTTCCTCTGGAACTGTGCAAGGCTAGAGGACTTCCACAGGCTCTGTGCCCACGTTTGTGCTAAGTCAGTTAGACCTGCTGCCTCTGAATTTTGTCAGCGCAAGACCTGCTCGCTTCCATGGCTTAAAGCTGAGCCAAACACCGCTGGCTTTGCACCTAACAGAGTAACTTTGTCTTCTCATCAAAAAGTCCATTTATATGTCTGGTGCATTTCAGAACAACAAATGTGACGTTGAGGAAGCTAGAAATGACCATGGAGACAAAGTGTCACTAACCTTAACTCATTTTTGCTATATTTCATACAGATTATTATTATTTTTTTTAGAAAAACGTGTAACAATAAATGAGGCTTGTTTTATCTGGTGTTCCCAAGTCCCATGCTAATCCTTCACCCAAAAGGCTGCCTTCGAAAACAAGGCTACATGCATGCTTGGGAAAGGTCGGCAGCACTCTGAAATGTGGGTTCAGCACACAATCCCTTTAAAACAGAGCCTTCAGCCAACGTTTGAAGTCTCCTGACAGAGCCTATGTCTTTGTGCTTAGTTACTTTTAGGTAATTTGAGCTCACAGTAGGCAGTAACCAGTCTGCCACTATGTGACAGGACTGGTTAAGGAGTAGCTTTGTGTAAGATCATCGTATTTTTGGCTTTCTGGTAAGGCTACTTCATCTAGTAACTTCTCCTCTAACAACAGATTTGGTCCAAAGGTATACAATCTCCAATTTGAGCTTGATAGTTTTGAAGCGTATTCCATTACATTCAAAAAATCTCACAAGCCTCTTTGCCTTTTGCTACCCACGTACCAAGTCTTTGTACTTTATACAGCGGAATGGAGTGCTCAGTCCAATCAACTGTAAATAGATATACATTTCTGTGGACCTAGCAGCTAAATACTCCTTCCCTCCTTTAAAGCATCATTGGAATCAAGAACAACCACTAGAAAATCCTAAAACAACAACAAAATACTGCTGAAAGTTGTGACAAGAGAAAGTAATCCTAACAACCACTCCTGAACTCTGTATGTACCGTTTCCATTAATCCCAGGAGAAACTGCGAACACTCCTGGAGTTCTATACAACACACAAAAGAATCTGCCTTTTATTTCATTCCTCAAAGAGCAACTTTCAGAAATGTTTAGCATTAGAAAAAAGTAGTCTTCATTCACCAAGATCAGTGCTGTACCTTCTCATCTTCTGGAAGGATTACTTTCAGTTTAGGATGGACTACGAGCTGCTTGTGCTTTAGGGGATAATTCTACCACATTATCCTTCCATGACATTTCTGGAGGTCAAATACTTCTCTATTATGGACTCCTTATATTGGTGCGGAAAGCACGCTATAGTAACTCAGCAAAATCGTTCTGCCTAACAGGGCTAAGCTTAGCTCAGCACAAGGGCCATACAGAGGCACCACCATGCTTCTAAAGCTATGATGTGCAAAACCAAGACTGTACAATGCATATGAAAATAAGACAAGCAAAAATACAAACCCTCAATGGGTCAGCCAAGGGAAATCTCCCTTTACCATCCACATAAACACTACATGAGGCCCAATGGAGGGCTCGTTTTCTTGTACTGAAGACATTTGTGCAAGACACCACTGCCTTTTCTCCTGGACTCCTGCTTTGTCGTATCTTATGGTGAATGGATGTGGTAGAGGACAGCACAAATCCCTGAAGCCTAAATTACTGCAGTCCCAGCAACTCATGCTGGTGAAACATCGGTACCGCCTAAAGCCAAGATTCAGCCATCGGCTACCCAAAATCCAGTTTTGAAGAAACAGAGCAACTAAAGCAGCACGTGAGCTGATTTCAAGTCATGTTGGAATAAGATGAACAAATGTAAGTGCAGTTGTGTCATCTGGCACACATAGAGAAAGAGGAACTTGAAGCAGAGTCAAGTGGAAACTCCATCCTTCAAGATAAAGCCCCAATTATCCCTTTTAAATCCAGCAATAAAACAGAGTGCATTTTTTTCCAGGAAACAGAGTGTACAGTACCCATGTGCAGCATAAAAACATTTCACAAATAATGAAAACATCCCTTTTGAAAATCTCAACAAAAATAGATCCCATTGGGACCAGACAGTCAGTGCCTCCCAAAACAAGGCAGAAAAACCCAGCCTATAAAACATGCCAAAGGTGATCAGTAAGTATCCCACTAACCTCTGAAACTGCTGACTGCTTTATTTACTGAGAAAAAGAGGTATGACATTTGTATTTAAAACCTTAGGTGCCACGTTAACAGGTTCACTAAATTACCCTTTAAGCTCTGTTCTCTCCTGAGAGCTACTTAAAAAGACATCTATCTATTCACGGGGAAAGGCGGAAGCAACGTCTCTTGGCTATGCAGGTCAATTCTGCTGGGCATCAGTGCAATAGAATTCTGGAAACCCTGAAGAATGACAAATATGATCCAAAAGCATCATCTTCCAGCCCAGAAGTTCTCTGTTGCTCAAATTTCTCAAGACAAGATGCTGACAGCAAAGCAGCAATGTTTCAAAAATTTTTTCAGGCCTAATGGCTTATCACTGAGCTTGTCCTAAGGGAATGGAGTACAGGCCTATGACCTAAGCACAACATGAAGAGCCCAAATGTCCATTTATTGGCCACATATCTGGTGTGAAGAAGAAGGACCACTTTGATTTCAAATTAATTATGTTTTCAGACTCTGCTTACAACTTGGGAGAAAAAATTGTCCTAGCTACACACTGCCCTCCCTCACCCACTCAAGAATACTCAGCTAGTAAACACTCTGTCTGACATTTACGTTTCAACTCTGGAATGAAAAAAAAATATCTGATTTTAGAACTTCTATAAATAGTTCTGCGTTGACTAGGCGTTTATTCTAAGGGGCAAAAGCAATAAACCCCAGTTATTTAGCTTTGATTACTGTGAACAGTTTTCATTGGAGGTCACTCCCCCTCCACACCTATGTGACAGGTACAGACAGGTTGTGCAAACTCAGCTCTTAGTTTACAGACGACCTCCTTGCTCAATTCTACAGCTCACAGCACCAGAATACTGATCACATTAGGCCTAAGAGATGCTTGAATCAATCCATTTGACCAGAGCAGCCAGTGTTTATCAGAAACCAGCAAATGCATCTTTCCTAAACAAATGCCTGCAGTGAGCACCTTCCTACCTCAAATGCCTTAGTATGCCAAGGGCTTTCTGCAAAAATGTGTGTGCATAGGAGATAAAGGACCACGGCTGCATACATAAAGCTCCTGCCTGTGCTCCTCCAAGTACCCCGAGAACAGGCAGAGTGAATGAATGCAAGCCTTCTGAAACCTAATGCTCATTTGATGCAGATCTTGAGCCGGATGCAAGTTTCCCCACATCTTTAACGGAAAGTAAGGTAAAGCTTGTTGCTTGAAATGTAAACCACAGGTCTACAGCAAGTGGCTGATTGGGTTTTCTTACCCCAGAAAATTAAAATCAGCAGTTCATCCTACTGTGGGTCTATTGATGGAACTAGATGTCCCTCTGGTCCTTTTCTCTAAAAATCCCATGCCAACCCCCCACGTTCTCATCAGGTCTGATCCTGAGCAGCTGTAAATAGTTAAAAATACAAAGTCATGCTCCTAAGATAGTTTCCAGTATGCAAACACTGGCACAGCTAAGTTGCAGTCCTCTACTGATTGAAGTTTTCTTAGTGTATTCTCTAAAAAGATGTTCAGGTAGCAAAGCAATAGTCTGCTGACAGGCTCTGTGTACATGGCCCAATTGTTCAGTATACGAAAAAGGAAATAACTTCACACAATTAAAAAGAAAAAAAAAAAAGAATTTTTTTTCTGACAACCGAAACATAGAAGACACAGAGGCACTTTCTCTTTCCTTCCTTTTTTCCTACAGCCCATCTGTAAGAGAAGTGCAAAATAATTAAGTTTTCTGACATCTGAGAAAAAGGTAACATCCAGGTTAAGCCTACACAGGCTTCAGGTAAAGCTTTGGAACAGCAGCTCTGTATGCTGATACTGGTTTGTACTCTTGACATGCCTACAGAAGAGAGACTCCTGTGCAGCTACAGACGATTTGTCCAGAAGAAGTAGTTCCCTCCCTTTTTAGTTCATCGCTTCTACTGTTCAGGCTACAGAGGTAGTAAAAACAAACCCAAACAAAACAAAAACCCAACAACAATAAAACAAAAAAAAGGCAAAATAAACAAGAAAAAAAACCAAACAACAAAAGGAACCACACTCTCTGCTATACTGTACATTCAGAACCCTGTGGCCACGTTCTTCTCCTAACAATGAACAAATTCATTAAAAAACTCAACATTAACACATGAATGTGCAACAAGCACATTCCAAAGCCAGTGCTGTGGTAAAGCAAGTGTTCGTCCACAGGGAAGGACGGGGATTCTGTGAATCATCACGAACTGACAAAGGTTATTTCTGGCAGCCTACATGCTAACGTAAACAGGATCCGCTTCTCCTTTTAAAGTTCTGTGCCAACAGAACTATTCAAATGTCATTTCCCACCACAGAAGACTTTTCTGTAATCATTAAAAATACATTAAAAAAAGGGAACCATAGAGCAAGAGACTATTGCGTTCCCGAGCTGGCAGCTGGTAGAGTAGCCCCTGTGTTTGCATTGGCATTTTGCTCCAGATGTTGTCTTCCTTTTGTCAAAGTGAAAAACTGAGGCTGACAGATGCTCTGAGGTCACCAGGGCCTCAGTTTAACTTCATTTGGCTTTCCTTGCTAGCGAGAAAGGAGCGTGCTTTTGTACTTGTGCTTCAAAGGTCCACTTCAACTTGGTTGCTCCTCAGTTAGCAAACTGCTGGTAAAAGGCAAGTTTGACCCTCTCAATGTGATGGCAAAGTTTAATCGCTGGCCCAAGCTTCAAGTCCATACACTCCTGAACAGTGGGCAGGGTCAGCAGCAGCAGTGCCTGGCCATCAATCTCCTGTCAGAAGACAAAAACTCCATAGTGACTTTGCATTTTATTTTCTCTGCTCCTTCAGCCTTGACGTGCTGTAATTTCAGATTCATGATTGTTTGTGAATTAGAACGTTCTCTCATGCACCTCCAGGCAGCTTAAAAGAAAAATAATTTAGAAAATCTCTCTTTCTTACAACAAATTAACTAGTTTCTTAAAATGTCAGCTCAAATTCATTGGATAAGCGACAGAACCTCATGAGATGTTACTTTTGAAAAAGAAATCTGGTAACAGAAACCAAGAAAATTTAATGCAGAAAGTCACTTTACCTAACCTCTGCATCTTTCTCGAGAAACAGAGGTTCTACAAGGAAAAGTATGTATTCTGGAACATCTATCATAAACCATACTCATCACCAGTTCCGGTACTATGGTTTTGATAGGTGATGTTTTTTTAAGGCAAATTTTAACCAAGATGGAAGAACAATGTTAACGTGACTCATGTTTGTTCTCTAGTTGTCATACTTCAACACAAAAATTCTCACTTGTGCAGCTGTACAAGACGCTGATACCTGCAGTTCAGTCTGCAGAATGAGAAACATTTACCATTTGGAAAAGTCAACACAAGCGGCAAAACTGTATCTCCTAGAAAACAGGCTCCCGCCTTCACGCTGCTTTGTTGTAGGCATTCTCTAGGGTTTCAGGATTCAGTGCCTCACAGAGCAGAACGTCCTCCACTGAGTACTAAGAAACCTGAAAAATTCTGGCTATTCCCTTAACCCTCCTCTCCCAAACTGCAGAATGTTGTGCGTGCATTTGTTTCCTCAAAATCCTATCATAAAATTTGCACTAGCTTCTTTTTGTGATTCATTAAAGGACAAGAAGCAAAGTAACAGATTCAACATTTTAGCAGACTGAAAATCATACCTGATCAAGGAAAATTCTCGCCAGTGGTGCACAGTCAGTGGATTTGAGGAATCGTACAACGTCAGCCACGCTCCATTCCAGAGGGTTACTGTCCAGCTGCAGCTTTTCAGCAACTTCCATCTTGATGTCCTAGACCGGCCACCCAGCACAAAAAGAATTCCCAAAATATTACATATGCAACGGACCAACACTCCCCTCTGCTCCCCACACTCAAACATTCAGCTACTAAATAAAGCTCTACCGAGAGCTCAAATTTCTTGGTCAGCCGAGCCGTACAGAGTAGCATTGTGCTGAGGGTGGAGGCTGTAACATCATTATAGCCAGTACGCAGGGATCTAAAACCAGGATTTGGTCGACGCCACGTCACTGCTCAGGTTGAACCAAGAGGAACGCTAACAGCTTGGAAATGAAAAGTTCACTGTTCTGTCTACAGCTTTCTGTTTAGTCTTTATTACAGTCCTGCAATACAACTGCAATAAAAATCATGGGTTTTCACTGTTCTGTAGTGTCTTCACAATGCCCTTTATGGGGTAACAGAGTATTTTATGAGAACACATGTACGATGGTTAATACTCCCAAGATATTTGTGCTTGCCCAACAGCAAGCAAGCTAGATCACGAATCTACATTCAAAGTTACCTTTGGTGAAGGAGGTTTATTTTCATCATCAGAAAAGGAAAAGGTCCTGAGCTTCCTCTTCCGCTTGTCTCGGTCCTGAGCCAGGGAATGAGACAGTTCACTCTGTGTAGGAGACGATGACAGTGATTTCTTCTCCGATACCTCTGATTCCTCCAGTAATTCATCCTGGTGCTCTGAGGTACTATCCTCAGTGAGAGATTCTTCATCTACCTCGTCCTGGTCATCCTCCTCTTCTGCCCCACTGCCCTGAAGAGGTAGGGGAAAACACAGTGATGAAATCTAAAAAAAGGGAAGTTTAGGACAAAAGCTACATTTGCCATCCATATGTCAGCTGTAACATGAGGTTACAAGGAACTAGCAGTTTGTTGTTTCAAATGTAGCTGGCCAAAGATCACAAACCGTATCTATTAAAGTTGCTGGCAGTCTCATACCTGGGGAGATCCAGCTGGAGTGTTATCCACTGAAGTAGAAGAACGTTTTTTCTTATGAACAAAAAAATGTTTTCGCCTCTTCCGTCTTTTATTTGGTTTCTTCATGGCTACTTCCAGGTTACTGTGGCCACCTGGAGGCCTACCTATCCGCTTGTTTTTCCGCTTTCCATAATAGTGTGCTACCAGGACAGAAGAAAGGAGCACCATGTTGAAATACACCTTCAACGTCACTAGTTATGTTTGTCCATCATAAGGAGTGGAAAATCAGTAGAAGGACATTTCCCAATAGAAATCCCAACTCTGTAAAACTTCAAAATGAGTATGTCTATATTTTCCTCTTCAATTTGGTTTAAGGAAGAAGAGTTACTAATCAATGTTATTTTCCCTGCATAAAGATTTACTTCCTCTATCTCTGAGAAGCCCGTAATGATCAGATTTTATACAAAAATAATCAGCCACAGAATTGGTCCAAGTTAATTGTGCTTTTTGTGATGTTTTGTAGTTTTTAAACATTGCCTCAATGTACTGTTTGTTCTCACAGTGCCAAATGCTTAAAGTTAGTTTAAAAAAAACCCCTAAAAATCTAAATTTTGTTCCACAACAAATTGGTGAAAGCAATTACAATGCTACTTAAATTACAATTTAGAGACAGCTCTTTTCCCAAAAGTTGTCTTAAGATAAAAGTTTTAAGCACACAAGTTAATTCATGGTACTACCACTTAACATAGTTATTTTTTTTCTCCCCTACACATTGGCACATGGATATTTTGTAGGCCTGTGTATGTAGTGCTCAAGCTGCTCCTTGTGTAAGCAAAGCAATGTATTTTGGATTCCTTCTGGAGCCAAAGCCAGAAGACCCCAAGCCCCACTTTGGTTTGAGACCAGCAGCCCACTCACTGTATTTAGTCTTTGTCAGGACAGAGCAGTTCTCTGAACACTTATCCAGCACCATCTGAGGGCCGAAGAGGTTTGGGCAACATTCCAGCTTGATGCATGTTTTTCTACAGAAATCTGCCACCCGATCTGCTGTCCTCACAACTTCCACAGTTGCACGGTAGCTCTTCCCTTTGTACCTAACATTGAAAATGTGGTCATAATTCAGGAATACTCTAGTTACAAGGATAAAATTACTTCATTGAGAGGTAAGAATATTGTTTTGAGATCAAACCCCAGGAAAATGTGAGCAATGAGGAACTTTACTGGCTGACAAGCCCAGCAAACAGATAGCCCTGACTCTTATGACAGATGCTCAAGCAAAGAAACAAAGCCAGCACCAGAGAGATGCCCGCAGTACCAAACACAGCAACACTGCCCTGCCAGTGACTATAAAATACCATCTGAGTGGACTCTGCCAGAGTTTAGATGTTTTGTTTTCTTTCTTCACAGATGGTTTGTTCTTTCTTTGTTTTCATGGGACTGCAGAAGTGTCCACCGTCATGTGGACAGCTGGTCCCTAAAGCCAAGATGGAGTGCACCAATTCATCTGATAAAGGCAACAGCAGACAGCTGCTAGCGAGCCGTTCTACGCACGTACTATGGCAAACAAATGAACGACGGTCACATTTCCAATCAGCTTTCATCTGCTGAACAATTCGTCAGGACAGTGACTTGCCATGACTCCACCTACTGCTCCTGTTTGATTTAAATTAAGAAAAGATTTTTTTATGTTCACCAGCCTTGCCGTGACATTGACAGAGCCTCACTGTGAAGGATCTGCCCAAGTCATTCATCACTTCTGCTTTGTTCTCCCAGCACAGCTACTGGCATGTGCTGATATTTATTAGGAATGTCTCAGGCCTGCAAGCATCTAGTTAATGCACTGAAAAAAAGAGCTATATCATCATAGTCCAGATATCCCTGGCATCACTACTATGACAAAAGAAAGTACACAGCAACTTCCGCAAAACCAAAACAAAATACTATTTTTCCTCTATTCTTCAGCTACATCTTCTGTTTACATTAACCTTTCATATGATCTTTCTATTGCCCAAATCCAGAGCAATCCTTCAACACACGGAAAGGTGTCTTTTTACACATGAAACTGATCCAACAGAAGAATTACTGACATGTTTAAAACCATGTAGGAAGTGTGCTATGGCACACTGGGAAAATCTAATCTCTAGTATGCGAACACAACGACCTAATTACAAGACCATCACTGGACTACAAACCAATATCTGGATTTATGAAGTATATGCAAATATGATCACTGCTTTTTTTGTAGCCAGAAAATAATCTTGCAAAGAAGCGCCAACCCCAAAAGCTCAGCAGGAAAACTAGCGAGTACTTTGGATAGGCTGCTGCAGAAATAATTCTATGTCACGCCATTGTAGATCACTGCTATAACTTAATTCCAGGGGAATCTTCTTCACTGAGAAATTTGTATGGAAATGCCATGGAAGTCTGAGAAGCTTCCTAAGCAGTATGTGCTTCTGCTTTAAAATACTGACAACTACCTTCAGGTGAACTAATCTTAAACCTCATATGCAGGTCTGCTAGTGTATATGCTATGTTGTACCAGCACTACACCCTTCTTACTTCACCACTAGCCGCTTACATGCAAGAAGCAGAGCACACGTGGCATATTAAGGAGCACTAAAATCATATGCACTTCACCAGACATTCATAAAGAAACTTAAAAACAATTTGGAAATTTAATCTGTCAGCATCTTGATATGCTATAAGCAATTTGTCCTTCTCTGAAATGTGAGAAGTTAAAGCATAGACTGCACAGAACATTGTTACTGGGATCAACCAAGTGGGGAACAGGACAAGAATTTACTTGGCTTTTAGGGTCTCTCCATGCCCATGCCATGCAGCCTCTTCATCCAACTGCAGTTCTCGTAGGACACGGCTAGGTTTGTAAGCTGCATTGATCAATAAAGTGAGAACCTACAGTGAGGGAGGGAAGGAAATATGTTTAAGTTCTTTTGTACAATGAATCTGTTGTAAAGTGCCAGGGTAGAATAGGAAATTATTTCTATTCATCCACATTATCTCGTATCAAAGCACTCACTCACAGCAGAATTTCAGATACCGCCCAACACTGCCAAAATGAAAACTGACAGCAGTCGACACTTTGGGCCTTGCCAAACCTTCAGAATTTGTCTGCAGAGTCACGAGTGTTATCTAGCAATTTCCAAGTCATTGCCCTTGAATTACATGCCACTAAATTAAACCCCAGGGCTGAATACTACACAACTTGCATAACCTTGGGTAAATCTGAGCGATTATCTTAAGAGATTGTTTGACATATGAAGGTGTGCCAAAAAACACTGCAGGATTTTGCTGCCTGCCAACACACTACTTGCTACAAAATCATACTGCAAAATGTTCGGCTCTCCTCTGTTTTGCTTTCTTGAACCACGGTAAGGCCTGTACTATAGCAAAATGAGAATTTCTCTGGTGCTGTAAGGTAACTCAAAGTCGTGAATAGCCTGAAGTTAATGTGGGATAGTACAAAATGTGCATTTAGAATGTATTTTTTATTTTCAGTAGGTGCTTATTCCAAACCATTCCCAAATCTGGTGCATCAGAACCATGACATAACAAACTTGCAGCTTCAGTCCTATTAATGCAGCAGTCCAGAGGTCTACAGTCCAAAAGCAGAAGATTCAATATAATGCAAGTACCAAACTCAATCTCGGATTCATACACTGAGCAAGAGCTGTAATTGAAATGAATACAACTAAGCATAGTGGTTGAACTTTTAGGAACGCTCAGCATCTGTACACCAGCAGGATTTGTGCATACTTCGTGCTTTCAGGCAGTGAAGCAGGTTAAACCTTCAAGGTTAAATGAAGCTGCATAGAATTTCACACTTGCTCTTCTCGAGTGCTGCAAAGCTTACATCAGAGTACCGAAACTTGCAGAAAGGATGAAGTGCTTTTCTGTATGCAAAAATGGAACTTTTTCAATAATCAGCTTGAGTCCTGTCAGCCGGACTCTTATTTTACAGCATGTCTGCCAAAAAGTCTTTTTTAAGGTCTCTCCCAGTTATGATATGTGGCAGGGAAGGTAAAAATTCCAGAGATGAGCCAACTGCTGCATTTAAAGCTATCGTTTCAGGAGAGCTCAAGTGTGCACATACAGTTATGCCCTGGGAAACTTACAGCCTCTCAGGTCAGATAACTGCCACCCCATGACCTTCTTGGAGATCTCAGAAAAATAATAATTGCATTAAAGTATCTGTAAATCTGCTGTGAAACACCTTCTGGAGAAGAGGCTCTTTGGCATTAAAGAATGGCTTCTTCCCCCCTTAAAGCAAAACCACACTTTCATCTCATCTTTCCAAATCGTACCCAACTTATAAAACACAGTGAATTCTTTTAATTTTCCAATTATTGAAAATAGTTTGTAATTTCTACTGCGAAAAACTGCATTTCCTCTGTTCTAATATCAACAGTGCAAGTTGTAAAGAAATTCTGGGATTATCTGAAGCTAAATTCTGCTAATTAAAATTGAAGCATTTATTACAGCTATAAAATGATACTAACTCCTCTGACTGTCATAATTACAGGTTACTCTGTTTTAATCTAAAATAAAGTTTAGCAGTAGAAGGCTGACTGTAACTCAGATAAATGAGATGCTTTCACTCTGTCCAGCCATTCATAAAACAGCCCATGATTTATAACTATCTTATACAAAAAACCCTCTTCACTCATTATCAGCTTAAATTTATTAATTACCCATCTCTAATTAGAGTGACACTCTAGCGTTTACGATACACTGCTATGTGCAGGTCCACTACGTACAACCACCTCACCTCTTTCAGAACTAGAACACAGTTCCCAGGTCCCACAGACTGAGGAAGCTCTGCAATCCTGCCTTTGTTAAGGTAAGGCCCTGAGAAGCACCGGTGATTGAAGTAGATCTTTGGGCAGCAGTACTTTCCATTAATTACCACTGAGAAATGAGAAAGCAAAGATTTAAATCACACGCTACAACCTCCCCAGCAAAGAATGACTTCTTGCAATATGTAGAATTTTGCCTGCTGTAAAAAAAGAGGGGGGAAAAGTCTTGAACAACATGAATTTGGGGCAGTTTCAGTGTCACATTTGCAATAACAGCACCAGTTATTCGACATTGCCAAAATATTTTTCACACTTCATATGCATGCTTGCAAATTGCCAAGCTATAGGAAATAAAGTTGGTCATTTATCAGAAAAGAAACATTTCTTCCTGGCTAGTCTGATGCTGCATGATGTTACACCAGTGGTCACAGGCAAGAAGATGACAACCCCAACTTTTTGGTAGCAGAAGCACTTCCTACACAGCAATTATGGATACATCTTCCAGTCAAGTAATTATCTCTCCCCCAGACTTCTGCCACCAGAGAAGCCGGCAAAGTTATTCTCCACTGTTTATCCTAAACTGCAATATCCCATTGCTTTGCATTTTTAGACTCTTTTCCCTCACTCAGCAAACAAAAGATGCAGCAACTGACGAAGTGACCTTTGATGAGGTGACATCAAGTTTGCTAAACCTATTAAACGGTTCAACGCTGCACAAAATTAAAGTTATGTGTAATACGTACTGCAAGATACTTATGTATAAACACAAAACTGCTTTACCCTAGCTGTAGTTTTTCTTAGTTGAGCAACACTATCACTTAAAAATCTTAAATTCAGTAGTTGATAACGGGCAGATAAATAAATGAAGTCAAATTTACATTATGACTCTATTAAAAGCCAATTAAAAAGCTAAGCGCACGAATCATATCTATAAAGCTTGCACTTGGTGCAGCTTCAGATGTGCATTTCACTGTACAGAAAACAGCAGAAGAGGCATTTTGTTGCCAAACAGATAGATCTGTATGACTGTTTCACCAGCAGATGTACTTATTCATCATATTCATTCTTGCAACAGTTTAGAAAATTATTAGATTTCGCCATCTGGCACACAAAGCAGTTTACTGTTTGAATTGCTTTTTTTTATCACGATGATGAAGTTGTCATAAAAAACAGACAAACCTGCTTCCCAAAGCTAGAATCTAACAACTCACGAGCACAGATGCAGCATGCCTCTTATGTTTCTCCCAACAATACAGTGACAATACAAAATCGCCTGCATAGGTCACTGCACACATTTGGCTTCACGTATCCTCTGCTGAGGATGGGGGATGTTCTGGTGTAAAAATCTAATTTCTGGGTTTAATGCACATATCAATTGCAGGGCACAAGTAATTGTATGTTTTTGTTTGTTTCATTCTTTTTTGAAGTTCAACAAATCGTCAACAGGCAAAAATCTTCCAACCCTTTCCTCCCCTTCCCTCTCCTAACAGCAGAGCGTTGAGCAGCTGAACAATGAGGCAGCTGAACTGTTACAGGATTTTGTCTTCGTTAGCCTGCCCTCTCTGATCAATACCTGAGTCAGAAGAGGTCAGTTCCTGGTTCTTTAGTCCATCATGAACTGTCCTTGAAGACAAAATTCTGAAATGAAAAGAAGATCGGGAAAAGGGACAGATGGCAAGGATAGTCACCTCTCAGTTGCTAAAACCCAACCTTTTTTTTTTTTTTTCCCCCCCGGTCCACCCTTTTTAAATCTCTTTTCATCCCCCCCCTGTTCCCCA
>Ga0181612_125056_pt1 | contig 16102 bp, 15 predicted proteins | sample HoacroProtozoa21_FD_119630 | JGI IMG/M metagenome (GOLD analysis project Ga0181612, IMG submission 119630) | Hoatzin crop microbial communities from Cojedes, Venezuel. Combined Assembly of Gp0051906, Gp0051904, Gp0051908
CATAGAACCATAGAATCATAGAATCATAGGTTGGAAAAGACCTCTAAGATCATCAAGTCCAACCATCTACCCAACACCACCATACCTACTAAATGATACTTACTTGTTGGGAACCGCTAGGTGACTGACAGAAAAACTGTGTGAATAGAGTACAAATATTGCAAGGGTACAGTAAGGACAAGAGGCAGAAGGTCTCACATTTTAGGAGGAAAATAACCATCTTATCCACCCATTTCACAGCCACATTATTATTGGGGGTGTGAAAAGCAGATGACAATGATTTCACAGGAGTGATGAGTACATCCAGCAGTTTATGCTTTTTTCACTCCCACAGAAAATTACTGTGCTCATTCCCATCCTTTTATCAGTTGCATTTGCAGCTGATGGAACTGCAAGTGGTACAGCTTTTTATTGTTCTTACCCTAAGGTATCAATGTAAAATTCAGGCAATATGGAACATCACACATGGAAGATTTAGTAAGCTTTTCCTGTTGGAAAAAAGTTATCTTGACTTTAAATCTTCCACCTCATTCCAAGTTATTATGGGATATTCCTTCTGCATTATCCATGTAGATCCAGGCATATTTTGGTGCAATTACTACATAAGATCTATAAAAGTCCTTGAAGAAAATAATTTTATAAATTCCTAGTACTATTACTGGAACATTGGGTTTCTTTATCCTGTTTGTTAAGATTCCATGGAAACTATTCCCTATACGGAAGTTTTCCTAAGAAACCAAAATCATAACCTGCTTTTCATGTAGATAATGAAAAGCAATGGTTGCAGAGCCAGCTGTTCCCTGTTATCTGCTTCCCATTTGGTAGTTCAAAATCTGCATCATTCTGGATATTTGAAGGAAGCATAAATTTAATATCAAAGAAAAAGTGGGTATGTGCATGGCATACCAGGACAAAATGTCCTGGAAATAAAGGAAAAGCATGCTATGTGTACACTGGTATGCATTTCAGGTTTTTAGAGGTCTGGATTTAAACTAGATTTTTGAAACGCAGTCCTGTATGACATTCTCTTAAATGAAATAGTTTAGGTTATACTGTTCTAAGCTGATTGCTAAACATTTTGGAAAAACGCACTTCAAGCAATGATGACAAATGTCAAACAGGATGTATGTATCAAGTAAATTTTCCTGGGGTCTATCCCACTCAGGTATTCAACATTCTTGTTAACAACCTACATGATGTAAGAGTGAATGTGTTTACTGCAGCATCAGTGTGATATGAGCTGCAAGGTTAGATGTGGTGGAAAGGAAGGTTAAAGTTCAGTATAATTTTTAAAAATTAAAGAAAAGGGCTGGAAACACTGAGTCAAATTTTCAGTAATGATAAGCGCAAAATTCTAGACAAAGATTTAAAATCAAACGGTTCAAATGCAGGGTGGGAAATGATAGGAAAGTGTATCCCTGCAGAATGGCATCTGGAGGAAGGTGATTTCTAAATCAAACAAGACAAAATCTTATATTGTGGCAAGAAAGGTGAAGAGATCACACTGGGACGTAAAATCAGGTGTCCAACTTGAGAGACCCAGGGAGAAATTGCTTGTGCTCCACCGATATATCTTGAAATTATTTTTGTGCTCAACTTCAGGCATCCTCTCTTAAGAAAGGTGAAATATGCCTACCATTAAATACATTACAACTTGCTATCCAGAAGAGAAGAATGAGGGCGATCGGAGGTCTAGAAAATACAGCTGACAAGGAAAGACTGAAAGAAGTTGAGTCATCTATTGAGGGAGGACTAAAGGGAGGCTAGGACAACAGTAGGAGTGACAAGCTTAGGGAACTTGCGCTAAGGGCATGGTCTGGATGGCTCAGGTCACCTGGGGAGTCTGTGAGAGCTCCCCATCAAACATTTTTGTAGACACAACCATTAAATAATCCTCACTAATAACTGTCAGAAAGCAGGAGATGAACAAGATTTGTGTCTGAATCTACTTCAGACCTTCCAACATGTCACATGGGCACCACACTGTAGAGAAGTGGTAATACAGTTTTTAGTACTTCTGGAAGGATTAAGGGGATTAAACAAAGATAAACCGCAAGGATATCTTAATTCAGCCAGTCTTGAAAGCCATGTGCCTAGACACTCATCCAAAGTTAGATCCTCAAAAAACACCAAAAATCAATGAAAATGAGGCAAGCTTAGTTTCAGTGGAACTAAAATTAGAATGCTTCCCTTTATTAATTTGGAAAACTCTAAGCAACTAGGTCAGAGACAGTCTAGAAATAGAAAGGTTTATACACATTTCTTCCCCTGCCCACTGTGTCTCTGCAGGCAGATCCTCATGTCCATGGCTGGTTGCAGCCAACCCACTGACTTTTTCAGGACCAGTAAACTCTTCCAGTAGTCTCTAGGAAATTCCTTTTTCCAGCCTCCTGATACTTGGACATCTGGTTCCTACCCAGGCAACAGCAACCTACAGTCGTTTTCCTGCCAGAAGGTTGAAGCCAGCCTCTTCATTCCTTAATGGAACACAATATATCACTGAAAACACCCAAGCAACACAAACACCATCCATCACACCCTCATGTTGAAAAACATACGAAATAAAGATGACAGTAAACAAGGACCAAGCATTTCTACAGCACAAGGCCAAAGAGAACCACTCCTGTCATCCAGGCCAGCTTCTTCAATAACATAGGTCACCAAATTTCTCTGCATTGTTTTCATCTGATGAGAGCAAATTTTTTTGTCTTAAGCATAAAAATTCCAGATTAAAACTTTCAACAGAAGAACCTGCCACATTTTTTAATACTTTGTTGCAAAGGTTAGTTAGCCTCACTGTTGAAAATCTGTGCTTCATTTATAATCTTCATTGTTCTTACTTTAGCTGTCATTCGCTGTTTCCTGTGATATTTTCATCAGCCAAGTTTAAGAGATAAAAGCCAAAGGCTTGCTCACTATGTGAGTGCTGACAGACTGTGATCAAATAATCTCCTAACTTCCTCTTTGGTAAACCAACTATTTTGAATCCCCTACTACGGGGCATGGTTTTCAAGCTGTTACTCATCAAGCTGTGGCTCCTCCATGAACCCTCTGTACTTTATGGACATCTTTAATATTATTGCAGAAATAGTTACATTAGTGGCACACAGAGAATAAGTTGAAACAAAATAGGCAAAAAAAGCACCAAAGCCTCATTTCCACTTAATACTTACCAATGGATTTCTTCAGCTATTTTGGCACCAGCTTTACAGGGGGAACTTACATACCACTCACAAATATCTTGTCACTAGTTCCCATTTAGACAAGGTCACATACATTCACACCCTGAGCTAATGTACACTGTTGCACATATCTATATATTTAAATCAGATTGCTAAAGCCATAATGCAGTCTTTTCACAGTTCAGCAATTCTCTAATATTTGTCTCATTCAAAGTTTAAAGACTAGCCATTTTATTTATTTTTTTCTAAGTAATTGATAAAAGTGTCAAACGTGTTAGCCTGAAGCTTAATGGAATGAAAATGAGAAAAGTGTTTCAATGCCTGCTCCAAAATTTATGAAACCCTGACAATCTTCAATTCTCAGTATTATGTTTCTGAATGTTCATCTTTTGTTTCTGGTAAGTTTTTGTGTTTGCATATCTCTGCATGTATGCATCTGTATACAATGAGTTAGCCCTAAAATCTTTTGACTAGTCCTTTTGACCTAAATTGTGTTTGTCAAAGCCACATTTCAAAACAGGGCCCATATTGGTAGGATTTTTCAAGCTGTGTTTTGGTAGGGTCAAAACTTGCTACTAACATTTTAATAAAGGAAACTGATTTTTCACTTCAAGCAATTTTCAATATTTATTTAGGAGATGTTTAGAAACCTTAAAACAGCTAACATGGGAAGAAAATGTTTCAGTATCAAAAATACCTTAAAATTTAAAAAAATGCAGTCAACAAAAGGTGATTTCAAAGGTGCTTTCAAATTTCTACAGGGTATTTAAAAGGTTTCTTTTATTTCATTCTTCTTTGAAACAGAATGTAATTGTGAGATTTCCTAGGAAACAAAAAATACCATACCCAGCCAACTCTTACATTTGCACCTTGGTCAGTTTTCAAAGTGCTGTGGGCAGGTCACAAGGCTAACAAACCCTCAGATGCTGCAAAACAGGAAGGAATTGTAAAACATGGTAGCAAAACAATGACTCACGCGGATGCCAAGTGTTTGGGATGGTGTGATTCACACGCCTTATCGTGCCTGCTGCAGAACAGCACCATCTCACGAGGGCAGAGAAACACACTCAGCCAGCTGCCCCCTTCCAGTTGCAAATAGGACATATTCGCTAACAGCAATCGCAAATAACACTTACAGGAGAAAAGCATTGTTGAACGTACAGTGCACAGCCCTGTGCAACCTGTACCCTTGCTCTCACTGAGTCTCCCTCCAGACTCTCTCCGGCACATCACAGAGACACCACACAGCAGTACAGTGCTGCTCTCTCAATACCAAGTCTTGCCAGGGTGCTGCGAAGACCTCACCAGATCCTCTTCGACTTCCTTGCCTGGGGACTGCCTAGCATCCATAACTAGCTCAGAGAAATCAAAATAACACTCCACAGGTATTTTTTTCTCACTCCCCAGGTCCAGCAGCCTTACCCCAGTCTTTCACATCTGCAGCCAGCATTTTGCGTGGGAGAGCAAGAAAGCCAAGAGGCACCGTCTAGACAGGGAAGTCTGAACTGCTCCCAACACTCTGTGTACTTTCTGTTAACTCTGGTGTAGCTGATACAGCTTTTTGTTTGGGTTTCACCTTGGTAATTCCAGACCTGTCTTTTCCACCCCACGGCAAACTCAGAGACACCACAGTCATCTCTAAGTCTTCCCATGGATCCCCCCTTTCAGTTAAACCGAACAATTGTGCTCCTTCTTTCTCCACCTTACACATGCCTGTTTCAGTTTCCAGACTGACAGTCTTGTGGCAAGATCCAGCAAAAGAACATGGGTTTTAGACTGAGTTTGTGCAAACCCTGCAAAATGTGCAGAGCAGGAGATACTGCCTGGCAATTTTTTCCTGCAGCTTGTGTGTAGCCATACAGGTAGAAAGGGTAGGTGTGATATGCTGGACAAAGCAAGCGTGGTGGGAGTTTTACACGGTCCATGCCTACCAAAGGTATAGATGGTCTTGAAAATAGAGGCCTCTACCCCTCACAGTGATTTTCGGATGACCAAAGCGATATTCCATGCCAGCACATGCTCAGCCTGCTGCTCCCTTTGGTCTGAGGAGGCCCTTTTCCTTTGCCCACACCCTTGATGGCACAGAGGGACCTCAGTCACCAAGGGGCTGCAGTATTTTTCCAATGAACATTCACCTCAACTGCTTTTTTAGGTGAGAGGATTTGTTTATGTATCCTCTTGCTGCATACAGGATAGGCATCAGGTCTTCACAGAAAAGAAAATCACTGCCAAGGAGTGCTGAGGCAGAGGGGTTTGTTAAAACAACTCCGGAATCAAAGCACATCTCCACAAGGTTTGCAGAGCTCAGTGCTGGGTACTGTGTACATGCTGTGATCAGCAAGGGTCCAGGGAAGACAGTAGTCTTTTACAGACCGTGTTATCAAGTTCAGTGCTGATGAGGAAGTGTGTGGGTGGCAAGGGGTAGCAAAAGTTCCTCTTTTCATGGTTGGCCAATCCCACCAACCTCATGAAGAGAGAACTGCCCTCATTGATTTAATATTTACCACGGAAGTCCTACTTGTTGCAGTTCTGCTCAATGCCAACTCTTCTCCCTGAAGGTTGTTCTCACCAACCCCCAAACACTTCCTCCACCTGAAAATTTTTACATTATGTCCACAACATGTCTAAGTAGCCAAGCCTGTTACTTATGTGCCTATTTTTTCTCAGGAATGGCAATACATTTTCTTGTGTTTTCCACTGGCTGTGGACTGTGCTTCCTCCTCCTACTTTCAAGGTTCCTGTATCCACAGAGATCTGTGAGAACGAGTCCCATTAGTACTGTCATGTGCTTGAAGAAATTTCAAAAAATTATGCAATAGGCAGCTCCATGAACTATTACATTAGATAAAGCAACAAGCCTAGAGACCTGTTTTAAGACTCTCCCCTGTGTATCATGAGAATTGTTTGGATTCAAATACATGTTTCTTCAGCTCAAAGGACAAAGCAACATCTTAAAATGAGTAACTAAGGCTCACTGTCATTAGATAATCCACCTCTCTATACATGCAAATAATTGCTAAATTTTAACAATTTTTGCTAAGTCACAAAAGCACTGTCCTTCACATAATTATCTTACAAGCATCTTTTAAGTCTCTTTCTTCTTTCTTCCCCTATCTGCTTTGTTCATTCATCCAAATATTTGGATGTTGACAATGAATGTAACTCCCCCCAATGTGAAGTTTTCCTCTAAGTAGACAAAATTATTGATTCAGATAAATTTTGCAACAAAAAGTTAGCTCAAGACTCAGACAACTCTTGCATGAAATGACTTTCCAAATCTTCTGCTTCTGGTGGAACCAGAAAAGAATGCAAGAAAAGGTATTACAATAAAATTAAACAAGCATCTGTAAAAATGTTGGGTTCCAGTCACTTTAATGTTTGGCTGAGCATCTGACTCTGTGCATATATCTGAAGAGCTTCCTAATTACTAATCAGTGTTTTCAAAATAAATGTTGTCTTGCAGCTACATTTTCCATGAATGGAAAATTGCCATGGGCAATTTTAAGAGATCCTTTCCATGATCTGAGGAAATAGCCCATGCATTTCAAAAGATAGGTGGTTTCAGAAGCATTGCAAATTAATCAGGAGGTCTGCCCTTGTCTCTCATGGTATGATTCAATGAATGACCTCAATAACTCAGGCACAAAGGAAACTGAGGACAGTGCCAAAAAAATCACATGGTCCATACTTAGAGATAGGTCTAGCTTCTTGTGGACTTTTTTTTTAATTTTACAAAGAGACATCTATCAGAGCAATAGACCTAGAAATATGTTGGATGTTTTGATGAGTATCAAAAAGCATTATCCCTGAGATTGACAAAAAAAACAAATGTCTGCCTTTCTCGACAATTTGTGCTGAGACTTCTTTTCATGGCATAAGTCTATTTTTTTGTTAACTATTGGTAACTACCTTTTAATAATTGCACTGAAGCACTGTGTGCCCTGTAGGAAATGCAGGTGTAAAAAACCTCATGGCTTAGTATTTGCTTAGATTGGCATAAAACCAGTACAACAACATCAGGGTCTCAGATGATCTATATCAGACTAGAGTCTGGACTACACAGTATTTTACACCATCTCACTCACTCTTGTGGTCAGACAAGGTAAGTGCCTTCAAGAAATGTCATTAAACATGACCGCGTCTAGGATATAGCATGGCTGGACTGTGACTCAGCTTAGACTGTGCCTTTTCCTTACAAAATCAAGACTTACAGGTTGCTGAGGGTGAATGGACTTATGAGAAAGGACTTCATTTTTTTATAAAAACAAACGTTTTGAACAGAAAAATTTTACACAGTCTGATCCTTGGCTCACTGTAGTCTGCACCAGGCTTTCCACAACCACTGGCCTTCTGACTAGCCTTAATTTCTCTTTCTTCTCCCTCAGTATCTGCACCCTGTGTTAAAAGCTGTCTCACCTTCTTCTGGAGTCCCTCATCAATCTCCATCACTGCAGTGAATCTGGAGTGTCACCTCCCAGCTCAGAGAGGGACAGGAGATATGGTGGGAGCCGTTTCGCCAGGCGTAGATTCCCATGCCCCAGGCACCTGTTGCTGTTGCAGTGATGGGCGTCCTGCCATGTGGCCACGAGCCACAAACACTCCCTTCCCCTTGGCACCCGCTTTCCACTGCACCTGAGCTTTAGTAAATTGAGCTTTGTTGAATCTGCAAGGTTATCATGTCTACAATCCACCCCCAGAAATCCAGCTTCTGTCTAAGATGCTGGAGTAAATGACAGTCATTATAATTATTAACCACAATAACCACTTTTGTGACTAACCACACACGTGAAAGCTGGTCCATCAAACACCTGCCCATTTCTAGCTGCTGAAATACATGCAATCGTCTTCCTATCATTGTGGATTCTCAGAAGAGTTGTTCATCGGTAGTAGTATGTAAAAGGTGTGTCACCTTGAACATCTGCATTTGGGGCAAAAAAGACAACTGTTGAGCTGAATTCAGCTGTCTGCTGCCAACTGGCTTTCCTTGGGTGAAACTCAGAGTTGAATACAGACCCAGAGAGAAACAAAAAGACAGTCAAGTGCAGGTACAGACATGACAGGAATATACAGAATTTCTGTGGATAGCACGCTTGTGTGACCAGACAGCAAGCACAGCAGGGAGGAAGGTCAAGTAAACACTGGCTAGCTAGCTCTCAGACTGAATAGAAAGTGTGATATGCTTAATCCAAATTTAATTCATTCAAACAAATGCCTTGTTGTACTCAATGTATCTCATGAATCTAGTTTTTACTGCTTTAGGAAACAATATTGTACATGCTTTCTTCCTCTTCCTATGTTTTGGACTTAAAACCTATTTTGGATTTAAAGAGAGTCCTGGGATTTTTCTTCCTGTTACTCACAATAATTAAATACTGTTTATGTAGTTCAGAGTGGAAAGCTTTCCAATTTTTTTTCCTTTGATTATCAGTCATTACCTGATGAAGATTATGCCTATGTATTTTTCTTTTTTTTTTTTTTGTTTTCATGACATGGTCCTTTCTTTGTGTACATCTGCTTGCTCCTTCCTAACTTACATGACAGGCTTACGTTTCACTCCTAAGATTTTTAGCACTTGTACTTCAGAACTTGTTTTTTTCTCCCGGTGTTCCTGCCTTCTACTTGGGCAATAAAATCTGTTCTGTCATCCTGTTGATTCTATCCATAAGCACCTCTGACTTTGCCTCTGTTCCGGACAGATTAAGTTTTTTTTCCTTTTTCGTCTTTTCCTGATATTTTTCTCCACCATTGTTAGTAACTTTACACCCTCCTATAACACAGATGGTGTCTTTGGCTTATTCTGTTCATTTAGTTCATTGCCCTCCATCCTCTCCCTTGTTGAGGCCTTAAGTCTTAAATTGAATACTGAAGATTCCTTCTATCTGATTTTCTCTGAATCTCCAGGGCCATTCTAATGCCAAGTCAAGATAATATTCCAGGCTTACAATTTTCTCGAAGTCTCTTCTGTTAGCTCTAACCCCACCATAATTTTTTTTCCCTACTTCCTGTTCTGAGGGTTTTCCCAGCACTGTTACTTACCTGCTTTTCTTTCTTGTTATGCCATTGCTCATCCAATGTACTTACCCTCCCCGTGATGCAAAACTGTCTTGGTCATTCATCCACAAGCATGTTTCACAGTTTTGTCCCATGTAGCTTCCTTATTATGATGAGATCTGAGAAAGCAAAAACATTGCATACATGACTCACAATCAATAACCTTGGGCATACCATTAAAATCTTGTATAATTTTTGGATGAACCCTCTGCCTTGATTTTCCATGTGTTCTCTGGCTTTTTGGGCTACAAGGGCTCAGCCCGTGGCTTTCATCAGGCCCCAGGAGTGCCCGTTCTCCAAAGACCTCCGAGGTGTACACCTGTATAACCATAAGGGGTGGGCAGCATCCATGTACACACCGAAAGGGCTTGGGCCTGGGGTTATCTGTCTGTTCCCACTCAGTTCTGCAGTGCCAGGTACACAGGTTCCACACCTGTGTGGAGCTATTTTAATCCAGCTAATAAAGAATAAATATATATTATTCAGACTACTTACAACTCTCCAACTCAAAATCAAGTGCATTTTGCTTAAGTGTTGTTCTACTCTATTAATTTTGGAAAAAGACTTATGTGATGCAACTTGTATGCAAATCCAGCATTAAAGAGTTTTTATTTAGGTCATTCAGTCATTAAATGTTTAAGTTTCCAGATCTGTATAATCTTTTTCATTCTCATTTGTTAACAGAGAGTGTAAGACTAGGGGTCACGACCCATGGATTCTCCTTGCTGATGTTCAATGGCCAGCTGGAAAACATTGTTTATTTCTTTACTGGGTATGGGAAAACATTTTTAACTGAACTGTTGAACACAGATGCTTTGGCTGTTTATGCCCATTCATACAACTCTAAGTCTTAGTTACACACACGGAGAAAGGGTTTGCTTGGGATTCAAGACACCAGGACCCTGGTTTAAAGTGTGATTGCTCATAACATGTCTTAAATATTCTATCCTGTGTAAAAGATCGTGAACCCAAAGGCAGAATCAAGGAAATCCGGACCTGGCAAGACAAAATTTCTGAAGTCAGAGGTAACTAATACTTCTTTATATATCATAAAGAAAAATACATACTGAAATAACTACCTAAAAGGAACGTATTTTAAGCTAAATCACAGGATACCACTAAAAATCCCCAAATGATACTTATTTCCCCCTTTTATTACCTGGTTAGAGGATCGTTCCTTTACAATTCTTGAGGACTTAGCAGATCTTTTAAATACATTAAACTTCCTCTCTCCTCCTGACTGTTTTTTTCCACTGAAGCCTCCGGATATTTGTCTCTCAATAATGATACAAACGGATGCAGCCACCCACAGCCTTGTGGTCAGTCCTTCAGAGTCATTCTTGTCTTCTATGAATGCCTACATGTTAGGACCCCTTTCTAATCCCATTTCCTAATTAACTGCAATGTCTGATTAGAGGGGCACTGCTAAGATTAGCCAAGGAGAAATTACGAAATGTGCAAGCAGAAGAAAAACTGCAGTTGATAATAAAAGTCAAAAATTGCAATGTTGACAGCTGAAGAATCAGTGTTACCAGGAGAAAAAGAAGTTTTGCCTACAGATTTTCTGTATGCAAAAGTCTGTCTTGTTTGGCCTTACATATCTCAGCTTCAGATTGATCAGAACTTTATTTAGGCTGTGTGAACTAACAGTGGAAGGCTTCATTAGTCAATAGAGTGGTAACGGATATCAGATTTCTCTTTAATGATGGTCAAAAATGTGTTCTATCCCACCAACACACATGGGACCAGCAAGCTTTTTGTACCTTTGAAAGAGAGGACCATCCACTTGAAACTAATGAGTCCATAAATTTTGACAGATGGGTTGTGGTCACTAATTACATGCTGATTAATTTTGCACTTATTTCACTAGTTAAAGAGCACAAATAGCTAGAAATGACTGGGGGAAATGCATAGAAGCTGTCTTCCCAAACCAAACAGCCTTTGGTCAAGACCAAGACTGGGCAGATTTTGGTATCGCACGCTGATGTGGCACAGGTGCACTGCATAAATGCCACTGCCGAACCTGGGATAAGATCACATAAAGCAGAGGTGAGAGTGCCACATGCTGTTTTCTGCCTCACTGTCAGCCGCCAGTCACTCTTAATCTCCACATGATCTCGACCTAGACTTGTGCCACCAGAGCAGCAGAGTGCATATGTTCTTCCCTCCAGAGGTTTGTGCCAAAAATTCCCGAATCTCTACAGAAGAGAGGTCCCAGGCACAGAGATGAAGACTGAAAACCATGTGCTCATAGATGAAACCGGAACAATGAGTCAGAAAGTATCTTACTATGCATTGTTGACCTCAAATGCTTGAATATGCAAGGTTCCCCACACCATGCCATAGATCCTCCTTTTGAACAAACATGCTCCACTTCAGCCCCTGTACCCTCTGCCAGGTGAAATGCAGCAGAAGTGAGAAGACTCTTGACTGCACTTCCCAGGTCACTAAGATCTGAACAAACCAGGCGCTTTGTGAGACATTCACGCCCTTCATGGTTGAGAGCATGCACAAAGGCAGCTACTGTGGAAATCCCCCTATTACCTGCCCAGAGGCACCATTGCACTCACACCACAGGCACTGCAAATCTAGAGGACAAAATGTGTGCTGAGGTCGTTCGGAAAATCCTTACCCTCCTACCCACACGCAGTATGATAAGTAGCTGGCAGAGACAAGGGCCCGGGCCGGGGGGATAAGTGTCTTTTGCAAAAGCAGCAGCATGCCAGAAAGACTATCTGTTCTAGAGCAGCAGACATCGCTGGAATGAGGATGGTGTTTTGAATGTTGAGAAGAGCTGAGGAACAGCCTGTGCCTGGTTCATGGAAGGTCTTAAAAGCAAATAGGAGAGGAGTTAAACAGGCACTGCTTATAAAATTACAGGTGAAACAGAGCTGGCAAGAATTCAGATTGTGTGCAGTTGGAGGCATAATCACTGTCTGCACAGTAATCATATTATTTGTGTTACAAAAGCATGTAGCAGTCCTGGTTAGGATTAGCTTACCTTTGCTCTGGGTGCTATTACATGTTCTCTGCGTACTGTTACATAGTCTCAGTAAGTCCTTGCCTTGAAGGGAGGACAGTTCTGTTAATACATCTTTACTGGATGAGAACCAACTGACCAAAAGCATGTCAACAACAAAATAGACACAAGTGTTTATTTCAATAAGCTGTATAGATCCACTCTTGTGGTATTGCTGACATCTTTAAGATGCTATTTGAAAATGCTCAGAGGAGGAAACTCCTTGTTCTGTGTGAGAGCACCACAGCCAAAACAAGGGACTGTGGGTGCAGTATAAATTTGGATTTAGATAGCTTGCAATCTACTTTTTATGTGTAGTTTATTCCAGTAGAATGTGTTTACATGCCTAGGACACTTCAAAGTACTGTAAATAGTGTAATTGCAATGTTAATTATTCTTTGCATGTAAATGACTAATACAGTTTAATTTTACACCAATTTGGACACAGTAAGTTTTCTGTATATTTTATGACATATGATGAACTGCTGCTATGTAATATACCAGCACTGAAATCAAATACTGCAGAAATTAATGGATTCTATTTATACTACTTTTTCCACATGCCATGTGACAAAGTTAATGCCATGTGACAAAGTTAATGCCATGCTTTGGTTATGTTTTCTGAAGTATCCTACCTCTTCAGTTCCTTTCTCAGTGTTGACCTCCAGCAGAATTCTGTGTATATGGCTGTGTCCTTAAGTTCCATTATTTTGCTTTGCTTTTATAGAAAGGAAGGGAATGGCCACTTTAAAGACTGTGGTTGTACAGGCCCACATAATATCAATGCTTAAATGTCATCAGTTTTGTACCATTTCTCAGAGTTGAAACACTTGATGTGACAAAGACTCGGCATTCTTTGAAAAGCAAAGAGGAGGTGTTTTGCCATGCACGAGTCACTATTACTTTTATTATGCACCTTTATAATTTGTTATTCGTACTTTTAAGTATTACCCTCTCACTTCCACACTCTGAAATCCAATGAGTCTGTTTCTAGTCAGACAACTTCAAATCCCGGGTTATTCCCACATGTTACAACTCAGCTTGTTTATAATTTCAAATAGTTTGACCAATTTATTTCTCAAAGTACTCTACGTGGACTCCAACTTTCTGAAAAAGGACTCTTTACTTCTAAATTACTTCTCTGGATCCTTTTTTCAAGTTAAAAGATACATATGTAGAGAAATGATGCTCAGTTTGCAATGTTGTTAACCTCTACTTCCCCACTGGCAGATGTGGGCTTAACCACGGTTACTCATACTGTTACCTCCTGTGACTCTCCCCGCTTTGGCTTGGCAACAACCGCTGCAGACATGCTCCGATGGTACATTTCAACAGACCAAATCAGTGACCTGGGCCAGGATGGGAATATCACATCTTTTCCAGCAGTAACCTCCCATTCTCATGCACTCTGCGCACAGTCCAAGTCCTACCGTTGTCCAACAAAGGTCTTAGCTTTGGAGAGGCCATTGCACTCCATAACCCCACCATGCTCCGAGAAGTGACAGCTGGGATACACACCAATTAAACTGTCCTGCCATTACTCTTGGAGAAGCCAGAATGGGTCCAAATATGCGGCTTGCTTCAACAGGCAGTCGTAGATAGCTTAAAATTCCCTGCACATTTAACAAGAGTCAGTCTTCCCAAGAAAGGGTTGACTTGGTTCTCCTGACCAGCCATTAATTTGTGTCAAAAGGGGCAACTCTCCGGAAGAAAAGGATTGATGTCTTGGAAGAAGCTCAGGATTTGCAAGATCTTTTGAGTCACTTTTCCGGTTGATTATTGCTGCTTTGTGTGTGTGTGTCTTTCTGCACACTGACCAGGTATATACCTCCTTTTTAAACTTGAAATCTCAAGAGGGAAATAGTCCCTGCCTCTAAATCAAATTTTCAATATAGAATACAAAGTTCCAAATCTAGTCAGGACAAAAGGTGTTATGTTTTTTGGTTTTTTTTTCAATTAAAAGTGTAAATTTGGATATTCCAAATTTCAGAATGAGTTTTGATTTGATTTTGACCATAGACTTACTCTCAATAATCTTTAACATCTAAGTGATCAACCATAGACTTAATTCTAAATGATCTTTAAATTAAATTTCTTTTAGAAATAAAGATTAGATTTTAAAAACATTGTCAGCTAAAAAGAAAACTAAATCATTTTGACTTCATAAATTTTCTTATAAATAACTTTTCTTTATGAAAAGCTTTGGTTAGAATGTATGGCATCTTTTTGACAAAGGATTACTCTTCTCAAAACCCATCAACCAGATGAGTTTACTGATAACATTAGACCTGAGAACAGGCACAGTGTAAACTTTCACACTCCATAAGTATTATAAGACACCTTCTGACACAAAACTTTACTCTTCATGAAGAACTGGGACTTTTGCTCTGTATTGACTCATAACAGTATCTCCTGCTGTGGTCAAACAGGAAGAACCGTATCAACCATTTTGTTCTCAATATTGGTGTCACTTACTCAAGAGTATTATAGAAAACCATACCGGAGGGAGTGGGGGGGCAATAGAGATAAAAATCTTAACTGTGGAAGCTTTCAGGATGACAGTTTGAGGAATTTCTGTGGGGTTTCGTTGTTGTGTGAAACCTCATCCGAGCAATACACTGACAGTGGCATATACATATAGACCTGCATCCCGGGACATGCCTATCCTTAGTTTGCTGTTTTATATAAAACTAGAGATATGCACCATAAAGCTCTTATCTGCTTTTTCTCGGTTATAGTTATACATTCCTGTGACATTGAGGACATATCATACAATTCATGATGAATCAGATGGAGAAAGGTTAGATAAACATTTCTATTTATTACAATAACCTTGAATTGCATTGAACTTTCTGACAGATTAAATAATAAAATGTACTCACCTTTGTCCTTTAACTCATCAAGTTACAGACTACTTTTAAACCTCCAGTCAATATTTCCTGGAGATATTTCTGTTATGCGACTCCAGTTCTGCACACGAGCACAGCAGCAAAGTACCGGTTAGTGGAACACTTTGCTCTGCTGCTGGCAGCACCTGTGCCTTGCGTGGATGCAGGCTCTGGAGGTGGAGCAGCGAGATGTCTGGGGGTGACTTTTTCCATCCCACTGCTGAGGCCAAGCCAGAGCATCTGGGGACAAAATCGCTGGAGCAGGATGCACAAGAGAGTTTCAGTGAGAGAAGGGAAATTCCCTGTATAAGGGTATCTGGCACTTTGTGCTGTTACCCATCGCTGGCCTCCTCCCCAGGCGTTGCCGCCCGTCTTGGTCCGTTTGCTCACGCCACAAACAGTCTGCCTGGGAGCAAGCTGCTCACAGCATGCACACTGTGGGTGGAGAGGGCTGCTGCTAAACACTACGCGGGCGGCTCAGAGGGATGACGGAGTCAGCTGGCCACTGAACCTACTATGCTGACTTATTTATTTGCCCCATAAGCCAGGGAACTTCTTTCCTTTTGTCATGTGCTACAGAGTGGTAGAGGGCAAGCACATGGGGGAATTCTGCTGTTTATTTTGAAGGTGTGTATTAGGTTTCCCACAGCTGAGGGATATGCAATTTAGCTTCTGCTGTAGCTTCCCTCTGTTCTTGGGCCTCTGTGTTTTTGTAACTGCGAGAGGAGAGGGGATATGTAGAAAGAATTCTCCCCTCAGCTGTCTGATTTATGAAACTCCAGCTTCTACTCTTCAAAAGAGAGAATCGGTCAGGTCAAACAGAATCACAGAATCACAGAATCACAGAATCACAGAATAGTAGGGTTTGGAAGGGACCTCTGTGGGTCATCTAGTCCAGCCCCCCTGCTGAAGCAGGGTTACCTACAGCAGGCTGCTCAGGACCTTGTCCAGCTGGGTCTTGA
>Ga0181612_140607_pt1 | contig 16102 bp, 4 predicted proteins | sample HoacroProtozoa21_FD_119630 | JGI IMG/M metagenome (GOLD analysis project Ga0181612, IMG submission 119630) | Hoatzin crop microbial communities from Cojedes, Venezuel. Combined Assembly of Gp0051906, Gp0051904, Gp0051908
AAAAAAAAAGAGGGGAGGAAGAACATGATCATGGTACTATTGACAATTAACAAACAGTTTCTTTAATACCAGCTTCTTTCTGAAAAACCTATTTTTTCAAGGTATCAGGAGGTATTTAATAGATGTAAACTCCTAAGTGTGGAGAAAATAACATTTTACATATCCTAGGAAAGACCACGCAATAAAACATGCCATCCCGCAGCAGCATAAGAGATCTAAATTGCAAGCTACATTCAAAGATTATTTCAGTCACTCAAACTTTTCCCCTTTTCAGAAAAGCATTAGGAACTTGTATGCAAGTCTGCATGCCACCTTTTCTTCCAGCAAAATAGATTTCAGCTAAATTGCCAGGTAAATAAGCCCATTCATGTTTATTTACATTAATCCAATTACTTAAAGAAGCCAAATTAAGAATTTTTGCTTTAAAATTTTACTAATGAAATAGTAGCTAAATACAAACAGCAGTGACTTCACACCCTCCCCCCCTCCCCACATGTTCTCTGAAAAAATAATATGGATCCTTAGTCTCAAAGAATTAAACTTACAGAAAATTATTCCAATTCCAAATTAATAAAAAAAACAACCCACATCATCTTAAGGATGGCAGCAAAGAATTTCATATCCACTCCATTTTTAAGCCACTTATTTACATATATATTTTGAGAGTAAGGCCCATGTTGTGCTAAGAAAAAGTTTATACCTCCAACACATTAATAAGTTTAAGTATTTTAAAACTATAGTTATCAATCCCTCTAAACCAATGTGCAGCATATTAGCAATCTTATGCATATGCCTCAAACAGATGCAGTTGATGCCCATACCTAAAGGGGTAATTGATCGTGGTTGTAGATGAGTCTCCCACGTGTGAACTATGACTTCGCAGGGACCATCGATAGTCTGTAATTTAAAAGTTAAACGTCTGCAATAATTTCTTTTGTTATATCTGATTTTCTACCCATGAAGCTGTTTGGGATGGTTGTGAACTAAACTTACAGATTTAAGAAAGCAAAAGAAGATGAAGTAGTGGGGAGTGGGAGAAGAGAGAGAATATGAAAGAGAAAGAAAGAAAACAGGTCAGGCTCATTTCTTAACCCTGCAACTGCTGACGCCATCTGATGCGTCAGGTCACACTACATGTGACAAAACTTGTGACAAAGTCTGACAGGGTGGAGAAGTTACATGGAATTATTAAATCGTTACTGCTTACAGCTACTCCACTAGACTACTTTAGTTTCCTTCTGATACAAAAAATAAAGTGTCCCTGAACTCATTAAGAGGGCTTTCTTTTTTCTTAAGATGCTACAGCAACAATTTATAAAACGAATTCACATATCCCACATCTGATTCCAAATGGGACTCAGCATCTACTCGTGCAGTTAACAGTTGCAGTGGTGGGTTGTCCCCCAAAATTTGCTTGACTAATGCAAAGTCTATAAAATACAGTTATTTTAGTTGTGGTACAGAAGAGCAAATTACCTACCATCTAATCAAAACATAAATAATCAGAATTTTGCTGCCTTAGAAGGAAAAAATACACTGATACAATGCAATCAGCCAGCAGTGAAGCCCCCTGCAGTCCATTCCATTTGCAGCAGGATAAATTAGATTCTTTTGCAAAAAAGTTACTGTCCCTCAAAAGCCTACATTAGCTGACAAATACAGCCAAGACTCAGATCAACAATCAGAAGAGTAACTCGATCTCATCCTTCATAACAATATAACTTTGAAATTGCTTTCTAGGTTACAGCTTTTAGGTAACCACTGGCTAATGACAGAAAGAACATGCCTGATTCCCAGCTCCAGCACCCTAAGAAGCTGCCCCTTAACACTGCGTGGTTCTTACTATCAGTCAAAAGAACCACCGTCAAATAGCTGCAAGAGTTTGTCATTTTGGTGTTTTGGGCCTAAGTAACTCTTCTTTCCAAAAAGACTTGCTACTATTGACTTATTACATATTATTGCTATTACATATAAGCTTCAATGCCAACTTGTCCCGTATTTCAGGTTCTTCTTTAAATAGGTTTCAGATGAACAGGGACATCCAGACAAGCTTCAAACTCAGCAGTACTATTACACAGTACCATAATGCTTTGTTATCTTACAGCTCGCTGAATATATTCTTTAGCAGCAGATAGGATTTCTTGACGTATATCAAACGCACTTGATCTGCTATGCTTTGGATGACTTAACAGCAAACGCCAAATATTTAAAAAGCTCTCAGTAAGACACATTTGCTCTATGAGTCTTCGATAAAAGCAGTTCAGGTTTTCTAATGAATTCTGAAGGCATCACTACTTCAGGGTCATGTCAGAATAAAATTTGTATGCTTAAAGTTATGCTTTAAAGATAGAATACATGTAAATACAAAAATAAGATGATACTATTGTTTTCAGTTTATTTCTTTTACAGGGCAGTTTTAATTCCTATCTTCTCACTGCTGCCACAAAGACCACTCTTGCAGACTTCTAGAAAAGTCAACAATGAGAAGTTTCTTCCCCCTTCTTTCATAGCAGATCCACACTTGCATGTCACAATCTTAGTTGCTGAAGCTGAAACCTGTGGTTGCCAGCAGGGAGGCTACCATCTCCTAACACCACGCAGGCCTGCAAGCTCTCCAACAGCAGCTCCCATGAACACACACAGAACTTGTAGCTTGCAAATCTGGGGAATGCAAGTCCATCCTAACATGAATTAAGCAGTTTTCTTCAAAGGGTAAGCAAAAGGTTTTTCCTTGTAGAAAACCCCAATATAATGTATTAAAATACCAATACCAGTTTATTTCTTACATTACTGTAATCATACATTTTAATTTTAGGTTCTAAAACTATGAATGAGAATGAGTAACATTATCCCAACAATAAACACAACACGCTACATACATTCAGAAAAATTTCAGCCCTTGAAAGGAATACAGTGATCATGCATTCAGTCCTAGGAACCCTCAACATTTTCCATGCAAAGAAGAGCCAGTCAAAGCTATGTGGAAGAAAAGGGCAGTGAATTAGAGAACAGGCACAGACATAACAGAGCCCTCTCACAACCTCTGCTCAGACCATCTTTGTGTTTCTAAGCATTTAAATAATCTGCAGCCAGGATGTTTTAATTACATGTAACAGAAGTCATTGTTACAATGAGGTCAAAATAGTGATGTAATTTCAGTAGCATATACTGACCACATTTGAACAACAGCCAGTTCGCATCAGCCTGTAGTGGAAATTAATGACGTGTCATCAATATTCATAGTACAGTAACGTTATCTAAAAAGTCAGCCTCTGCTAGGACAGTCTTAAAAAGGCACCTATCCAAATGTCACGTCAGGCATCCCAGGGGGCAGCACAGTGAGATTATAGTAATTTGCACCGTACAGCATGGATGCCTCTACTAACACAGAGGGGTTTTTTTTAAGCAAATACATTATGTTGCTTGATTTATATTTAGCTGAACATCTGATGCAATTTTAAAGCCCTTAAGAGACAGTCATGAATTTTCTCAAAAAATCGAGTCCTCTTACATTGTCAGAAGATGGAGGGTCTCCCAGTAGTCATTAGACACTTTTGAAATGAAGGGTAAAATGCCTATGTAGCATAATGTTCCAAAGGTTCAAAGCAGTCTGACGCACACTCCACATTAAGTGCTTGGGTGCTCAGTACAACTAAAAAACAAAAGCACTTCCGTAGACATTCAAATGACTGTTTAGGAGGCCAATTCCAATATTCCTGATCCACGGCAACACAACAGAATAGGCATTAGAAAAAAAAAATATCATCTTAAAAACACCACACAACTACATTTATTCAATCGCCCTTCTTAAAACTATGTTTCAAGAATATTCATGTACTTCAAGAACATGAAAAGCTAAATGATTTAGATGTAACTACTGATGCTGGATTTCTGACAAGAATCTCTCTGGATTTCTGTACCATGTAACAGACAATAAGTTAAGCACAAAAACCAAACAATCAACCAAAGTCATTCAGCCATCATAACTAACTTTGCAAGGCAACAGCACATACAAGTCACCTGCCAGGAAGTTCTGGGCTAAGCAGAGATTTTATAGCTCTGGTATTTCCAGTAACAGTTTAACACACAATCTGCTATCTCAGCGCAGTCACAGCAGAGGTGTTCCTTTGTTATTATCAGGTTAACCATGGGTTATTAGTCTAGCAAAAGCTTTTCTAAGGCACCCTGATATTAAAGAAATTACTGATCCTAGACCCAAGTTTCACATTTATTACTACATTCCAGGCACTAAATGGATTTATGTTTTAGAAAAATAAAGTCTCACTTGAAACCTCTATAAATAAGCAATATTCTCACAGGTGTGAAAAACGTTCACCAATCCAGTTTTAAAAGTTCTGCTAAATGCACAGATAGCTTAGTTATTTCACACTTTCCTTGGAAGAAATCACCCTAAACATGCATGCTTATTTACTGTTGGAGAAACAAATACAGAGCACAGCTTAACGAAATAAGGTATGTATTTACCTTACTAAGGTTTTCAAATATGCATCATGCAAAAAATATATATCAAAGCATTCTTCCAAAACATACGATATGCACAAGACAAATTCCAGACAAGGAGTGTTTGGTGTGTGGTTGCCCACCAACAAACAGAAGGTAAGTGTAGAAAAAAAAGAAGGGAAGATTCTCACAGTAAGGTATTTGGTACCAGGTTACATTTAAGACAAGAACAAACCTGGAGCAAAATAATTTAAATTACTGTCTTATTTCATCAAATGTACGTATTTAGTTTTCTTTTAAAATGTTTAAGATGACACTTATATTACCATTAAAATGTTTACAACATAGTAAAAACTCTTGATATGAAGGAGCCAAGATTTGCACCAACTCTGTAGTAAAATGTTCTTTGTATATATATATGTATTTATATTTCTACAAATATTCTATAAATTTAAGTATAAAAAAATATGCTCTATTTACATAACCAGAATCATTTTAACACCAAAATGTTTCAGTGCAAACAAACCAAACTTCCCATGACATCGTACTATCCTTAAAGAAAAATAATTTAAGAGATCAAATAATGATTTTTTTTTTTTAAAGGGAAGTGAGAAAAATTATTCCCTATTTGGTTTTTTCCCCTCCCCAAAATGTGAATTGTTATACCTATTTTCACATCTAGTCTGTAGCAATATTTGGATAATATGAGAACCGTTATTTCTCTGTCTAAACATGTATCACCCTCAGCTTTGCCACCCTGTCAAACTCCAGCATCTTCAAAGATGCAGTCAACATAAAAAGGAAGGGAACAGTAACTTCAGCTGGATCTGTATTCAGCATGGTTTACTCAATTACATGGTGTCAAATTCATATATTCAGACTTTAACATTTTAAGACTACACGTGTATTTAAGTTATCCTACTACAAACCACGACACACAAAATTGCACGGATACAAAAAGTTAACAGTGTCTGAGGGATCATATATTGCAAGCCTATCAAATTTAGGAGACTAATCACATGCAATCTCTAATGAAAAGAATTACCAAAATATAAATATTCAGAATAATTTAACTCAGAAATATCTTTTCCTTTTCAGAGTTGTTAATGCTAAAGTCCTCCATATACTGTCTCATTTGCACTATATTGCACACTATATTCCTGTTAGAATGAAGGGATTCTGTTTTTCCATTGTTCTTCAAAAAAATTACAAGAGAAAGAAAACATTGTAGCTCAAATTTTTTTTCTCCAAATTACTTTCTGCAGTAAGAAATAATATCCTGTGCACTTAACAGGTACAGGCTAGAGACCGCTAAGCGGATAACAATGTACCCTGGCAATTCACATACTTTGTTTTGTATGGTGGGGGTTTTTTTCCTCCTTTTTATATACAGTAGCTCTTTATGCTGGTATTCCATAAAATTTATACTTACCTTGGCAGACTCTGCATCACACGGTACATAAAGCGTGCACGATACAGAGCACCTACTTAAAGAAACACACTCACCAATACACATCGTAAACTTTTTCAAATGTTAAAACAGAAATTGTGTTGCCTATGAGCACATTTTCTGCCCATCTGTTCTCACTAAGTGTGCTTTTTCTAGTGTGCTATTGCTTACACTTTAAACTTGTGGGCATTTTCAAAAGATACAAGAGTCCCATCAGAGCTGCTAGGCTGTGAGAACTGATCTACTTTTGGCCTCAGAAGAAGAAACCTATTATTGACCCTCCCTTCTTTTTCCTCAGAGTAACAATTTAAACATCTGTTTCAGATTAGACTATTTAACATGCTGTAATGAAAAAACAGAAGGCAGTCTCTTGTGTCTCATTTAAAATTAGTACCCTTCATTGAGATACCTCTGTCAAATAATTTTTTAGTGAAAGAAAGGCTACTCCAGCTGACAAAAACTTACACACTCTTGACAGTAATTTAAAATATTTAAGAGACATAGACCAGGTGATTCTGTAACTCCTTTGCACATTTAGCTCCAGCCTTCATAATCCCAATTTCAATGAAGAATTAAAGCCCAGGGTGAAGAGCTACAGGATATTAATAGAGTAAGAAAGATAGTAAAGACAGCTTTAAATGTGTTATTTCTTACGGTTATTACTTGTTATTAAGAAAAACAGTTAAGTGTAGCTACTTGTTTTCCCAAATTAGTCCAGCTTTTTCTGGTGCAGTTTCACCCCTAGTCTGAAGAACTTCCTCCTTACCCTAGTACAGTATCTGCAGACCTGTATACTGCCACATACATACCACTCACATGCAACTTGGACCATCAATACCTGTAAAAACACATCTGTGTGTGTCTTGGGGTTCCCCCCTCCCCCCAGTCATGCAAATACCTATATACAAACCTAGAGAAAACACTGGGATGCCCCAATTCCTTGTTTTACACTTTATCACTCCAAGAGATTAACATGTGTTAAGTATGTAGCACAAAAGCTAGTTAATACTTCTCACACTTGTCCAGAAGATCTGCAGTCATTTTAAAAACTGTACTAGATTAGGCAAATTTAAATACACCTGCTCACACTAACCATTTGTCTCCTGCTATCGCCTGCTTCCCTGCTAGAGATCCTTGCCCTGGTGAAGTCCATATTCAATTATAAGTGTAGAAGTTGTTAAAGCTCCACTAAAACTAATGAGAACTTCACCACACCATTTAAGCTTTATTATAATGTCAGGCATTTTACTATTACTGGAATTTTTAAAACACTAACAATGGTAAAAGAGGGGAGACAATTTAACAAAAATAATGGAAGTTAACAGCACATGGTCATGTATTTCCAGAAGTGAACTGCTTGTATTTCCACAAACGTTTCAATGTTTCATATATTGCAATTTAAGATATATTTCTAAAACCCAAGTTCAACTCAGAAAATCCTTTTTTACTTCACATAGGGAGTTTTTTTTTTTTACTAAGGATGAGCCATCTTAAAATAGAAAAGGTTGTACATACCTTAGGTTCTAGGAAGTACCCTTTAAAATACCGATATCGAACAGGAACTCCTCTAGGAAGCTCTACAGTAGCTTTCCATAATTGACTGTGGAAAAAACAAACCCAAAACAGTTTCCAAATACAGGCTAACAGCCACCTCCAACATTACGTCTGTCCTAAGCGATATTCAGCAGTGTACTGCTGCAAGAAAGGTTTTTACAAGGTAACTTAGCCAAACACACACAAAGCACAATATATACTTAGAACTGAAATTACACATTCTAATCACAGATCTGAAGTGCTCTAACACAGCAAGAATTTTCATTGTCATTTAACAGATGGGGAAAACATGATGAAATAATTCAGGGACTCATCCAAGATCACACAGCAAGTCACGGTCAGAATTATAAATACATCCTGCAAGCCCTGTTTTCCTTCACCATAAAAACAGCAATGGGCAGGGCATCATTTTAAGAAAACACTGAATTCCTCCACTGCATCTAAACTTTCTTCATGTACACTCATGTTTATATGCACATAAACCACTTGAGAGTTTTAATGCAACACTGATTTTAAATAATCTTTTCCTCATCTCTTTATATCCACCATTATAACTTAGATAGGTGAAAAAAGAAAGTACACACTATAAACATTTCCTGTAACTTTCTGTATAGTTATGGGACTGAGAATTATCCATAGCAGTTTCTTACTCAAAATGTCTACAACTACTGAAATATGCCAGCCACAACAGTAGAACCATCACCTGTAACTAGAACAGCATACCCAAGTTAAACATTTTCTTAGACACATTCCTAAGCATTCAAAATGTTCCAATGGCAAGACAAGACACTCTGAAGAGTGTTATTAACAACAGGTGTAGCTCAATAGTTTACAAACTCAGAGCCAGAATAAATTTGTAGCTCCAGAAAGCCAGCTACTTCAAAGGGAACAAAGAAAAACAACAAAAATTCAAACTTACCGATCGTCAGTTTGGAGGACCACTGCAACTTGTGGATTCCAATTTCCCAAAGCACTGCAGCTCCCACATACTGCAAACACCTCTCCTAAAAAACCCAAACAAACAGAAAAACCCCACAATCACCATTACTCCAACCTATATGGAATTAGTAAGTACATTCTAAACGGTCAAACCTTCAAATACTTTAAATACCCATCCAAACTCCCACTTTCAGTTCAGAAGGGAATTCCTCCCCTACCCAAAATTACACCTGTGTTTCCTTCTCCATTGTAAAGGAAGACCTCACTGAGGGAGGGACTACTGACAGCCCCAGCCCTTAAAAGGGTTTGGCTTCCAAACCCTCCTGCAGTAATACTGTTCAAAAATCTCTGCAAATGCAGCAGGCAGATTTTCACTGTAAAATGCTTATTGTCAAGACGAACCAGTTTTTTCCTACATACTGCACAGGGTTGGTGTTTTTTTAATATATACACACAGTACTAAGGTAATATTCATGTCTAAAAACACGATTCTCCAAAATTCATACCAATACTCTAGGAAGCACACACAAATAAAAGGTTGTTAGCATCATTATCAAGACAACACACCGATTTAATTTTATTCCTGTGAGAAATAAAATTAGTTTTACTACTATGCTTTCTGGTTTTTATTGGATATAAAAACATAACACACACAAAAAAACCCCAAACATTAAATTGTGACACACTGTCTACCCTAATGCATACATACGTATGGAAAGAATACAAAAGATTACAATGACGTTTGATGACAAGAACGTTTGATTCCAGGATATCCAGGAGTTAAAGTTAACATTGCAACTGTTCCTTGGTTTTAATATAAAATCTATATTCACACACACGACTAAGAACAACAACTATAAATACAAATGAACAGGACAAATCAGTATTTTGCTTTTACAGACTCTCGAGAATATTTTTAGAGACAAGAAAAAAAAATCTTTTGTAGAAGCAGAGTATCTGAAGTTTTGAAGTGTATTTATGCACAATCTGCTTAACCTTTTAGTCTATGCAAAATGGAATAACTACCAGAGTATTGGAACAACTTCCAAATAAAATGTAATAAGAACAACATACTGAAATTTACTTGTGTGTGTATACACCATTTGAGAAAAAAGGGAGAGGGTATCCAGAACCATCCTGCGTCAGTAGAAAAAAATCAAGGATCAAACTGGTAGCTGAAAACTCTGCAATAAAACAAGCATCAGTCTTAACAAAAGCAAGATACAAGTATCTGTGACTGTGATTTCAGGTTCTCAAACTGGGAAAGCAGTAGCAATAGTGTTGGAGCCACAATAATCTGAAGAGACAAAAGAGGCAAGATATATACAACAAAGATACACTACCTTTTACTAAGCCAAATACCATAGCTGGAACTTCAAATCTGAAAGAACAGTTTTGAGGATGTATTAATGCCTCTAAAATCGTGTCCATGTTTTCCAGCTATACAGGTTAATCTAAACAACCAGGTCTGATTATGAAAAAAAAACCCCTACTGACCCAGGGGTTGCAAAAATTTGCAAAAGGCAGGAATTAAGTAAGGTAATTTGTTCCTAAAAACAGCTTACTGAAGCAATTTTCGATAACATCTTGAACTACAAACCCTTTTTTTATAAAATCTTTTGTTCCAAACTATTGCTGATGTTGCAATCTCTCCGCCTGGGCCAGCTCTGTCAGAGCAGAACTTTTGTGTACAGTCGGGAGGTAGAAGTTTCATTTTTTATTTCATATTAACTAATACTTGGCCACCTAGCAGTCTCTTGGTATGGGAGTGTGTCCCGATGAAGAACTAAAGGAGTCACAGCCAGTAACCAGTGACTCTCTTCCTTCACTAGGATGAGGCAAAAATGAAGCACTTCATGTCACAAATATGTAAAAGCCTACATCAACATGCTGGGCTTCATCACCAACGTTGACTTCAGAAGTGGTTTGCCTAGACGGAGTGAGTCAAAGCATCACTCCTACGTTGGCGATACCTTTTTGAACTGCCAGTTAGCCTGGAACCACTGGCTTTAACATCAACAGGAAGGGATAGTGATGAGGACACATGGAGCACATTAGCACTCAAGGCAAGGATTCTTGTCTCACCAACTAACTACTCACATGGTGATCGGACAAAATCAGTACATGAAGTTTCTAAATAAACTGGAAATTTTGCTGTTTGTAGAACTGCTGGTAGCTCTGAAAACCTACCTCTCCTCTATCACAAGACTGCATCTTGCCACCCCTGCATCTCACAGCTCTTCTCCCCGGTCAAAACCAACAGTATGAATATTGTCATAAGCAGAAGCAACCTTCTGTGTCACCTCTTCATGCTATATATGTGATAAGTATTTCCAGGTAGTTCTTTGTAACCAGCCACTGAGGCAGGATCTAGTTCTCCCCAATCCTAATTTTTGCTGCAGATATTATCAGTGAAAGAAAAAGTTACACATGTGAATTCAACTTGGCTAGTGACAGTGCCATCACAACGGTAGAAGCAACACTGAACAGGGCAAAAAAATCATGGCTTGCAATACTCCACTGTATAGCTACACCAGTGCTTTATAGCCTCATTTGATCTATGGTCAATTTATTTTTCAATTTCATTTTAAAGTTTTCTCCAGAATGCTATAAAAACACTACTCCTTACTAAAGGCTTCGTGTCCACATTACGTGCCAACGTTCAGTTCCCAAATTCCCAGTCAAATGGGAGAAACACGGGAGAGGTCTAACATGGGAGAGATGTCAAAACTTTTAAAAATGTTTTTATCATTCTTCTTCCCCAACTACAACAGCACTTATGCCATCTGGTATTTGCCTGTAACAGGAATTTTGCCAATCTGTACATGTTCCCACATTCATCTGCTTCTGTTAGGCAACCACCAATATTTTTTTGTGACCCTCCTTCAAAGCTCCTGAAGACGAAGGTCAAAGTAATAAGCACAACTTATCAACACTAAATCTTGGTGTTCTACATGATCTGGCATCTTGCATTCCTCATTTAGATTACAGAAATTATTTTACACATTTTTGCACAGATAGAATATTGAATTAAGCTGCATATTCTTTCTGTCCTTAACTCCTGGTAGAGATCACATCTTGTTATGGAGAACTTTCAACAGGGATGCAGACAGAATAAAAAACAGAACAAACACGTCAATGCATGCCTGCATGCCGTATCATGGCCCAGAACGTAAATACTCATTCCTATGGAATAAAAAGTTAATATAGACAGAACACTGGTTTTAAAACAATCGTAACCACTTCAGTTAGCATCAAAGTCTCTAGCACAGTATGAAATCGTCATTTGAAGGTAAAAATTAATTCCCAAATCTCATTTTCAAATTTCTGTGTGAAATTTCTAATTAGTGTATTTTGATATTTGAACTGACATGTTCTTTTACCTCTGAAGAAAACAGAAAAGACAGTCTTTGAACATTCTTCTATTCAGTTTTCTTTTAGTTAAACCATACAAAAGGAGAAAGCATGATTTGGGTACCTGGTACTGATGGTCCTCTTACTTCAAAGGTGACTTGAGAAGAGGTCATACTTGCAGCAAATTTGTCTTAGGATAGTTGAAATCTCCTATAGTGAGAGGAAAAAGATACTACATTTCAGGATCAGTACGCTACATATGTTGCTGTCCTATGAGGAAACACAAATCCCACCACTTACAGGGAAGCAAGCCACTAGTGACGTTACTGTTTGAGTGAGCAGTAAAAATAGAACGCTTTTTAAAAACCACCAGTAGCCCCAGGAAATAGCACCCAGCTGCAGAAGACACTGTTGCAACACTGTCACAAGAAAAAGACTACTAAATCAAATGCCATATGCAAGTACCAGTATCACGCAGCATTCATCAGTCTTAAGCTGAGATTTTTCAAAAAACCTGCTTTTTAGTCAAAATAGGCCCAAAAAAGGCCACTGAAAGTTTTATTATAAGACATTTAAGATTACAACCCTTGGCAAGTATTAACTTCTGACTGTCTCTCTATGCTATTCTTCAGCATCCTCTTCAAAACACAGTAAAGGTTCCACAGACAAGCACTACCACCTCGAAAGAAAAAGGGTAAGAACCCATGACTGATAATAGCTCTCTGCAGTCAGGCAGCAAGTTGTTCACCACGCTGGAGTCTGCGCCCCTACAGCACTTTTAGCTTTTCACATGGAGCACCAGCAACTTGAAGCACCAAGCAGACTTCAAAACACCGCAGCAGGAAGGGACTGTCTATAGTCTCTGTTAGTCTCTGTAGCCAGGACAGTTGTTGGAGGATTGACCCTGCTTCAATCTTCTACCCTCCTCCAACACACAATAATTTGATGGAAGAAAGCTAGTAGAATCCCGCTCTCCCCATTACAGCAGAAACGCTATTGATGTAAAATATCCTTTCATATTATTTATGAAAGTAGGAATCATAGCAAAGTCCAAGTCCTGATGGTGCTAGACTGCCATCACCCAAGTATATTCCTTTGGACATGGGCTGCAAAATAATCATACTAATTATATGCAGAATTAACTTTGCAATGCTCTTGACTAATCCATTTCTTTATATCACTGTGGGCTTGGGGTTTTTGTTTGTTTTTCTTTAAAACAAGCAAGTAGAATGGTTTGACTGCTATTTTTGAACAGGACAAAAGCACTTTATTTCAGTACAGTGTTGGTCAGTAATCCTTTAGTAACAGATTTAATAATGATGACAAGAAAAACTAACAGCACTAGAGAAAAACCTGCCTTTCATTGGCTCTATTACAAGCCCTTGCCTTCAAAGGGCACAAGGCAGTTAAACAGATGCCTTGAAAGCAAGAAAAGCTAAAGAAAGGCAGATACTGGGGGGTGGGGGGGCAGTGGAGCTCATAATCTTCATTCCTCCTCATCAATCAGGAAGTTAGTTATGGTCTGAAGTTTAAACACCTACAACTTTTCTTCTGGATCTTCTCCTCCTCTCTTAATCTTTTCCTTTTCTAACTATTGCTGCCTTTACTTTCCATTCCTTTTTCTCCTCCCTTATTCTACTCTCGCCATGTCAAGACAAATGACTTTTCAGTGGTAAAAGGAGAGCAAAAAAAAATAGTGGCAATATAAATGTTTCTGGTCGTATATTCAAATTCTTCATGTAATCTTTTACAAGTAAGATTTCTGTAAATGACAAAATCCCAAACCACTGAAGCTAGAAATAAACACACTTAATAAACAGGAATTCCATGAAGGGCACACCCGTTAGGAACTTTGTCATGTGCGTGTCATCAGGTGGTCTGTATGTTAAGCGACACGTTCTAGCATTTATTTTTAGCAGTTATTTATAGACACAGAAGCGCAGCATGTTTCAGTGCTGAAACTAAAACTGGACATGTGAAACTGCTCCAGTACAACACAAAAACCTCAGATTGAAGCAGAGAATATAAACTACTAGTGTGCATTTATGATGACATCAGATAGTTCAGGGCCTTGGCTGTGTTCACTGACTGTCCTTGCTTGGACACTCTTTAACTGAAAAGGCAGAGGAGCCAAAGGGGAGATGAAGTAGGCAAAAATGCCTGTCAAAGACTACAAAGCAGGGTAAGTGACACTTGAAGCCTGAACCCAGTTCCCCAAAGCAAGAACAAGCTTTTGCCTTGTAAAAAAAGCTGTTTCCAAAGCCAATGCAACATGACTCAAAATTAAACTTGACAAAAACCAGCATATCTATCTTACTCCAAATTAACTACCCCTTCGTTCCTAGAGAAAATCTGAAACCCTGTTATTAAGTCTATAAAGCTTTTAGCCAATCTTGTAAAATTCCTGTATACCTACTTGCAAGACATTTGTGGGCTTTTCTAAACCACCTGCAAAAGAATAGTACTTTTCTATATAACAGTAGTTAATTGTAATGAGGTTTTGATAAACTGGCTTTGTAAAGTTGTCAAAATTCTGCTCAAAGGGCATTTTATCTTAAAGACCTACTCAACGTGCCCAAGAGATGTACATCAGGAAAAGAAAAACTCCAGCGTACATCACCAAACACAGGCCTGATTTTTCTAGCAAAACTGCAGCTACAGGTATTGTACTTACATTCACATTTAGGGTTAAAGTACTACTCCTCATTCTGAGGAAACATCTTTTCTAGCAGAGCACTGTACATAAACTCACAGCAAGGAATAAATAGATTGCTTTTTGATAATGAATCAAGCCTATGTTGTATATTATCATGCAATTATAAAGCATTCTGTACTTCCAAGACATGATACAAAAAGGCTTTATTTAGGGAGAAAAAGTGTTAGTTTAACTATCTAGTTACCAATGGCTCTCGAGAAGAGGGAATAGTTTAATTCCCAGCGAGAAATGGCAAGAAACCCTAGGCAATCAAGTCCTCTGACCAGTAGGTGTCAGGCGATCTTTTAAACCCTAGGTTACTTCCTTCAGACTGTCAGTACTGCCTCACCAAAGAAGCTGACCAAGAATAACAAAATCCTCTCTGCTTGCCACACCTGTAAAGACGGATTGTTTGGGAGAATGTAAAGAATCATCAGCTCAGAGAGATCATAACTGTCTGCTCAGGGGAACTGAAATAAGTTAGAACAGTTACATTAAAAATGTTAAACACTTCCTAATCAGCAAATATTAACAAAGTCAACCGAGCAGATTTATGAACTAAAAGTCCTTGTGCAACCACCATTTTTAAACAGCATTTGGGTTCAAAAGTATTAAAGCTGAATTCACATCTGTTGCAACTACACGCCACCAGATAGGAGCCTGGGGTGCAAACTATTGCCCCTCATCCTATGTGCCCCTTCCTCCCATTGGCCAGCTTTTATGGACTGCAAGTACATGTAAGCAAGCAATGAACACTATCATCTCCTCACGGAAACAGAGGCGTCACCCAGGCGGACATTCACATAACAGTATCAGCAATTCACTAAAAAAAGTGTTTTCTACCTAGAGATTCTTGCTCTTACAACAGAACTATGGTCTTTCCTCCATCATGTCACAGTTCAAGTCTCTCATGCTCTCATCCTTTTGCAAAGCAAGCTCTTACCTCTCACAATCTCTGGAGGCTTCCCAAGGAGATGGTGACTGCAGAGTAGCAGCACTCCGAGTCCTGGGGCTGCAATGACCTGCCTTCAAAAGCTTGACTCGGGTAACCTTGCCCATCAACCAACCGCACTGTATAAAATAGGCTGTCTGCAAGGCCTACAGAGCAGGGCAAGATCAGCAGCCTAGCAGGTAGCGTCATGGGCAGTCTGGTCCCCCTGCCACAAGACAAAGTTCTCCTCATGGTTTTAGATGGGAAGAAAACCAACTAGGAATCTGGCAATTTCAGAAATCCACTCAATTGCCTTCATACACCCACAAGAAAAGCAAGAAAGATTTTAAGCATAGTATCCTGCAGGCTAAACAGAAGAGAAACACTGTACTGTCTATTCTAATATTGCCTGTAAAAGCTTTCCTTTCCCAGTTTTCTCCTCCTCATGGGCACCTGAAGGAGTACAAGAGCAACAGGAGGTACTGTGCTTCCCTAAATAATAGGCAACCCAAGCTCTCCCCTCCTGAGTCAAAAAGGGCACTTCTAGAAGACACAGGCAAACTGCCATAGACCCCTAAAGGCACTTGAAAGAAGAGAAAAGACGACATTTCAGACTCTCCTTCTGGCATAACACAGTCAATTATTAAAGCATCACTAAATATCATAGCTTTCCTCTAAAAGGAGGTAGCAAAGGTCATCATGAATGGGGAAGATCAAG